>Ga0302324_100000562_pt1 | contig 96497 bp, 91 predicted proteins | sample Palsa_T0_1_FD_201949 | JGI IMG/M metagenome (GOLD analysis project Ga0302324, IMG submission 201949) | Peat permafrost microbial communities from Stordalen Mire near Abisko, Sweden - Palsa_T0_1 | ecosystem: Environmental > Terrestrial > Soil > Palsa > Peat permafrost | place: Sweden: Abisko... | reverse complement strand
GATATCCCAATACTCGACCGCGTCGACCCAATCTGGGAAAAGGTCGAGCACCATTTTTCGATGCTCGGCTGCGCTCATCGCGACGACTCGCTGGGAAGCCGCAAAATCGTCCGCCGCGGCTTGCTGCGGTGCTCGAATGGGCTCCGCCAAGTGAATGCCTCGGGCACGTAGCCCTCGAAGGGCGTGCTGCGAGATGGGGCCGATATTGCCCAGGCCGAGCCCAAGGCAGAGACCTCGGGAGTCCGCGACCCAGCCGGACGGGGTCTCCTGCTCCCGGTGGTTCCAGAGCACTTCGGCGAATCGGCTTCGGTAGTAGTTGCCTGTGCAAAGGAAAAGAACGCGCGTCACGAGCCTCTTTCTAGCGCAGTTGTTCCGCATGTGGATCTCGCCTCGCTCTGACTCGGTTGTCAGAGCTTCAATCGCGGGGCCTTGCGCGTCTTGCACGTTGCGCCCGGGGAAACGCGCTTCTCGAGGCGTGGCGTGAGCATTGCACCGCGAATGACGCGCGGTTTTCGCAAGTGGAAATGAGGGGAAAAGCCGTGAAGCATACAGACGCTCTACTGAGTTTTCCGTGCGGTCGAGACTTCGCGACGATGGACAAGGTCGACGGAGGGCGGCTCTGCACAGAATGCGACAAGGTGGTGCACGACCTTTCGTCGATCAGCGAAGCCGACGCCGGCGCTCTTCTGGGATCTCGAGACGCGCCACGTCTCTGTGTGCGTTACCTCTACGACGAGTCGGGTCGGATTGTGTTCGGCCAAGCCGCTGCCGCGCAAGCGCATATCGTGCCCTCGTATCGGCTCACGGCGCGCATGCGGGAGCGTGCGGTGCAAGCCGCACTTTTGGTGGCGCCCCTGGTGCTCTTCGAGGCTTGCGGAGGCGCTGCACCCATCGACACGCCTCAGCAGAATTGGGAGATAACGCCAGCCGCTCCCGCCGTAGGCGAATCGGAGGATGCTGGCGGCGACGAGGGCACCACGCTGGACGCACCTTCTGACGGCGGAGGCCCCGACACATCGCCCGACGGCGGAGGAGAGTAGGGGTATGCTGACTGGCTACGCATATGAGCGAGCCGTTCGATTCAATCGCGTCCATACGCAAGGATTGGCCGTCGCTTGGCTGGCCGGTGAGAGCGCTCTACGTCTCGGTCCCGGTCTTGATCGCGCTCGTCACGACGGGGGTCTTCTGCGCCGGCTGGAAGGCGTTTTTCCCGGGCACGGAGGGAGCCGGCGGGAGCGCGACGCGCGCTCTGCGAATGCCGTCCGAGCGCATGCGTCATGAGCTCGTCACGTCGCTTCGCAGATTTCCTCCCGAGAGCTTCACGATGTCGCGGACGCAGTCGGACGCTGAGTCCGTCGAGCTCGCCGACGCCGTTCGGGGCGATTTGCTCGAGGCGAATTGGAAGGACGACTCCGGCGTCATCGTGATCGGAGAGCATGCCGCGCCCTCGGGCGTGACGGTTCGAATGAAGAAATCACCTCCAGGGTCGGTGTACTTGCTCAACTGGCTCAATCGCGCCGGCCTTCAGGCACGTGGTCTCGCGGACGTTGCACAAGAGCGCACTTACGACGTTGCGATCGAGTTCGGCCCGGCGCCTGGCGACGACGCCGGCGAGTGATACGGACACGTCGTCGCTCGGCCGAACCAGGCAAAGGGAGGTCGCCGCTCGCACCGGACTTTCCCTCCGGCACCGAAAAGGGGCCTTCGAAGGACCGTCGAAGGAATGGGGCAGTTACATTCATATTGTAACCGATATTCACGCCGATCCTTGCGACCCGGCGACTGCGGCGACCGAAGAAGCTGATACGTAAGCGTATTTTCGGCTCGATGCCTCGTGCGCCGTCCTCACTTCTGATCCCGTCCTGCGGTTCGGCTGGGGTGGTGGAAGCGATAGCTCGCATTTGCCGAGGGGTCGTTCTTTTGACCATTGTCTTGACTCTTGCGGCGTTGCCCTGAAAGGTGAGTATATTGCTTACTTGGCCGACGAGCGTGTCGACCACTTCACACGACGGGGCGTAAGCGATGGCAGACCGTGGCGAGGTCGCGGGGCAGGAGACGGAGGCCGAGAGCGCCGCCGTTACTGGCGCGAGCGACCCGTTGGTTGTGCGCGCCCAGGCGCGCGTCGGCAGCACGCTCCGCGACAAGTGGCGTCTCGACGTTCTCCTCGGCGTCGGCGGCATGGCTGCCGTCTATGCGGCCACGCACCGCAACGGCAGCCGCGCGGCGGTCAAGATTCTCCACCCAGGGATGTCGACCAACGCGTTCGTGCGAGAGCGGTTCATGTGGGAGGGTTACGCCGCGAACGCGGTTGGGCACGAGGGTGCCGTCAAGGTCATCGACGACGACGAGGCGGAAGACGGCTCGCTCTTTCTAGTGACCGAGTTGCTCGACGGCGAGACGCTCGAGGAAAGGCGCGTGCGCATGGGCGGCCGGCTGGTGCAGCACGAAGTGCTCTTGGTCGCCGACCACGTTCTGGACGTACTCGTGGCCGCGCACGCCAAGGGCATCGTGCACCGAGATCTCAAGCCCGAGAACGTGTTTCTAACTCGCAGTGGGCAGCTCAAGGTGCTCGACTTCGGGCTGGCCCGCCTGCGCCAGCTGTCGACGTCGACCAATCTCACTGAGGCCGGCGGGATGGTCGGAACGCCGGCGTACATGGCTCCCGAGCATGCTCGCGGTCTCTCCGAGCAGGTCGACGAGCGAAGCGATATCTGGGCGTGTGGCGCCACGATGTTCTGTCTCCTCTCCGGCCGCGGCGTTCATGAAGGACGCGATGGCAACGAGCTGCTCGCGAACGCGATGGCCAAGCCTTCGCCCCCGCTCATGTCGGTAGCGCCCGAGGTGAATTCGGCTGTCGCGCACGTCGTCGATCGGGCGCTCGAGTTCTCCAGCGAGATGCGTTGGCCCGGCGCTGGTGACATGCGGCAGGCCGTGCGCGAAGCCTACGAGCGCCTGACCGGCAGTCCTATCGCGACTGGGGCGACGTTGTCGTTCGGCGACGACGTGCCTGATCGGACGGTCGGCCGCGCGTCGAGCCCCGGACCCCCTCCGACTCGCAGGGCGCCGACCACGGCGCGCCCGGTGATGTTGCCCATAGGGCTGTCGTTGCCGCCATTGTCTGCGCGGGCGAGGAGAACGGTCGTCGCTGTCGGGGGCGCGGCCGTTCTTACGGTTTGCGTTATCCTTGCGGGGAGCACCGGGCGGCAGCACTCGCCGGTGGCGGCGGCGCAGGCGCTCGTCGTCGTGCCACCCACGGTGGCCGTGCCCGAAAAGGGCCCACCCGTTGTCGTCCTTTCGCCCCCACCCGCACCGGAGGTCTCCTTCGACAACTTGCCTGCGCGCGCGCAGCCCGTCCCTTTACCGGCTCGCAACGTGGCGCGCACTCCTGCCCCCTCGGGGCCCACCGGCCTGGCGACCCAGAGCGGGTCGTCGCAGTGTCAGCCTCCGTTCGTCATCGATGCCGCGACGGGTAAGAAGCGCTGGAAGCTGGAGTGCCTGTGAGACGCGCGCTCGGCAGTCTGCCCGTAGTCATTTTCGGAGTGCTCGCCACGGCGTCATGGGTCAGGGCCGACGCGCCCACCAAGAAAGAGTGCGCCGCGGCCAACGAGACCGCGCAGGACTTTCGGAGCACCGGCAAGCTGCGTCAGGCCCGCGAGAGGCTGGCCATATGCACGGCCGACACCTGTCCCGGCCCAATCCGAGAAGATTGTGCGCAAAGGCTTGAAGAGGTCGAAGCTGCCGTTCCGAGCCTCATGATCGAGGCTGTGGACCTCAGCGGTCACGACTTGTCCAGCGTGCGCGTCACCATGGATGGCGTGCCCCTCACCCAACAGTTGGGCGGGAGGGCGATCGAGGTCGACCCCGGCGAGCACCGCTTCGTGTTCGACGCCCAAGGGTTCAAAAAGAAGAGCGACACAGTCGTCGTTCGCGAGGGAGAGCGCAATCGCAGCCTTCGTATTGTCCTCGAGTCGATCGCGACGCAGCCGGCGGCGCCCCCGCCCGGATCCGACGGCAGCGTTCGGCGCGCGCTCGGGATCACCATGGGCGCCACCGGCGCCGCTGGCATCATCTTGGGCGCCATTTTCGGTTTGGTCGCCAAATCGACGTACAACCACGCCCTGAGCGAATGCGGGAACGCACCGAACACCTGCGCCGGTTTGGCCGGCACCGAGGGGCTGCAGGATCGGCAGACGGCGGGCGGCCAAGCCGCCTTTTCCACGGTGGACTTCGTGGTGGGCGCTGCACTTCTAGCTGGCGGCGCCGCGCTCTACTTCACTGCGCCCAGCGAGGGCGGAGTGGCCGTCGCAGGGACCGTGTCGAACGGAGGCGGGGGGCTGGCCGTGCGCGGGAAATGGTAGGCGCGAGGTGCGTCGCGTGGGTCGGGGCTGCGCTCCTGCTTTGCGCTTCCGGGTGCGCGGACTTCTGGAAGTTCCAGAGCTTTCAAAGCGAGTTGCCGGACGCGACGATGTTGACGGAGGAAGGCGACGCGAGCCCGGTAGAGAGCTCGAGCGCCGACGGCATGGTGTGCCCGACGTGCGGGGGAGCCACGTGTGTGGACCTTCAGGCCGACCTCAGCAACTGTGGGGTCTGCAACGCCAAATGCCTGCCGAGTCAGGTCTGCCAGGACGGCGCATGTGCGTGCACGGCAAACCAGACGCTTTGCGGCAGCGGGGCGGCCAAGGGGTGTGTCGACCTCATGACCGACCACGGCAATTGCGGTACCTGCGGAACCACGTGCGCGACGGGTACGGCGTGCCAAAGCGGCAAGTGCGTCTGCCCCGGAGCCGAGATGCTGTGCGGTCTCGGCCAAAGTGCGGCGTGCGTATATCCGACGAGCGACCACGCCAACTGCGGCGGCTGCGGCAATCCCTGCGCGACGGGGGGCAGCTGCGTAGACGGCAAATGCGGGTGCGCCATGGGTCAGCAGACGTGCGGCGTGGGCGCGAGCGCGGCATGCGTCGACACGACGACCGATCACGATAACTGCGGGGGCTGCGGGACTGTCTGCCCGGTCAGCGAAACATGCGTGAACAGCGTTTGCGTCCCCTGCGCATCCATCGGGGCGGCCGGGATGATGTGCGGGACGCCGCTGACGTGCGTCGACACGGCGACCGATCACAGCAATTGTGGCGGCTGCGGAGAGCCGTGCCCGACGACCCAAATCTGCCAGGGCAGTAAGTGCATCTGCCCCGCCACCGAGACGTTTTGTGGGAGTGGCGCCAACCAGGCGTGCGTCACTCTCGCGAGCGACCAGAACAATTGCGGGGCGTGCGGGACCGCGTGCATGGGCGGCATGGTTTGCGTCAGCTCGGCATGCGTCTGCCCTGCGGGCTACCACAGCTGTAGTGGGACCTGCGTTCCCGACACTTCGATGTCCACGAGCTCGTGCGGGACGACATGCTCGCTGTGTTCCACCCCGCTCGGCGGCATCGCCACCTGCGCCGGGGCGCCGCTTGCCTGCCACGAGGTCTGTGGCACCACAGCCAAGCCGACCCTGTGCAACGCGGGCGCCGCCAATGCAGAGTGCGTCAACACGACGAACGACCCTGCCAATTGCGGCGGTTGCGGCCAGGCCTGCAGCACGCACAATGCAGCGGAGGCGTGCGTCGATTCCAAGTGCGTCATCACGGCGTGTGCCAAGGGGTGGGCCGATTGCGATGACAGCGCGACCGACGGCTGCGAAATTGACATCGACACCAACGTCGGCAATTGCGGCGGCTGCGGCATGCCGTGCAACATGACAGGCGGCGTAGAAGGGTGCGTCGGTGGCCAATGCACCGAGCCCACGTGCAACCCGCCCAACGCCAACTGCGACAACAGCGCCGCGACCGGCTGTGAGGTCGATACCGCGACCAACAACGCCCATTGCGGAAGCTGCACGAACGCTTGTCCGACGGGGACCAATTGTGTCGGGGGCGCGTGCAGCAACTGCGCACCCGGTTCGAAGGTCTGCGGCAACGCGTGTACGCCGTGCCCCCCGAATCCGGGAAACGGTACGGTGACCTGCGCCGGAGCAAGTTGCGTCGCCAGCTGCCCCAACATGAACCTGCCGACCCTTTGTGGCACCGGCGCCAACGCGGTTTGTGTCAACACGCAGACGGACAACGGCAACTGCGGCACGTGCGGGACTCCGTGCCCGCTCACCACGAGTAGCAAGTGCGACCAGACGTACTCGTGTCAGGCTGGGTCTTGCGTGGGGTCTAGCCCCGTCGTGTGCCCACCCGCGGCTGACGCCTGCCACGCGGCTGGCACGTGCAGCCCGGCGACGGGGCTGTGCTCCGCTCCCACGGCGCTCACGGGTACGCCATGCACGGGCACGAACAAGTGCTTCACGACGTACACCTGCGAGACCGGAACCTGCACGCCGTCCAATCCGGTCACGTGTACCGCCCCCGAGTGCAACACGCCTGGGACGTGCCAATCCGGCACGGGGACGTGCACGCCATCGACGCCCGTCACTGGCGGAAGCTGCACGGTTGCGACCCCGAACGAGTGCGACACCTACAGCTGCATGACTGGAACCTGCACCGGGACCACGTCTGTCATCTGCACGGCGAGCGATGGCTGCCACGTGGCCGGCACGTGCAGTCCGACGACGGGCATGTGCTCGAATCCGCCAGCCAACCCCGGCATTCCTTGCAACGGCACTAGCGCCTGTTTCACCTATGTATGCGGGGGCGGAACGTCGAGCGGAGTGTGCGTCCCCGGGAGCGCCGCCCTGACGTGCCCCGCTCTCGATCAGTGCCACTCCCAGGGCACGTGCAGTTCCACCACGATGATGTGCACGCCTCCGCAGGTGCCCAATGGCACGGCATGCGATGCGGGCAGCGTGTGCCTCCAAGGCGACACCTGCCAGAGTGGCGACTGCACGGGCTCACCCGTAACCTGCCCAGCGCCCCAGTGCCAGGTCGCCGGCGCGTGCGTGCCAGGGACGGGATGCCCGACCACGACGACGCCCGTGATGGATGGTACGTCTTGCACCGGAGCAGCGCCGGGGATGGTCTGCTTGAGTGGGGCTTGTTCGTGCCCGCCGAGCACTCCGACGCTTTGCACGGCAACCTGCGTGAACGTCATGGGCACTGACCCCAACAACTGCGGCAGCTGCGGCAAGATGTGCCCTGCCGGTGAGAGCTGCAGCGGCGGCATGTGCAGCTGTGGAAGTGGCGGAACCATGTGTGGGAGCTCCTGCTGCACGAGCAGTCAGACCTGTAGCGGCACCACATGCTGCCCCAACGCCACGCCAAACTTTTGCGGCACCGCCTGCACGAACGAGATGACCGACGCGAATAACTGCGGCAGCTGCGGCAAGATGTGTCCTACCGGTGAGAGCTGCAGCGGCGGCACGTGCAGCTGCGCAGGTGGCGGAGCCATTTGTGGGAGCACCTGCTGTGCGAGCGGTCAGGTCTGCAGCGGAGGCACCAACTGCTGCCCCAATGCCACGCCGAACTTTTGCGGTACCGCCTGCACGAGCGAGATGACCGACCCGAGCAATTGCGGCGGTTGCGGCATGGTCTGCCCCACTACCGGCTCGCCCACCGGCGCGACGACATGCGCGGGCGGCGTTTGCGGATGTCCGTCGGGCACTACAGCTTGCACCCCCACGGGCGGCGGCTCGCCGGCCTGCGTGAACGTGATGGGAAGCGACCCAGATAACTGCGGCGCGTGCAACATGGCTTGTGGCCCTACCGTCGAAGACGGGGGCCCGCCCACATGCATTGCCGGCGTCTGCCTGTAGCGAGCGAAAAGAGCGCGCGGCTCGACGTGCCCCGCTCGAGTCACTCTGGATGCCGCGCCTTGATCTGCAGCTCGTCGAGATACCTCAGCAGCACCTCGGGGCGCGTCTCCGGGTCGGCGAGCGCAACATAGCCGTCGGGTCGTACGAGATAGGCCGCGTTTTTCGCGAGCCCCGCTCGGGCGACCTGCTCGCTCCATGGGAACGTATGAATCGGCACGCCTCGAGAGCTGGCCGCCGTGCTCAGCTCCCGCGGCGCCGCGCCATAGACGTGAACCTGCCAGTCCAGCGAAGAGAGTGGGGTGAAGTTGTCCTCGTCTCCCTCCTGGAGGGGCGCCACCCAGGGCAGTCGGTCGCCACCCCTCACCGAGCCGGCTTTGCCCCGGCTCAGGGCACCCGCGCGATAGTTCACGAGCGTCTGTGACAACGTGCGGAACGCGAAGCGGCGCATCGGCGCGCTCCTCATCAATATCGAGGCAAACGTGGGAAGGACATCGAGCCGCACACGGCGGGCGATCGCTCCGTCCTGGCTGGCGAAGGTGAAGGCTCGGTCGGTGGTAGCGACCAGGCGTTCGGCGAAAGCGCGACGCTCGGGCTCATAGCTGTCGAGCACACTCGCGCTCGCACGTTCCTGCAGCGTGGAGGCGAGCTTCCAAGCCAGGTTGATGGCGTCTCCGATCCCCGTGTTCATCCCCTGGCCGCCCACCGGGCTGTGAATGTGGGCAGCGTCTCCCGCCAGAAAGACGCGTCCGCGCCGGAAGCCCTCGGCCACACGGTGGTGCACCCGGTAGGTGGAAAACCAGTTGACCCGCTCCACCGTAATCTGCAGCCGCTCGACAATGCCGCGGCTGACGTCGTCCCACGTGAGATCCTTCTGTAATTCTGCCTCTCGCTTTACGGTGCCAATGAGGCGAGCGACTTGCTCACCCTTCATGGGAAAGACAGCGAGGATGTCCGCATCATCGAGGGCAACGTGTAGCTCGTGGTTGGCGACCGGACCGCGGAGCGCCACGTCGGCCACGTAGAACATTCTCTCGTAGGTCCCGCCAGGGAACCCGATGGCGAGCTGCTCGCGCACCTTGGAATGGGCGCCATCGCATCCCACCAGAAAGGCGGCCTCGCACCGAGCCTCTTCTCCGTCGGATCGTTTCAGTCGCGCGACTACGCGACTGTCGGCCTCCTCGAATCCTAGGAGCTCGGTGCTCCGCTCCACTTCGACCCCATCGCGCTCCAGGCGCTCGATGAGCCACCGCTCGTGCTGGTCCTGCGGGAAGATGAGCATCTCGGGGAAGGGGCTGAGACCCTTACCAATGTTGCCCAAGTCGATGTGCGCCACCTGCTTGGCTCGCGCCCAGAGGTTTACCGCTGCAAACTTCAGCCCGAGATCGGCGACGCCGCGGGCAAGATCGAGCTGGCGGTAGAGCTCGAGCGTTCGGGCGTGAACGACCAGCGCGCGCGACGTCGTCCCCGGCTCGCGGGTCTTGTCGACGATGCGCACGTCGACCCCGAGGTGCTTCAGCCAGATCGCGAGCACCAAGCCAGTTGGGCCGGCGCCGTTGACAAGGACGTCACATCTATCGAGAGGAGCCATGTTTTGGACGAACTAGACGGGCGCACACGAGCGCGACGCCAGCTTCACTTCGGATGCGTCATGGCCCGCACTTTGGCCAGGACGTCGGCGACTTTGAACGGCTTGGTCACGTAGTGACGCGCGCCAGCGTTGATGCCCGCGACCAGATCGAGCGGGGCGCCCTTGGCCGTCAAGAGAAGTATGGGCAAGCGTTCCAAGGCGGGGTTCTTTCGCAAGATCTTCGCGAGCGCGAGGCCGTCCAATCGAGGCATCATCACGTCGCAAACGAGGGCTTGAGGGGGCGGCAACGCCTCGAAGAGGGCTCGGGCCTCCTCTCCATCGCGACCTTCGTAGATCGTAAACTCGGTCCCGAGTGCTTTGACCAGCATCGTCCGAATGTCCGGGTCGTCATCGACGACGAACACCACCGCGGCGTCCGGGCTGGGTGTCGCGGACGGCCGAGGTGGAGAACCCATGAGGTCAACGTTACCGGGTGGATGGTTGCGGCTCAAGGCTGGGCCGTCGGCCGCTTGCGTTCGACGGATGTCCTGCCCTTGTCGAGCCTGCGGGCTCACATCGCCATGGGTTTGGCAGGTGCGTGCCCGCGCTGCAATTGGCCAAATCGACGCTGCGCGCGTCGCCAAAGTCGGTGCCCTGCAAGTCCGCGTCGGACAGATTCGTGCCGCTGAGAGTCGCCCCTCCGAGCATCGCTCCCCAGAGATTCGTACGCGAGAGGTCGGCACCCGAGAGGTCGACGCCGCGAAGGTCCGCGCCGCGGAGATCCAAGTCTGGCAGCTCGCTTTTGGCGAGCGAGAGGCCCCTAAAATCGCGCCCCAGCCGGACAATTTGCTCGACGGCCGCGCGCCGCGTCGCTGGGTTTCCATGAACCGCGCGGGCGGCGGCGAAGCGATAGCCCATCTCGAGCGGATCGAACGCGACCAAGAGGCCCCCGCACGCGAGCGCAAAGGAGATTCGCAAAAAGAGGGACGTGGGTCGCGCTTGCCGAAGCCCTATCGAAGCGATGGCTGCGCCGGCGAAGAGGCACGACGCGAGCATTCCCCGGACAGTGGCGTTTGCCCCCCCGAGAGCGAACGCGGTAACGACCGCGAGCCCCATGAGGGCGACGCCTGCGGCCGTTAGCCAGCGTGGCGCCACGAACCTGGAGGCGACTGGCCGCTCGAATGCCGGAGCGATGCGGGCTGCATCTGCCACGGGGGCCTGCCCCGGCCGTAGCGGACCCGCCGCGTGGACGGGCGACTCGACCGCGGGAAGCGAGTCGATGGCTGCGGCGAGCGCGGAGGCGAGCTCCGACGCGCTCGCGGGCCGCCCGTACGCAACCGGCGCGAGGCAACCCCTGACCACCTGTGCGACCGCGGGTACGTCGTCGCCCGCGAGAACATGCTGGAGGAGACGGCCCATCGAGAAGACGTCGCTGCGGACGTCCGGCTGCGCTCCCTCGAGAACCTCGGGGGCGGCGAAAGCCACGTACGACGCGGCATCGCGCTGGAGCTCCAACAGCACGCGGACCGAAACGCTTCCGGCCTCGGCGAGGATCGGCTCAAAGCCGTCACCCAAGAGGACGTTGTCCTCGCACAGGCAGCCGTGAACGATGCCCGCACGATGGAGAGCGTCGAGCGCCAGGGCGGCACGGCGCACGAAGTCCAGCCGCCGTCTTGCGGGCCAAGCCAAGCCGGCGATCTCCTTCGAAGAGCCGATCGTCCACAGCTCTGTCAGAAGCGCGTCCCCGGACGGCGTTGCCGCGAGGATGCCAAGAACGCCGGGAATGGCCACTCCGAGATCACGTATCCGCTCGGCGGCCGCGACGAATCGTTCACGCTCGGATTCCGTGACCTCTGTGCGAAACACCAGCAACGCGACTTCGCGCGAATCCGCGGTCTTCGAGCGCCATGCACGGACGAGCGGTCCCTCGGAGAGCATCCCCAGAATCTGGACGCCAAGGGCTCCGGCCCCGAGCAGCTCGTGAGCTTCGGGGACTCGGCCGCCCACGTCCTGGCCGTCGCTCGCGCCCTTGGCCGCAAGAGCGGGCCCCGCGGAGTCGTCGCCTTTGCTACTATCTTGATGTTCGCTCATTACGCTCGCGGGGTAACCTTGTTCGCTCGGACGAAAAAGGCATCTTCCACCATCGGGGCCCGCGAACGAGCGGCCGGGTTCACGCTCATCGAGCTGATGATGGTCGTCGTCATCGTCGGAGTCCTCGCCGTTCTGGCCACCTACAGCGTCCGCAAGTATACGGCGGATGCCAAGTCGGCGGAGGCCCGAAATGCGCTCGGGCAGATGGCCAAAGATGCCGACGCCGCCTTCGAGCGAGACTCGATCAATCAAAACCTCGTAGGCGGCGGGCAGCTCTCGAATACCGCGCGAAACCTCTGCGCCTCGGCCTCCGCGTCGGTGCCCGCGACGATTGCGTCGGTCACGGGGCACAAATACCAGTCGACGGCGGCCGACTGGAACACCGACAGCGCCGCCAAGGCGGGATTTTATTGCCTCAAGTTCGTGATCGATGAGCCCCAGTACTATTTGTATTCGTATCTGGCGTACTTGGGGGCGGGCTCGTCGCCCACGACGGGGCCTGGGAGCAGTTTCACGGTGTCCGCGCAAGGAGACCTGGACGGCAACGGTGTCACGTCGCTCTTCCAAGTGGTCGGGCAGCTCGACACCGCGAGTAGGCTCCTCATCTCTCCGCAGATACTCGAGGTGAGGCCCGACGAATAACGTTCCCGATTGGCCGCCGAGTCGCCCACTGCTTACGGCTCAGCGATAGCTGGGGGTGGCCAGGCCGGGTCAGTCGCCAGCGACGTCCAACGTGTAGGTGTGCTGGGTCTTCGTGACCTGGAATCCAAGTGTCGAATAGAACGGGTGCGCCTCCTCGCGTTGCACGTTCGATCGAGCAAGCAGGGTCTGGTGCCGACATTCTTTGGCCCATTCGTGCGCTCGTCCGACCAAGGCGCGTCCCACGCCGCGCCTGCGATCCTTCCGGTTGACGACGAGGCCGCGGATTTCGGCGTACGGCTCCGAGTCGAGCGAATGGTGCGACTGAACGTGCAACCACCCCACGACGCGTTGCCCAAGAAGAGCCGCAAAAAGCCGCTCACCGGCGTGCTGGCGGATTCCTTGAAACCGTCCACGAATCTGCTCCTCGGTACCCGAATAGCCGAGCTGTAAGTTGAGATCGCAAACGGCGGGTAGGTCGTCGGGCAGCATGTCGCGCACTTCGATGTTGGACAACATCGAAGCAAGGCTCCCGGTAGCCTTTGCCCCCTCGGGTGGCTTGGGCAACGCGCTCTTGCGCCGCCCTGCGTGCTCCGGCGTTCGGACCGCCCCCCCGCTCTTCGAAGGCAACGGAGGAGGGGCTTTCGGCGTCATGGATCGCGCCATCAATTGAGGCATTCCCGGAGGCAAGGGGACCCGTGGAATCGAGACCACGAGAGGCTCTTCAGCACCTTCCAGCCACTCAGCCTGCACAGGAATCGTGTCGGTTCGACCGAGCTCGCCGGGCCGCGGCAACACGCTTCTTGCCCGAGCCTTGCCAGCGTCTTGCCCAGCCGGTTCTGAACCGGTCTTGCTGCCCGCGCCCTTCGATTTGCGCGGCGTTTGCGGACGGTGGGGAGACTTGGACATGACCGAAGTATATGGCAAGTTCCCCTTCCGCTCGCTAAACCAGCCACGGTCGAGAGAGGGCCCCGGCCGAGAGAGCACCGGGGCCCCCCTCTCCTCCACCTTAGGTGCGCGACGGATTCGTCGACACACCGCCGGCCGGCGCGGCCGGGCTCGCGGGAGGGCTCCCCGAGCTCGGCGTGCCGGAATGTGCGGCCGTCACGTCGGCCAAGGGAACGGCTCCCTTGATCTTCGCTTTCTGCCGCGAGCCCATCGTCTGTCGTGCCGTGCGCGTTGCCGCGCGCTTCGCGACGGCCGCCGCCTTGGTCGCCTCGGTGGGCGCCTGCCGCTTCGGGCTACTGAACCCGAAGTCGCCGAGGACGCCATCGGAGCTGCCTAGCTGGCTTTGCACCAGCGTCTTTAGCTCCGTGAGGGTGGCGTTCGACGTTGCGATGGCCGTGTGCTGGGCGGCCACCGCACCGTGGAACGTCTGCTCGGCGGAGACCGCCGCGTCGATGGCGTCTATCGCGGCCTGGAGGGTCGCGATGGCGTCGTTCGGTGCGGTCGGTTTTCCACCGAGCAGGATCGTCGGGACGCTTGCGAAGTGCTTGCGGATCCCGCCGATTGCCTGGCGGTTGTTGTTGATGGTCCTGTCTCGGTTCGTGTTCTTTTGCGTGGTCATGTTCGCTGTCTCCTTCATCTTCGGTGACGAGGCCGCTCCGGCGGCGCCCTAGTGCGACGCCATTTCGGCTCTCAAGGACACAGTCCGGCCTCGAAGGCCGATTCGCCGTCGGAGGGGCTCTTTTCGACATGAGGCATGTCGATTTTTCGTAAGTCCGCGATTCTCCGTCGGCCGACTTCGACCGGTCGTCGCCTTCGGGCGCGTGCTCGGCCTCAGAGCGACCTTCCTTACGCCGAGGGAGGCATCCCGCGAGAAGGCCGGGCTGGCTTTGACGGCGTAAGCGCGCTCTTGTCGCGAATACAGAGCCCACTTACGACGAGAGGGCCCGGCCCGTCCTCTACAAAGCGCGCTCCATGACCCGCGGGGCGACCCCATCCGCAAGCCGAATGGCCGGTGCGGCGCGGAAAGTGGGCCCTTGGATGGCGAAAGCTCGCCCTCGTGCCATGTGACGCCGTCCCGACATCTTCGCGCGGTCACCACGAAACACGATCGCCGTCAGGCTACCGGTCCCGCCGCACCCCAGCGCGCGATGAAAGGGATCCAAATCAATGACCGCCAGTGTTGCCCGCTTGGACGCCGTGGCCTCGACCAATGGGCGCGCGCCCTCGTCGGCCGCCCCGCACTACATGGAACGTTCGATCCAATCGCTCTTCGGCTCGAACGTCTTCGGTCTGCCGTCGATGAAGGCCCATTTGCCGAAGGACGTCTTCAAGTCTCTGAAGCGGACGATCGACTCGGGCCAGTCGCTAGACCCGAAGATCGCCGATGTCGTGGCCTCGGCCATGAAGGAATGGGCGCTCGCCAAGGGGGCTACGCACTACGCGCACGTCTTCTATCCGCTGACGGGGCTGACCGCCGAGAAGCACGACTGCTTTCTGTCGCCGGACGGCGAAGGCGGCGCGATCATGGAGTTCTCGGGCAAGACGCTCGTGCAGGGCGAGCCGGACGCCTCGAGCTTCCCGAACGGCGGCATCCGCGCCACCTTCGAGGCGCGCGGGTACACCGCTTGGGACGTGACCAGCCCCGCGTACCTGTTCGAAACACCGAGCGGCAAGACGCTCTGCATTCCAACGTGCTTCGTCTCGTGGACGGGTGAGGCCCTCGACACCAAGACGCCGCTCTTGCGTGCCATGCAGGCTCTCAACACGCACGCGCAGCGCATCCTCAAGCTTTTCGGGCACCAGAACCCGGCGATGGTCGTGTCGTATTGTGGCTCGGAGCAGGAGTACTTTCTCATCGACCGCAGCTTCTTCTACGCGCGGCCCGATCTCATCAACGCAGGTCGGACGCTGTTCGGCGCCAAGCCGCCGAAGGGACAGGAGTTCGAGGACCACTATTTCGGCTCGATCCCCGATCGCGTTTTATCGTTCATGATCGCCGCCGAGCACGAGCTCTTCAAGCTCGGGATTCCGGCGAAAACGCGGCACAACGAGGTTGCGCCGGGCCAATTCGAGCTCGCGCCGATGTTCGAGTCCGGGAACGTGGCGACCGACCACCAACAGCTCGTCATGGTGGTGCTCAAGCGGGTCGCCGAAAAGTTCGGCCTCGCGTGCCTCTTGCACGAAAAGCCCTTCGCGGGCGTCAACGGGTCGGGCAAGCACGTCAACTTCTCGTTCGGCAACGCGACGCAGGGAAACCTCCTCGACCCGGGCGATACCCCGCACGAAAACGCCCAGTTTCTCGTCTTTTGCGCGGCGATCATTCGCGCCGTGCACAAGTTCGGTCACCTTCTGCGCGCGTCGGTCGCGTCGGCATCGAACGATCACCGTCTCGGCGCGAACGAAGCGCCGCCGGCGATCATGTCCGTCTTCCTCGGCGAGCAGCTCGCGGACATCTTCGAGCAGGTCAAGGCTGGAGGGGTCAAGTCTTCCAAGTCCAAAGGCATCCTCGAGATTGGCGTCGACACCATGCCGAAACTTCCGAAGGATCCGGGCGACCGCAATCGCACGAGCCCCTTCGCCTTCACCGGCAACCGCTTCGAATTTCGCGCCGTCGGCTCAGGCCAATCGGTCGCCGGGCCGATGACCGTTTTGAACACGATCGTGGCCGAGTCGCTCGACTACACGGCGACGGCCCTCGAAAGCGCGATGAAGGGCGGCAAATCGCTCAACGTCGCGGTGGCGGAGATTCTCGCCACCATTACGAAAGAGCACTCGGCGGTGGTCTTCAACGGCGACGGCTACTCGACCGCTTGGCACGAAGAAGCCGCGCGCCGCGGGCTGCCGAACCTCAAGAACACGGTCGACTCGATCCCGGTCTTGCAAGCGCCGGAGGTCATCGCGCTCTTCGACAAATACAAAGTGCTCACGCCGCGCGAGCTCCACAGCCGCTACGAGGTCGACTTCGAGCACTACTGCAAGAGCGTCAACGTAGAGGCCAGGCTCGTCCTCACTATGGCGCGCACGATGATCATGCCGGGCGTCCTCCGCTATCAGCGCGAGCTCGCCGAGACGTGCACGGCCGTCAAAGCCGCCGGCGTGTCGCCGGACACTAGCCTTCTGACCCGCGTCTCGACTCTGGCAGCCAAGCTCGAAGAGAAGATCGATGCGCTCGAGAGCGTCTACACCGGCCATCACGCGGCGGATCTTCTGCAGGAAGCGAAGTACTTCTGCGACAAGATATTGCCGCCGATGAAGGAAGTGCGCGACGTGGCCGACTCTCTCGAGGCTCTCGTGGCCCGCGACAAATGGGGTCTGCCCGCGTACGAGGACATTCTCCACATCAAGTAGGCGACGCACCCAAGGCAGCCGTCGAGCGGGGGCCCCTGTCGGAGAATTCTTTGGCTCCGGAGCAGGTGGCGTTTTGACGGGAACGCGGAGGCGGAAGCGAGGGTTAAGGCATACGCCTGAAGGCGTATGCCGCCTTTTGAGTGCCCTCGTTTTACCGGGCGATCGCGTCGATTCATCTGCGTCTTTAGGACGTTCAGTAAGTGGCTGACCCACACGGGAGCGATGCCGGGGCACGCGTTCGCTGCCTCGTGGGTCTGACGCGTCGATGGCATTTCTGTCGTGGTGCTGTACCGTGACCTTTCGGAAGATCGGGGGATCTGATGAAGGTACTTCGAATCGGACCCTCGCGACGGCGGTCCTCGCCCAGGGCCGCTCGAACGGCCTTCGTGTCGTGCGTCCGGTCGCGTTCGCGGGCTGAGGTAGCATGAGCTTTCCTTCCGATTCCTTCCCGGTCGCTGGCGCGGGTCAGGGGAGAGTTCTCGTCGTGGACGACGAGGAAGCGCTCGTACGGGTGATTGGGCGCGTGCTGACCAGCGCGGGTCACACCGTGCTCACGGCGGGCGACGGCAAGAGGGCCGCGGAGCTTCTGGAGGAGGGCACCTTCGACGCGATCGTGAGCGATATCGACATGCCGAAGATGAATGGCATTCAGCTCCTGCAGACGGTGCGCCAGCGCGACGCCGACGTGCCGGTCATCTTGATGACCGGTAATCCGGACCTCGAGACCGCAGTTCAGGCGATCGCGCACGGCGCGCTTCAATACCTCATCAAGCCGGTCAACACCGAGGAGCTGCGCAAGGCCGTCGGGCGCGCGGTGGGCCTCAACCGGATGGCGAAGCTCAAACGAGTTGCGCTTACGCTCGTCAGCGACGGAGGCCTCGGCGCCACCGATCGCCTGGCGTTGGAGGCGAGCTTCGAGCGCGCCCTCGACACGATGTGGATGGCGTACCAACCCATCGTTCGCGTCGCCGATCGCTCGCTCTTCGGCTACGAGGCCCTCCTGCGAAGCGAGGAGAAGGCGCTTCCCCACCCCGGAGCCATTCTCGATGCCGCCGAGCGCCTGGGGCGTCTCGACGATCTCGGCAGAAAGATCCGCGCCGCGGCCTGCATTCCGATACCGCAAGGGCCGCCGGCGTCCGTTTTCTTCGTAAACCTGCACGCTCGCGATCTCATGGACGACGCCTTGGTCTCCCCCGAGTCGCCTCTGTCGGCGCTGGCCAAGCGAGTGGTGCTGGAGATCACCGAGCGCGCTTCACTCGCCGACGTGAAGGACGTGCGGGCGAAGATCGCAGACCTACGCAAGATGGGCTTCCGGATCGCGATTGACGACCTGGGTGCCGGCTACGCGGGCCTCACCAGCTTTGCCACGCTCGAGCCCGAGTTCGTGAAGCTCGACATGTCGCTCGTTCGCGACATCGACCGGAGCCACACCAAGCAAAAGCTCGTCCGTTCGATGGCCGCGGTCTGCAAAGAGCTCGGTATGCTGGTCGTGGCCGAAGGCGTCGAGACGGCGGCCGAGCGCGATCTCCTGGTCAAGCTCGGGTGCGACTTCTTGCAGGGCTATCTGCTCGCGAAACCGGGTCGGCCATTTCCGCCAGTCAGCTGGTGAGGGCGGTCCGGCTCACGGTCCGCGATGGCGTCGCGCGATCGTGGTCGTGGTCGGTGGAGTGACCCCCATGGCGCCGCGCGCCTTGAAATAGGCGCGAAGGACATCGCGGGCGAGCACGTTGGCTTTGACCTCCCACGACGGTCCGTTGATCACGAGCGCCGCGATAGCGACCTGGCCCGAGCCGGGCTCGGCCCGGAGGGGGGCGAAGCCGGTAAACCATGTGTAGTAGCGCTGCGTGTCGCCGTCGGTCAGAGTCCCCGTCTTGCCCGCGACGGGAATTCCCGGCAAGAACGCTCTGCCATTCGCGTCGTGAAACGCGCGATAGCTCGTCCCTTCGCTGACCGTGCGCGCCATCATGGTTTCGAGCTCTGCGGCCGTCTCGCTCGCGATGACACGGCGCGACTCTGGGGTTTCCGGAGCAGACCAAACGACCCCGCTCGCGTCCGACGTCACGCTTTCGACCACGCTCGGCCGTATGGTTTCGCCCCCGCGGGCGACGATCGCGCTCATCTCGACGGCGCCTAGCGGCGAGAGCGACGTGTTCCAGAAGCCCGCCGCGGTGCGCGCGAAGCCCAGCGGCTCGCTGGGCACGTGCAGCGTGCTCGGTTGCACGGGAACGTCGAACGCCATCGCCTGGCCGTATCCGAACCTGCGCGCCATCGCGTCGAGCTGGGCGGGCGCCAGGTGCTCCTTCGCCAGGCGGGCGAACACCGTGTTGATGCTTCGCCCCAGGGCGCCTGCGAGGGTCGTGCACCAGCGGTCGCGCTGCGGGCTGTCGACGAGATCCAGGGCGCTGATGCGCTGCTCACCCCCTGAGTAACACTGTTTGGTGTCGGCTCCGAGATGGGCGTCTTCGACGAGGGCAGCCGCCGTGACCACCTTGAAGACGCTGGCACTAGGGGCGCCGGCCTCGGCGCAGAGGTCGTGCTTGTCGCCATGGTCGACGTGGCTCGCATAGACGAGCAGTCGACCTGTGGCGGTATCCATGAGCACCACGGCGGCTTCCGGCAAGTGGTGGGCCCGCATCAAGGCGAGGGCCGTCGTCTGCAGGCTCGGATCCACGGTGAGCCTGGCCGTGCCGCGGCCGGTGGGCGCGAACATGGCTTCGTCGGTGGCGCTCATGCGAAGCAGGTCGAGGCCCGCGATGGGCGAGGCTTCGGGCAGTCGCGGCGTCGGTTCGCGCGGTGCTTGCGTGACTTGGACGAGAGCAGGGGGCTCGGCCGCCGCGTCGACCGTCGCCGCGCGCCTTGCCGTGGCAAAATGGACCGCAGCGACCGTTGCCGCCAGTAGCGTGGCGACCACGGCTAGGAGTCCCGCGCGACGCATCGTCTGCCCATGTGGCACGGTGGCCGCAAATCGGGCAAGAAACAGCACACCCGCCATGAACCAGCCCGCCACGCGCCACGAATTTCAGGCCGAGGTCAAACAGCTCCTCGACCTCATGGTCCACTCGCTCTACTCGGACAAGGACATCTTTCTGCGCGAGCTCGTCTCGAACGCTTCGGACGCGCTCGACAAGCTGCGCTTCGAGCAGCTCACGGCCTCAGACGTGAGCGCGGCGGGCGATCTTCACATTCGGATCGAGACGGACAAGGAAAAGCGCACGCTTTCGGTCATCGACAACGGCATCGGGATGACCGAGGGCGACGTCATCGCGAACATCGGCACCATCGCCAAGTCGGGGACGAAAGAGTTTCTGTCGGCGCTCAAGGGCGCTCAAGGCAAACAGATTCCGCCAGATCTCATCGGCCAGTTCGGCGTGGGCTTCTATTCGGCGTTCATGGTGGCCGACAAGATCGTGCTGCTGACGCGCCGCGCCGGCGCGAGCGGGGCCACGCTGTGGGAATCGTCGGGCGACGGCTCGTATTCGATAAGCGCGAGCGAGCGCGCAGAGGCGGGGACGACTGTGACCCTGCATCTCAAGCCCGCCGATGCCGAGCAAGGGCTGCACGATTACGCCGACGAGCGCGTGATCGCGGGCATCGTGAAGCGCTACTCGGATTTCGTCGCCTATCCGATCCGGATGAAGGCGTGGCGCAAGAAAGACGACAAGCCCTCGGAGGTCAAAGTCCTCGAGGACGAGACGCTCAATTCGATGAAAGCGATTTGGGATCGCCCGAAGGGAGAAGTGTCGGAAGGCGAGTACCGAGAGTTTTATCGGCACATCTCGCACGACTGGACGGATCCGCTTCGCACGATTCCAATCAAGATGGAGGGAACGGTCGAAGCCTATGCGCTCCTCTACATCCCGTCCAAGGCGCCTTTCGATCTCTACAGCCCGGAGATGAAGCGTGGCGTCGCGCTTTACGTCAAGCGCGTCTTCGTGATGGACGAGTGCAAGGAGCTTCTCCCCCAGCACCTGCGCTTCATCAAGGGCGTGGTGGATTCTCACGACCTGTCGCTCAACGTGTCGCGCGAGATTTTGCAGAAGGATCGCCAGATTCAGATCATCCGAAAACAGCTCATCAAAAGGGTCCTCGCGGTGCTCGACGAGATGAAGCAGGGAAGCTCGAAAGAGTACGTCGGGTTCTGGGCGGAGTTCGGCCCGGTCCTCAAAGAGGGGCTGCTCGGGTTCGACGTTCAGGACAGGGACAAGCTTCTCGATCTCGTCGTGACCGCGTCGACGGCTGACCCGTCCGGGCTGACGTCGCTCGACGAGTATGTGGGTCGCATGAAAGACGGCCAGGACGCCATCTACTTTCTGACGGGTCCGTCCAAGGAAGCCGTTGGCAAGTCGCCGCTGCTCGAGGCCTTCGTGCAAAAAGGCTACGAGGTGCTTCTTTTCTCGGATGCCGTCGACGAGATCTGGCTCACCCAGGGGGTCAACTTCAAGGGCAAGCCTCTCTCGTCGATCGGACGTGGCGAAATAAAGCTGGGCTCCGAAGAAGAACGCAAGAAGGAGGACGAGGCTCTAAAAGACAAGGGTCGCGAATACGGCGATCTTCTCTCCTGCCTGCGTGTGCACCTTCAGGACGAGATCAAGGAGGTTCGTCTATCGAGTCGGCTCACGTCCTCCGCCGTCTGCCTCGTAGTGGACGATCACGACATGAGCACGCGCATGCAGAAGTTGATGAAGCAACTCGGGCAGGCGCCGCCCAAGGTCCGCGCGGTGCTCGAGGTCAACCCGAGCCATCCCCTGATTGCGAAGCTTGCCGCGATCTTCGGAGCCAACAAAGATGACCCCCGGCTCAAGCTCTACGCCCAGCTTTTGCTCGGGCAAGCGCAGCTCGCCGAGTCCGGCGAGCTGCCCGATCCTACGGCCTTCAGCCAGGTGCTTGCGGACGTGATGCTTTTGACGGCCTAGGGTGCTCCTGCAAGTCCGCATCCAGGGTCGGGGGCGAGTCTTTACACTTTATTAACCCGTTCTCCGCTAGGGTCGCGCGTCGAACGACGCGGCCTGCCAACTCCTCCGATACGTGGGAAGAGCGACCCAAGCGCCGAGTGCCTTCGCGAGACATGCTGAGCCGTATTCGCCTTTTTCTCTTTGGTCCCCCGAAAGACGTCAAAGATCCTGACGCGTTCCACAAGCTTTCGCTCGTGGCGCTGTTGGCGTGGGTAGGGCTGGGGGCCGACGGGTTGTCCTCGTCGGCATACGGTCCGGACGAGGCGTTCCGAGCGCTCGGCGAGCACACGGGCCTGGCTTTCTATTTGGCGTTGGCTACGGCGGCCACCGTCTTCATCATCAGCTACGGATACAGCCACATCATCGAGCAGTTTCCGTCGGGAGGGGGCGGATACGTCGTGGCGTCGAGGTTGCTCACCCCGCAGGTGGGCGTGGTGTCCGGCTCGGCTCTCCTGGTCGACTACGTCCTGACGATCACCATCTCGATTGCGAGTGGTGCGGATGCCATCTTCAGCTTTCTGCCGCCCTCCGCGGCGTTCTTGAAGTTGCCCGTCGCGGCCGCGGGGATCCTGCTTCTCACGGTCCTGAACATTCGGGGCGTGAAGGAATCGGTCAAAGCGCTGGTGCCCATTTTCGCGCTCTTCATCGTGAGCCACGTGGTGCTGCTCCTTGCCGCCATCGGTGGACACGTCGGAGACGTCGGGCAGGTGTCCCAAGAAGTGCGCAGCAATCTCGCTCGAACGAGCGCTGCGCTGGGCACGTTTGGAGCCCTGAAGCTTTTCGTGCACGCCTATTCGATGGGCGGCGGCACGTATACGGGCATCGAGGCGGTCTCCAACGGCGTCGGCATGATGCGCGAACCGCGCGTGCGAACGGCCAAGCGCACGATGGTCCTGATGGCGACCTCCCTTGCGCTGACCGCTGGCGGCATCGTGCTTTCTTACCTCCTGGTTCACGCCCAGCCCGAAGAGGGCAAGACGATGAACGCCGTCTTGCTCGAGCGGGTGGCGGGCCACTGGAGCCTCGGCGGGTGGCACTTCGGCAGCCAGTTCGTCATTGCGTCGCTCTTGAGCGAAGGCGCCCTTCTCTTCGTGGCGGCCCAGGCTGGGTTTCTCGACGGCCCCCGGGTCATGGCCAACATGGCGACCGACTCGTGGCTACCTCATCGTTTTGCGGCGCTCTCCGATCGGCTTTCGATGCGAAACGGCGTGATGCTCATGGCCATGGCCGCTTTCGGCGCGCTCATCTACACCTTCGGCGACGTCGATCGGCTCGTCGTCATGTATTCGATCAATGTCTTTCTGACCTTCAGCCTCTCCAATCTCGCCATGACGAGATTCTGGCTCAAGCACCGCGACGAGCATGCTTCCTGGATGAAGCCCCTCTTGGGTCACCTCGTCGCGCTCGTTCTCTGCGCGACCATTCTGGTCATCACGATCATCGAGAAGTTCGCCGAGGGCGGCTGGATCACGCTGCTCGTCACCGCCCTTCTCGTGATTCTGTGCTTCATGGTCAAGCGTCACTACAACCTCGTCGCGAGCGCGCTCGGGCGGCTCGACCATGACCTTCCGTCTCCGCCGGAGATCGAGCAGGTCCAGCTCGCGGGCGGCGCAGTGGAGGCCATGCGCGCCAATGCGGAAGCCTTTGCCGCTGGCGGGACGGGGCGCCTGCTCGAGCATCACGGCTCACGCGATCCCGATCCGAAAAAGCCCGTCGCTATTCTCCTCGTCGGGGGCTACAGCGGCCTCGGGCGACACGCACTCTTGACGTTGCTGCGCATGTTTCCGCACCACTTCGGCGGTGTCATCTTCATCAGCATCGCCGTGGTCGACTCGGAGTCGTTCAAGGGTGCCGATCAGATCGCCGCCCTCGAGCTTCGCACGCGCCAGAGTCTGCTCAAGTACGAGCGCTATGCGGAGACGCTCGAGCTCAAAGCGGCGAGCGCGTTCGCCGTCGGAACCGAAGTCGCGGTGGAGCTCGAGAAAATAGGGGCGGCGCTGACGCGTCGATACCCCGGGGCGCTCTTCGTCGCAGGTCAGCTCATTTTCGAGGAAGACACGTTCTGGAATCGGCTCTTGCACAACGAGACGGCGTTCATCGTGCAGAAGCGGCTGCAGCGACTCGGCTTCCCGATGATCGTCGTGCCCGTTCGGCTCGACCTGAAGACGGGTCGCCCGATGCCGCTGCGGCGTCGCCTGGCCGCGTAGGCCTTTCCGTAGGCTAGGCTCGCGCTCCATGCGCAGTCCGCTAAAGACGTCGGTGGTCCTCGCGATCCTGACTTGCGCGTCTGGGGTTGGCGCCGAGACCCACGCTTCGGCCCCCGCGGGGGGCGGGCTGGCAGCCCTCGATGTAAAGGTCAATCTCGCAGCGGCCGTCGTTCGGGCCAACGCCCTCGAAGTGCCGATCGGTCTCGAGGCGAGCCTTTTGCCGGACGAGGCTGACGTCGTGGTCGAGGTCGCGGCGCTCGGTGCGGGGCGCAGGCTCGTCCACGTTCGCGTGCCCGTGCGTGGCTCGGGTGCGTCGGGTCCTGCTTGGGAAGCCCTCTTGGCGCCCGGTCGCCGAGAGCCGGTTTTCAGTGGGATGACGGGCTTCTCGAAAGGTGATCCGGGCGAGCGCACGGGCACAGCCATTTGGATCGTGCCCGGCAGCGGGGCGTCTCGCGTGCTCGTGGGCGACATCCGCGAGGACCTGCGAATCTGCGGCCAGACCGTGACGCTCATTGAGCCGCGGGAGGTTGTTCCGGCGACTTTCGAGCTGACACCGGCGGCCGTTCAGCGCCTCAGCGACGCGGAGCAGGCCGCCGCCACGCCGCTTGCGGCTATCGACAAGGGCCCGAGCTTCGAAGCCCCCCTCGCCAAGCTCCTCGCGGCGCACGGCTCGAGCACGTCCGACTCGCTGGGCCTCGAGCTGACCGACGGCAACGTGCGGACTGTCTGGCGTGAGAGGCGCCCCGGAGCCGGACAAGGAGAATTTGTGGTCATGGCGGCACCGAAGCAAGTGCCGATCACACGCATCCAAGTTGCCGTGTCGGCCCCAGACTCGGCGTCCGTGGGCGCCGTTCCGAAAACGTTTTATCTCGCTACGAGCGAGCGGTCGTATCGGGTCACGTTGCCCGAGAGCGCGGCGCGCAAGCCGGGCGAAGTCTTCGAAGTCGCGTTTCCCGAGCCACTCGCGACATCGTGCGTGGCTCTCGTGCTCGACCAGGCGAGCGCCGCGGGTCACGCCCATCCCGACGTGGGAGTCGCCGAGATGGCGGCATTCAGCGAGTTCGATGGCCCGGGCGCGTCGCTCGATGCCGTGGCGGAGAAGCTTTCTGGGCCACGAAGTGCGGCAGCAGCCCAAGTGCTCGAGCGAAGCGGCCCGGGCGGCCTCGCCGCGGTGATGAAGGCGTATGGCGACCTCGACGTGCACGGCCGGGCTCTGGCCACCGACGTGGCGGCGTCGAGCGATCGGTGCGAGGACGCCGGGCGCATCTTGGCGCGGGCGCTTTGTGAGAAAGAGGGGGAGGCGCCGCGCAAGGCGCTCGAGAAGCTCGAGCGCTGTCCCGCCGCGGCGTCGGCGATGGCAGACACTCTGCGGACGGACCCCATGTCGCGAACATGCTTGGCCCCCGTGCTTGCGACCCTGTCCCCGATGGCCGCGCTCGAACCGATAGCGGACGCGCTTGGTGACGTGCCGGAAAGCGATCCATCGACGCGCGCGGCGCTCAGGTCGGCCTTTGGCCGTGCGCTAGGTCACGCAGGGCCGGGGAAGCTGCAGGCGCTCTTGTCCGATCCAAAGCGAGGCCCAGCGGTTCGATTGGAGCTGCTCCGAGCGGCCGAGGATCGCGTCATAGACGCGACTGCCTCTGGCGACGCGGCGATCGCCGAGCTCATGGAACCCGGGGCTTCGATGCGGGTGCGGTATTTGTTGCTTGGTCCGCTCGCGGTGCTTTCGCGCGCAGGCGATGCTGCAGCCACCGCTCGGTTGGTCGACGCGGCGACGCACGACGCAGACTGGCCGGTGCGGGCGCGCGCCGCGGAGCTGTCGGGCGGGCTGCCTGGCGTGCGAGACGCGCTCGTTTCCGCGGTGCGTGACCCAGAGCCGAGAGTCAGAGCGGCCGCCTTGGTCGCACTTGCTCCGGCGCCGCCGCCGGACGCCGTCGGGGCTGCCCTGGGCGTCATGGCAGAAGACGATTGGTCGTTCGTCAAGATGCAGGCCGCCAATCTCTTGGCGCACGCGCCCTCGTCAGGACAAGTCGACGACGTGCTGGGGCTCAGCCTCGGCGATCCGCGGGTGTCGGTGCGGGGGGCGGCGCTCATAGCGCTCGCTCGAAGGCGAGCCCTGAGCTGGCGCAAGGGTATCCGCGAGCGGCTCGAAGACCGAGACGAAGATGTCCACATTCGGGCTGCGGCGGCCAGCGCGCTGGGGGCGATCTGCGACGTCAGCGCGCTCGACCGATTGACGGGGCTTGCCCGCGGCCTCGCTGCAGGTCAAAGCGGCGATGATCTGCCGGTCGGGCTCGGGGCGATCGTCGGGCTCGCGGCTCTTCATCCCGCAGATCTCCAGCAGCGCTTCACTCCGCTTCTCTTGCCGAGCGTGGCGCCTGCCATCCGCGCGGCGGCCGAGCGCGCGCTCTCCGCACACGGCGCCTGCCCCTGACGCGTGCTACTGGGGGCGGCACGCATGACCGACATCACACGTATCTCTCCGCGCGAAGCGAGCGAGAAGATCGCCGACGGATGGACTTATGTCGACGTCCGTACGACCGAGGAGTTCGAGGCGGGCCATCCCGCCGGCGCGTTCAACGTCCCTATCGCCCACGCGGGCGCCGGAGGGATGGTGCCCAATGCGGATTTTCTCCCCGCGATGAAGGCGTCTTTTCCCCTCGACGGGAAGATCGTGGTCGGTTGTAAGTCGGGCGGCCGGAGCATGCGAGCGGCGCAAGCGCTCGCCGCCGGAGGGTTCACGAGCGTCGTCGATCAGCGTGCGGGTTGGGACGGTGCTCGAGGCCCGTTTGGTCAGGTGACGGAGCCTGGCTGGCTCGGCGCGGGCTTGCCCACGGAAGAAGGGCAGCCGTCGGCGCGTTCGTGGCAGGACATGAAGCTCAAGGTGAAGTGAGAGTCTTCGCTCGCTCGTAGTCTCGTGCGTCGCGCTCGATCAGGTCGAGGTCCCGCGTCGCTCGCTCGGCCTCGGCTGCGAGCTCGGCGGTGAAGATCGTCAAGCCCCATATGCCGTTTTCGCGGCGCCGAAAGGGATAGCGGGTTCCTCGGGCGGTCACGACCGTGGCGCGATCCCCCTGGATCTCGGCATGCTCGACTCCCGAGAGATCTCGTTCGAGACGCGCGAGCCAGCCTCTGCGAGCCGCAAGGCGCGCGAACACGTCAGGGCCATCGACCGAGTCGCCCTCGTCCTTCCACGCGCCGAGCACCTTTTCGCGCTCGCCCGCGGGATAGCTCGCGCGCACTTTGTCGCGGGCTCGCGCCCGCACCTCGTGCAGGGTGAACGACGCCCACTGGGCTTCCGTCTCCAGGTACGCGAAAATGTCTCGCGGGTGCTGGTCAGCCACGGCGAGCGCGATGCGAGCGTAAGCGCCTGCGGGAGTGGTGTCCGGTGGGAACGGCTTACGCCCCGCGGTCTTGGTCCCCGCTTCGACGAGGATCGCGAGGACAAGGAAGACGGCGAGGAGCGGGCTCCGGGTCACCGCGCGCCGAGCCGCTTTGGACCAGGTCCCTGCCTGCATTCTCAGCAGGGTTGCTCTACCATGCGTGGGCGCTCATGTGGCTCGAATCGCGCGTAGCCGTCGTCGTTCCCGCATGGGAAGAGGCGCCGCGAATCGGTCGCGTCCTTCGGGGCATTCCGGCCTGGGTCGACCGGATCATCGTAGTCGATGACGCGAGCGTCGACGCGACGAGCGCGGTCGCACGCGATGTCGGCGATGCTCGCGTCGAAGTGTGGCGCCATGACGCCAATCGGGGTGTCGGCGCCGCCATCACGACCGGGTATCGGCAGGCGCTCGTCGGTGCCGGCGGTCCGCGTGACGCCTTCGTCGTCATGGCCGGGGATGGTCAAATGGACCCCGAGGATCTGCCGCGGCTGGTGGCCCCGATTGCGCGCGGCGAGGCCGACTACGTCAAAGGCGATCGCTTTCGCGCTCACGACGTGAAGCGCACGATGCCGGTGACGCGGCGATGGGCCGGGATGGCGTTCTCCTGGGCGACTTCGCGCGCCATTGGAACGGCCGTCTCGGACAGCCAATGCGGCTACACCGCGCTTTCGAGGAGGGCCTGCGAAACCCTCGACCTCGAGGGTCTCTGGCCGGGGTACGGCTACCCCAACGATCTCTTGTCGCAGCTCGCACTTCGCAGCCTTCGCATCGCCGAAACACCCGTGCGCCCCGTTTACGCCGACGAAGTAAGTCGGCTCAAGGCCCGCCACGTTCCGATGGTTGCCGGGCTCGTCGTGCGGGCGTGGGTGCGACGGATGCGGAAGCCGGCCGCGTAGTCGTATCAGGCCGGGCCCAGCGCACGATCGAGGATGGTCGGGACATGAGCCAGGGCGTGTTTCAGATCGAAGAGCTCGTCGAGCTTTCGCTCTCCGAGCTTGGGTCCGACTTCTGGATCTCTGGAGAGCAGGTCACGAAAGCGCCCCTCGCCGTGCCAAGCCCGCATCGCATTGCGCTGCACGATTACGTAGGCATCTTGCCGGCCGAGGCCGGCTTCGACGAGCGCGAGCAGGACGGCCTCGCTGAAGTAGAGCTCCGCGGCGCGGTCGAGATTGCGCTTCATGCGTTCGGGATAGACCACGAGCCCGTCGACCAGGTTGGCGGTGCGATCGAGCATGAAGGCCAGAGTCGCGGTGGCGTCTGGCGCCAGCATCCGCTCGACCGACGAGTGCGAGATGTCGCGCTCGTGCCAGAGCGCAACGTCCTCCAGCGCAGGGGCGACCGCGGCTCGGACGATGCGCGCAAGACCACATAGGTTCTCGCTCAGAATCGGGTTGCGCTTGTGCGGCATCGCGCTCGACCCCTTCTGACCGGGGGTGAACGCCTCCTCGGCCTCGGTCACATCGCTGCGCTGCCAGTGTCGAACGTTGGTCGCCAGACGCTCGATACCTGCCGCTACGAGCGCTAGAGCGCTGAAGTAGGCCGCATGTCTGTCGCGGGCGACGACCTGCGTGGCCACGGTCTCCGGCTCGAGCCCGAGGGCGGCGAGCGCCCGCTTCTCGATGTTCGGCGACAGGTGAGCATAGGTACCGACTGCCCCCGAGATCTTGCCCACGGCGATCTCTGCGAGCGCGGTCTCGAGGCGCACGCGCCCGCGACGAATTTCGGCGTAGTGTCCCGCGAGCGCGAGGCCGAAAGTGATGGGTTCGGCGAAGATCCCATGGCTCCGACCGATCATGGGCGTCTCGGCGTGCTGGCGCGCTCTCCGGGCAAGAGCCGCGAGCACCTTTTCGCAGCGCGCCACGAGCGACTGAGCCGCGTCGCGTAGCAAGATCGCGAGGGAGGTGTCGAGGACGTCGCTCGAAGTCATCCCCCGGTGCAGCCAGCGTGCCTGACTGCCTCCGAGCTCCTCGACGTGGGTGAGAAATGCGATGACGTCATGCTTGGTCGTGCGCTCGATCTCGTCGATGCGCGCGGGCGAAAGGACTAACTTCTTTTCGCGCAATTCAGCGGCCGTGCCACGGGGGACAAGGCCTGCCTCTTCCATGCTCTCGCAAGCTGCGAGCTCGACCTCGAGCCACACCGCAAAGCGACGCGCGGGCGACCAGAGTTCTGCCATGTCGGCAGGCGTGTATCGGGGAATCACAGCTTGCCTGCGAAGCGTCTCGTCATGAAACTTACGCCCCTCCGTACACGGGTATTGCAGCTCCGTGGATGTCGCGCGACTCGTCGCTCAACAGAAACGCGACGACCCCGGCAGCCGACTCCAGCGAGACCCATCGCGTCGGGTCCGCGTGGGGCATCGCTGCCCGATTGGCCGGGGTATCGAGGGTGCTCGGCAATATCGCGTTGATGCGGACGCCGCGTTCGAGCACCTCGGCCGAAACCGCTTGCGCGAGGGCGACGACGGCTGCTTTCGACGCGGCGTACACGGCAGCCCCGGCGCTCGTCCATGGCTCTGTCGCGGCGCGCGACCCGACGACAACGACGCTGCCGCGCTGCTTGGCCACCATGCTCGGAAGCAGAGCGCGTAGCCCGCGGTACGCGGTTTCGACGTTGGCCGTCATCAGCGTTCTCCAGGTGTCGTCGGTTTCTTCTTCGTGAACGGGGCGCCCCCCGCGCCAGGCGCCCGCAATGAGGGCTGCCCGCGAGGGGGTGGCCCCGAGCTCGCGTTCGACGCGCGCCATACCTTCACGCCAGGTCGCTTCGTTCGCCAGATCGCCGGCCACGACGCAGGCTCCCCCGAGGGACGACGCGAGGCCGTCGAGGCGCGCACTGGCCGCTTTCGAGTCGAAGAGAGCCACCTTGTGCCCGCGCTGCGAAAGCGTGAGCGCGACCTGGGCACCAAGGGCCCCGGCCGCCCCAGTAACGAGGGCCCCGTCCGGCATTGCAGGGCCATTAGCTCAAGCGGCCAGGCTTCGCACCTCTAGATCTCGAGCGTCAAGCCCTCGTGCGCGGCGACGACGTCCGGGAAGAGAGCCTTGGCTCGCCGCTCCTTTTCGCGAACGGCCGCGTCAGCCTGGATAGGATCGTGGTGAAAGAGAACGAGCTTGCCCACCTTTGCGAGCTTGGCAAGCTTTGCTCCTTCTTCGAACGTGCTGTGCCCCCAGCCCTTTTTCGGGGCGCCGGTGCCCGCGCTCCCCGCGTACTCTTCGGGGGTGTACTGCGAGTCGTAGACGAGCACGTTCGCGTCGCGTGCGAGCGCGGCCAGGTTGTCGTCGATCCGCCCCTGGTAGTGCTCGGTGTCGGTGGCATAGACGAACGACTTTTTCCCGTGCTGGACGCGAAAGGCGTAGACGCCTTGCGGATGATTCCCTGCGGCGTTGGTTACGCACGCCGTGCCGCCGCAGCCGTCGTCGATGTCGACCGACTCGCCCTCGCGAAGGTCGCGAAACGACATCTTCGCGCCCATCGCCGACAGATGAACGGGAAAGTTGGGGTTCTCCATCTGCCCCGCCAACGTCTCTTCGAGGGTGCGCGAGACGTTGTTGCCACCGTACAAGTGGAACATGTTGCCCGCGACGAAGGCGGGCTCGAAAAAAGGAAAGCCCTGGATGTGATCCCAATGCACGTGGCTGAAGAACATGTGAGCCGTCAGCGGCATTTCGGCGAGCAGCTTCTTGCCCAGCAGACGCAGCCCCGTGCCCCCGTCGAAAATGATGATGGCCCTGCCAGCCCGCAGCTCGACGCAGCTTGTATTTCCCCCGATTTGAGCGGTGCTCGGCCCAGGCGAGGGGATGCTTCCGCGAACTCCCCAAAAGGTCACTTGCATCGGTCCCCGTATCGCCTCGCGTTTGGCTGCGGTTCTCGGGCGCGAGCGTACCTCGGCTGCGGCAAGAAGGGTATTCCTTGTCCATGACCTGGACGCTCAGGCTGCGGTGCCAGCGCCGGGTCCTGCGGTCGGTATTGGCACTTCTTGTCCTGGCGGGGTGCTCAGCTACGCCGTCCTCGGTCCCCTTTGGGGTGGACGCGGGCCCCGCTGCCGACGCCTCTGCGCTCCTCCAGGCCATCGCCGTCGCCGCGGACGTCAGGCGCGCCGCGGATATTCCCATCGACGCGCGGCGGAGCCGGGAGCCGGTCGTCCGACGCGCTCGAGCGCGGGCCCTGGCGCGCATCCTGGACGACGATGCCGATCCGCTGCTCAGGGCACTCGAAGACGACGATGACGAGGTCGTCGCCTGGGCCGCCTACGGTTTGGGCGAATCGTGCAAGGGCCACGAACAAGGAGCGAGCGCGCTCGCGGCTCGCCTGGAGACACTCGGCGACGGCGCCGCGCGCAAGAGCCCCCCCGTGCTCTTGCGCGCGATCGGCCGGTGCGCCACGGTCCTCTCCGAGTCGGCGCTGCGCCCTTGGCTGCGCGCGGGTCCGCCGGTAGACGAGGCCGCCTCGTTTGCCCTGGGAGAGGTTGCGGCGCGTCGCGGAGCGCTCTCCACCGAGACGGTGGTCGCGCTCCTCGACGCCGCTACGGGCTCGACGCCTCTTGCCGCGGCACTCTATCCATTTGCTCGTTCCGAGCTCCCCCTCCAGCCTGCGCAGATCTCGAGGCTCAAAGCGGCAGCTCGGGCCGAGCTTGGTCGGCCAGGGCCCCTTCGCCTTCTTGCCGTGCGCGTTCTCGGGCGCGTCTCGGATTTCACGTCCTCGCAGGACCTGGCGATTTTGCTCGAGTCAGGCGACGCACTTGGGTCCGAGCGCATCGAGGCGGCTCACGCTCTCGGCCGCCTGAAAGACACCGGTCAGGCCGCCCTCGCCGAGGCCGTCGGTTTGCTTGGGCATCCTCGCCCCGACGAGCTCGCGAGCACGGGTCGGGTCAACCTCCTATTGTCCATACTCGAATCCCTTTCGACCCGCGGGGTCGTGCTGGCAGCGGTCCCCCTCTGGGGTCTGGCGCGTCTCGAGCCTGAGCCTGGCGGAGGGCTCCCCGCTGTTCGTCGGATCTCGAGGCTTCGGTGCGCCGCGGCGAGCAAGCTTGCGCGGGGCGCGTGGGACTCGGAGGTCCTCCAGCGCTGCGACTTGGGAGACGGGGAGGCCGGTGAGCGCGCGCGCCTCGACGCGCTCGCGATGGAGGACGTACCGTTCGGCAGGGTGCGCCGGGAGGCGTTGTCGGGTCTTGCTCGTAGCGGTCACCCACGAGTTCGCGAAGCGGCGCTCGATCTGGTGGCTCGGCACCCGGAGATGGCCGATGCCGGACGGCTGCTTCTCGCGCAGGCCCTCTCGTCGAACGAACCAGGGGTCGTCGCCAAGGCTGCTGGCCTCGTTCAGGCACACGCGGACCGAGTCTTCGTGCTCTCGGCGCCGGAGCGACGCGCTGCCTTGGATCCCCGCGCCCCGGCGCCCGTGGGGCCACCCGCTCGAGAGCTCGACGGCGGCGTCGCGGCGGCCTTGCGCGAGGCGCTCGCCCACCCGTGGCCTCCGGACATGCTCGAGACACGGGGCGCTCTGGTCGAAGCAGCCCTGGCGACGGCGGTGTCCGGGGGACGCAGCTACGCGGAGGCGGCATGCAGAGACGACAACGCGACGCTTCGCGCGCGCGCCGCCAAGGCACTGTCATCGACGGGGGAGCTTGCGACGCTCTGTCCGCCACCGCACGATAGCGGGCCGCCAGCCCGCGAGATCGGCAGCGAGCTGACGGCTCCTGTTCGGATCGCGCTCGATACGGAGGCAGGGCCGCTCGCGCTCGTGCTCGACCCGGTGGGCGCTCCGATCGCCGTCACGCGCCTGACGGCGCTCGCCCGGGCGGGTTTCTACACCGGCACTTCGTTTCATCGTGTTGTCCCCGGCTACCTCGCGCAATTCGGCGACCCGCGCGGCGACGGATACGGGGGCTCGGGTGAGCTACTGCGTTGCGAGACCTCGCCCATCCCCTTTGCACGCGGCGACGTCGGGGTGGCGCTCGCCGGGCGCGACACTGGTTCGAGTCAGGTTTTCGTCACTCTGGCGCGTTACCCCAGTCTGGACGGCGAGTACGCATGGGTGGGCCACGCCGAGGGCGATTGGGACGCGGTCGTCGAAGGGGATCTCATACGAGCGGTACGCGTCGAGCCGCCGTGAAGCGTGTCGTGGTCGCCCCGCCGGTCATGCGCAGGCACCAAAGTGATACGCTTCGACCCCCGCGAATGCTCCTGGCCATCGACGTCGGCAACACGAACATCGTCTACGGTCTGTTCGATGGCGCAACCCTCGTTCACACCTTTCGTGTCGAGAGTGTTCGAGGTCGCACCGCGGACGAGTACATCATCGCGCTTCGCTCACTTCTCGCGATGCACGCGATTGATCCAGCCGCGGTCGACTCGGCCATCCTGGCGTGCGTCGTTCCGTCGCTCACAGAACCGATGATTCGGCTCGTGCGAGGTGCATTCGGCCGCGAGACCACCGTCGTGGGCCCCGGCGTTCGAACCGGCATGGCCATTCTGATCGATAACCCGCGCGAGGTCGGAGCCGATCGCATTGCCGACGCAGTGGCGGGCTACGAAAGGGCAAAGGGTGGTGTCATCGTCGTCGACTTCGGGACGTCGACCAACTTCGACGTCGTTACGCCCAGCGGCGAATACCTCGGGGGCGTCCTGGCACCCGGCCTGCAAATAAGCGCGGACGCGCTTTTCGCGCGCGCGGCAAAGCTCCCTCGCGTCGAAATCGCCAAGCCGCCGAAGGTCGTCGGACGAAACACCGTCCACGCGATGCAATCGGGCATCGTCTACGGCTACGTGGGGCTCGTCGACGGCCTTGTCGAGCGCATACTCGCCGAGCTTGGTTTCCCCTGCGCCGTAATCGCGACGGGCGGGCTCGCCCCTCTCATTGCCCCTCTCTCGAGCCGGATCACCGAGGTCGACGAGCAGCTGACCCTCGTCGGCTTGCGCATCCTCCACGAGAGAAACCGTGCCTAGAGAGCCGCCCTAGACTTTGGCCTGCGCCGCCGCCGCGAGCTGCTGCTGTTGCTGGGCGAGAAGCTGCGAGACGGCGCGCGAGCGTTCGATGGCAAACTGTTTGACCTCGCGCACCTGACTGGTCGCAAGCTTGTTCAACAGCGCCGTGATCTTCGGCAGGTCTCGAAGGTGCATGAGAGCTTCGAAGTAGTTGTGGGCGACGCGGACGTCGCGCGCCATGAGCGCCTCGTTGGGCGCCAGGAGCTTGACCACTTCTTCGACTTTGCCCGCTTGCCCGTAGAGGGCCGATAGACACACGAGCGCGAGTGCGTCCCCGGGCGCCCGCTCGACCGCCTTCTTCGCGAAGCCGATCGCGCGCTCGCGTGCGTTCTCGTCCTTGCCGTCGGATGCAAAGAAGCCCTGGAGAGCCACGTACGGAGCAGCCGTTTTGGCGTTCACGGGCGCGTTTCCGACCTCCTCGATCTGGCGCACCATTTCGTCCTCGCCGGCGACGTCACGAATCGCGCCCGCGAGGTAGGCCCAAGCGTCGACCGACGCGTTGTCGATCTGGATCGCCCGCTCGGCATTCTCGCGCTCGCCCTTGCGGTCGCCCTTTTCTTTCATCACCCGTGCGAGCTGAAGGCTCGGAAACGGTGAGTCCTTGAGAAGGTTCTGCGCGCCGCGCAGCGTCGCCTCGGCCTTGTCGAGCTTCTTCTGGGCCAGCTGCGCCACTCCGAGGCCCAACCAGTCTTCACCGTCGCCTCCGAGCGCGACGATTCTCGACAGAACCTTCTCGGCCTTCTCGGCCCGTCCGTACTTCATCAGCTCTTGGGCAAAGACGCGCCCTCGCCCCAAGTCGCCCGGCCCGTCGGTCCAGTGCTTCTCGAGGCCGCCCAAGAGATCCTCCAGGCCGATGGCGATGGGACGCCCTTGGTCGTCTTGGACCTGCACCGCAGGGCCGTTGAATCCCAAGAGCTTCCAGACCTCCTCCATCGTGAGCGCCACGGGGCCTTCCACGATCTTCTTCTCGATGGGCGTGCCGTTCGGGTTGAGGGGCAAAAGAACGAGCGCGTTGCCAGGAACTCCATTTGGAAAGGCCGACACCGGAGCGACGATGGCGGCGCCCCCCTTGAGCTGAATGGCGGCGCCGCCGCCCCCCGGGGGCAGGGCTGAGCCGCTTGGAAGGTTCGACATGGTGGGCGCGGTTCGTAGCACGGAATCGACGTTCGAGCGCCGCCCCGCGGCGCGCGGGCGAGGTCGCGACCCGATCAAATCTGGTTGCGCACGGAGACGACCTCCGGCAGGGTGTGCCGCGAGAGTGATCCGATGAGAAAAAGCCATCGTTTTATGCCTGCTGCGAGTGTCCTTGTCGCATGTGCGGCGTTCTTGCTCGCAACGTTCGCCGCCCATCCCGCCCATGCGGACGACACGATCAAGCACCCCGGTGACCACCCAGCGTACGACGTCGAGATTGAGCCGCATGCGCTACTAGCCTGGGACGGCGTCTACGCGGGCGCCGGGTTTGGGCTCGGTGCGCGCTTCGGCATTCCCATCGTGTCAAACGGGTTCGTGCCGACGATCAACAACAGCGTGGCCATCTCGTTCGGGGTCGATTGGACCCACTACGACTGCTACTTCGCAGGCAACTGTTCGGCGGACTACTTCACCTTCCCAGTCGTGCTTCAGTGGAACTTCTACGTTTCCCAACACTGGAGCGTTTTTGGCGAGCCCGGGCTCTTTATCTACCATGGCTTCGTCGACTGCCCGCTCGGCGACGAGTGCTTGGGGCTCCCTCAGGAGACTGGCGTGCTTCCGGCCTTCTTCGTGGGCGGTCGCTATCACTTCAGTGACACCGTGGCCCTTACCATGCGCGTTGGCTTTCCTTCGTTTTCGATAGGGGTCTCCTTCTTCCCCTAGCCAACCCCCGGAGAGAGTTGACAGAAAGATCGAGAAGATCAGGAAGGTTGACGGGGTGGGAGTGAGAGGCGTCGAACCTCGAGCAGGCCCGGCCCGAGCGCCTAATGAACCTCGATGAGCGCACCAATCACTGCCTCGGACCCATCGTCGTACTTCCTGATCTTCAGATCTTTTTGTTTCCACCTCTTCCCCCTCGACCGCCCCCCTGATGCGTCCAAGGGGCTTGTCGCCCCGTCCTCATCCATGGAATCGATGTACAAGGCCCGGAGCCGAAATGCGCGGCCGAGCTCAGGCGATGGCGCGAAGCGCGAGCACGTCTTAGAGTTGTTCTCTGATGACGGTCGCGATTTATCTCATCGCCATCCTTGGCCTAGCCGTGCTGATGGTCGTCCACGAGGGCGGTCACTATGTCGCCGCGCGCGGGTTCGGCATGCGCGTCATGCGTTTCAGCATTGGCTTTGGGCCCACCATCTGGAGACACAAGCCCAAAGACAGCCCGACGGTGTACCAGGTCGCGCTGATCCCGTTTCTTGCGTACGTCCAGATCGCGGGGATGAACCCGTATGAGGAGATCGACCCGAAGGACAAGGCGAGCTACGCCAACGCTTCGGTTCTCGCGCGCATCGTCACGATCGCGGCCGGTCCGCTCACCAATTATTTCTTCGCTTCTGTGCTCATCTTCTTCGGGCTGCTCATCGGCGGCCGCGAGCTCGCCGACGAGACGAGCATGCGCGTCGCGGTGGAGCCCGGGCCGGCGCAGGCGGCCGGCATGCAGACAGGCGATCACGTTCTTGCGGTGAACGGTGAAGCCGTTGGCGACTGGATTCGTCTCAAGAAAGCCGTGAGCTCGCATCCCGGCGAGCCCGTCGACATCGCGGTCGCGCGCGGCAGCGAGACGCTTCACCTGATTGTCACCCCCCGGCCCGTCGGCGACAAGGACGCTGGCCTCATTCGGGTAACGCCGCCGCGTCAGGTCGTCGCGGTCGGCCTTGGCGATGCTGCGAAGATCAGCGTCATCGCGCCGCCGATGTTCGTCTACGAAAACGCTGTCGCGATCGGTCGGGTGATTTCCGGCAAAGAGAAGCTTCAGGTCAACGGGCCGGTGGGGATCGTCAAAGAGACCGCCAAGCAGGCCAAGATCGGAACCGGCGTCCTGCTCCAATTCCTGGGGATGCTGAGCGCCTATCTCGGCGCGTTCAACTTGCTCCCATTCCCAGCGCTCGATGGCGGTCGCCTCATCTTTCTCGTGGCCGAAGCCGTCTCGCGCCGAAAGGCAGACGCGAAGATCGAAGCGCGCGTGCACGCGGTGGGTCTCCTCATGTTGCTGACGCTCATTGCCTTCGTGACCTACGCCGACGTCATCGCCAAGTAGCGCGGGCGGGCGCCCATCCCGGGTGCAGCTCGCGTAAGTCTCGAGGCAGCCCTACTCGAGGCAGCCCTATTTGGACGAGGCCTTCAGCTTCGCGGTCATCTCGACACCTAGCTCGGCGGCTCGCTTGGACGCGACTTCTACGGCGTCGATGAGCGTTTTCCGAAGGGCGCCGCTTTCGAGGGTGTGGAGGCCTGCGATGGCGGTCCCTCCCGGGCTGGTGACCATGTCCTTCAGTCGGCCCGGGTGCTCTCCCGTCTCGAGCAGGAGCTGGGCCGAGCCGAAGACGGTCTGAGCCGCGAGCAGCAGGGCCGTGTCCCGATGAAGGCCGACCTTGACTCCACCGTCGGCCAACGCCTCGATGATGAGCATGACGTAGGCGGGGCCGCTCCCGCTCAGACCGGTGACCGCGTCGAGCAGCCCTTCATCGAGCACGACGACGCGGCCGACGGCTTCGAAGAGCTCGCGCGCGACCCGGAGATCGTCCGCATGAGCGTGCGTCCCCCCCGCGATGGCCGTCGCCCCCGCTTGCACCATGGCTGGCGTATTCGGCATCGCCCGGACTACCCGCGCCTTTTCCGTGAGCCGCCCCTCGAGGCCCTCGAGCGTAACGCCTGCCGCCAGCGACACCACGAGCTGGTCGAGATGGACGTCTCTGCCGATCTCCGTCAAGACCCTGTCGATGACTTGAGGTTTGACCGCGAGCACGAGCACGTCGGATTCGCGCACCAGCTCATGGTTGTCGGAAGTCGTCCGAACGCCGTGCTGGGTCCGCAGCCGCTCGAGTCGATCGAGCTTGACGTCGCTCGCCAAGATCCGGCCCGGAGCAAACCCTCCGTGGAGGAGCCCTTTGATGAGCGCTCCGCTCATGTTGCCCGCCCCCAGAAACCCCAAACGCTTCGTTTTCATGTCGAGCTCCTCGCTAACCCGTGCGAGCATATCGGACGGCGGCCGGTCGATCCGGTGTTATCAAGGCCCCTTGACGCGCGCACGTGAGCTCGGTCTTGTCACCACGCTTCGCCTTTCGCAGCGCGTCGCTCGCGGGCTTGCCGTCCACGATGCATTCAAGTCGGCGGCCGCGGTCGCCTTTTGGCTGTTTCTCAGCCTCGTGCCGCTCTTCGTGTTTCTCGGCTTTCTCGTGGGGCAGGTCGCTCGGCGGCGCGGAGTGGATGCCCTTCTGGGGCCCGTTCTCGACGTCATCCCCGCGGCGTCCGAAGGTCTTGTCCGAGACGAGATAAGGCGACTGGCGGGGCGAAGCGCGGCGCCGCTCGCGCCGGTGAGCGTCGCCAGCTATTTGTGGACCGCGTCGTCCGGTCTGCACAATCTCATGGACCTCTTCGAGGCGATGGTCCGCGCAGCGAGGCGCGCCTACTGGAAACAGCGAGCCCTCGCGCTCGCGTGGGTAATCGCAGGCCTGCTCGCCGCGTGCGTTCTGGCGCTTTCGCTCGTTCGCTTCGACTCGGCCTTTCGCGTTCGCGATAGGAGCCTGCACACGACGGCGCCAGCGAGCTCCAGCGCGTGGACGCCTGGCGCGACGGCGAGCGCGCGCGGTGAGCCCGGGCACGCGCTGCCGCGTGCGCGAGGCTCGCCCCTTGCCACGGGCCCCGAGCCGCCGAAGGCGAGCCCGCTTACGGGGTTGGCCACGCCTCTCGGGCAGGCGTTCGCCGCGAGCGCCATGCTCCTCGTGGGCAGCTTGTTTCTCGCGGGGTTCTATCGCTTTGCGGTGGCTCGGCCCCGGCGTGTGCGCCGCCGCGTCTGGCCGGGAACGATTGCTGCCGTGGGATGCTGGCTGCTCGTTTCTTGGGGATTTGGCGCCTACGCGGCATCCATGGGCGAATATGCGCTTTTCTACGGGAGCCTCGCCGCAGTGGCGGTGCTTCTGGTGTGGCTCTACTTGACGAGCCTTTCGCTCATCGTCGGCGCCGAGGTCAACGCCTTGCTCGAGGAGAGCGGCGCCGAGGTGCCGTCGAAAGGCAGACGCGCAATATCCCCGGTGTAGATTGCGCTTGGCATGACCTCGCACTCGGCCCAGCAGCCGGGGCACGCGTCGACCCATCGCCGCGAATCTTCTGCAGGGCCGCCGCTCCCCCAAACCTCCTCGAACGAGCTCGTCAGAAGGCTGCCGACGGTTTCCGTGTTGAACTGACAGACCGGTACCCGGCCGTCGGGTAGCAAGCGGATGTGGCTTCTGAGAGCGACGCAACGAGGCTTGGGCGCGGGGTCGCGATCGTTGTTCAAGCGCGAGAGCAGTCCCTTGAGGTAGTAGCGTTTGCCGATCCGCGTCGCGCGGCTCCGGATCTTCGAGACGCGCGCGAGCTCGTCTTCGACGAAGCCGACGACGTTGGCGCTTCGGAGCTTCGGGTGCAGGGGATATCCCTGGGGCACGATCAAATGCTCGGCCTTCTTGCCACGGAGCTTCAGCCCATACATCGAGGAATCCGCGTACGCGAGGACGGACTGAACATCGACGCCCAGCGCCTCGACTCGCGCGCGCAGCTCCGCGTGGTCGGCGACCGATTGAGCCGAGATGACGGTGTGATTGACGGCCACGTCGATCCCGCGCTCGCGTCGCACCTCGGTGAGCCTGCGCACGGTCTCGAGCGCGGTGTCGAACGTCGCGTCTTCGCCGCGGCTCTCGTCATGCTCGGTCGCCAAGCCGTCGAGCGAAATGAGGAATCGCAGCCTCTTGGGGCGAGAGAACGAACGGGCAAAAGCGGCGATGAGGTCGGGACGCGACCCGTTGCTCGTGATGTGCAGCACCGAGGGCTGCGAGCGCTCCATGACGGTTTCGGCGATGTCTCCGAGGTCAGCACGCAAGAAAGGCTCGCCCCCCGTGAGCCGCACGACGTCCAGCCGCCCGATCTTTCCAAACACGGTCCGCACTTCGGGGAGCGTCAGCTCGGGGCCGGGCTTCAGGCGCCAGGAGTCGCACATTCCGCACCGCGCGTTGCATCGGTACGAGACGAGGTAAGTGCACCACGAGGGTCTCGGCACCGCCCCCGTGCGATTTTTGGCGATCGAAACCGCGAGCGGTAGAAGTCTCACCAGGCAAGCTCCCAAGACCTTGACCGTTTCGAGCGATGCCCCTGCGCGAGCTCGCTCGCGAAGCTCTCGATGGCTGCGAGAGCTTCGGCGCGGCCGTCTTGAACGAGCCCGCGCGATCCTGTTTCATAGTGAGGAGCTTCGCGCAAGAACCGTTGAATCACGCCCGCGGAGATGTCCTCGTGACGCGTCTGCTCGCCGATCCCCAGACGCGATACTGCCGCCGCATTGAGGCGCTGCTCGACGCACCTTTCGGGATGAACGAGCATCGGCTTGCCGAAGTGTAGCGCTTCGCCGACCAGCTGATTGCCGGCCGTGCTTAGCACGGCGCGGCATCGGGCGAGATCTTCGAGAAACGAGGTGTTGCAAGGGCGGCGATACGTCACGTTTCCGTCGGTACCGGTCAGCGACGTCCCGTAAACGAGGGCGGGCAGGCCAGCCCCCTGCAAAGCTGCTTCGACGTGCGGCGTGTACTGGTGCTCGCCCTTGTTGAAGTAGGCGAGCAAGTAGTCGCCGCGGACAGCCCGAGTCTTGAACACGTCGTCGCGCAGCAGCGTGCCTACGCAGCGTGCAGCCGGGAACGTCGCGGGAGCTTTATAGAAGCTCGAGACGATGACCCGATCGGGTCGGCCCGTGAGCGCGCGGTAGATGGCGATGTCGCGGAGGCACCGCATGCGATCCCCCCACGGCATCGGCGGCTTGCAGTAGGCCAGAATGCCAAAGTGATCGAAGCTGATTCGGGGAATGCCGAGCCGCGCCGCGACTTGATGGGTCCACGGCTCGACGTCGCAAATTGCGAGGTCGGGCCGGAACTCGCGCAGAGCGGACAGGACCTTGCGATGCGTCTCGCCCCGCGAGAGCAAGTCCCATATTCGCTCGGCGTTTTCGTGCAGCGTCTCGGGTGTCGCGACCCTGCCGCTCTTCCGGTACACGTACGTGAGCGTCGGAATCTCGGTCACTGGGCCAATGGGCGCAAGCGCCTGATAGGCGTCTCCCCCGGCCAGAACGAGCACTTCGTGGCGCTGTCTGAGCTCCGGCAGCACGCCGAGCGCTCGCGTCGCGTGGCCTCGACCGTAGCCGTGAATGCCGTAGACGATTCGCATGGGTACGTTCCCTCGGCGGCAACCGGACGCGCACCATAACACCGGAGCCCTGGGGCCGGAGCGTTCCGAATGCGTGACGGTTTTGGGTCTCCCACCCGCCCCAGAACCGGGCGCTACGGGACGGCGACTTCTCGAGCGTCGCGGGCCAGCCCGTCGCGAACGAGGGCCACCCGCATCCTCTGGGCGCCCGGGAGAGAGATTCGCATTCGAACGGTCGTGTCTCCCGCGCGGGCCGGCAGGACGACGTTGGCTCGATTCCAAGTGGACGACATGTCCGGTGACGCCAGCGAGGCTCGCCACGGCCAGCTCGTCGTGCCGGCCGGGACGGGCTCGGCCGCGAGGCGCCAAGCCCCGGGTAGGTCCTTGTAACGGTGCGGTTTCGCGTCCGTCCGAGGTGCAAGCGAAAGAAACGTCGAATCTTTCGCATAGCTCGGCCCCGTTTGATCGACAATCGGCGTTTGAGTAGGCGTGTGGGCCGGTACGTGGACCACGGCTTCGATGAGCACGTCGCTGCCGGCGGCGGTGGCTCGCGTCTCGACCAACGTCGGTTCCTCGGTGGGGGATACCACGTGACCGCCGGGGTCCAACCAGAGCGCTGCCTTGCCACAAGGCGTGCGCGCTTCGTCGTTCGACAAGGTCGCGCACGCTCCGCAATCGCATCCATCGCAGACGGGCAACTCGGTGTCGCCCACGAGGCCGCGATCGAGTCGGAGCCATTGCTCGAGCGTGATCTCGTCGGGGCTACCAGGGTCACTGGCCAGCCAGGCCTCGTGGTAGCGCGCGGCGGGCTCGGCGCCGATGAATCGCAGGTGCCAAGGCTCGCTCTTGTATCCCGTCTTCGGATTGATGAGCGCGCTCGCGTTGGGCCCTGCCGCGCAAGACAGATCGGCTCGTCGATCGTCGGGATGAACGGGATACGAAACGACGAACCCGAAGCGCCACGCGTTCTCCGATAGCCACGCGCCGCCACGTGAGCACCCAAAGCCGCTTCGGAAGACGCCCGCGCCCGTGCGCGCTCCCTGGTCGGCCCATTCCTTGGTGAAAAGGTCGAGCGTGGTGCCGAGCTGGTGCTGACTGTGACCCGGCAGCGCGCTTTGCTCGGAGGCCTCGCAAAACCCTCCGTGCGCCTGGTGTGCCCAGCTGGCGAACACCCAGCATTGGGTGGCGAAGCCGCGAAAGGCCGACTGCACGTGTCCCTCGAGGCTCTCGGCGCGCATCTCGTCGAGCATCTTTCTCAGACCGAGGGCCGCTTCGCCCCGCAAGCACTCTCTCGCTCCGCCGCACTCGCCGGGCGTGCGAGGCGATCCGTCGCGCAGGTCGACCAAGTCCGACGGAGCGTAGTCCGGCGGCAGCGCCCCGGTGGGAGACCGGTTCACCAGAGCCAACCAATCGTCCCCGTCGACGAAGGCCACGCGTGTGTCGGCTGCCGACATGAAGGAGTGAAACGGGCCGCCGCGCTGCACGACAGGGCACGTGTAGCGTGCGATCGGGATTGGGGGTCCGAAAGACGCTTGGGCGGCCGTCAGAGTTTCAGCGGGAGTCGATGCCGCACCGGTTGTAGCGGCCGGAGTCGCGGAGGCGGCCGTTGCTGCATCAGGGGACGCCGTCGCCGCGCTAGCGGCCATCGGCGCGCTCACCGCGGCCTCCCGCGAAGTGTCCGCGGGCTGCGTTCGGGCATGCGAGCAGCCTCCTAGTGCCAGTAGCGATCCAAGAAGGACACTTCTCACCATTGAACCTGATAACGAGCGGGGTCGTTGCCCCGCACGCGGACAATCGCCCGGCGATCGCTCAAATGCACCACGGCATGGCTGGCCGCGGCTCTTCCGGGGGCGTCGTCGTCCACGTTCTCGATCAGGCTCTGCACCGTAACGTATGGAATGCCGGCGATCACGTCGAAATGGTTCCAGTGCAAGTGCCCATTTATCACCAAGCGCACACGTCCCGACTGCTCGAAAATACCTCGCAACTCCCTCCGCTCCCTTACGAGCGCAAGATGCGAGCGCCCCGGCCACCACCTCGAGTCGTCGAGCGACTGTTCGCTCGCCGAATGATGCATCAGCACGACGGTGGGGTGGCTCGCCGCCGCGAGGTCTGCGCGGAGCCATTCGAGCTGCGGCTCGGGAATGCGAACGTCGACGCCTTGTTTCTCGAGGGTGTGCAGAACCACGAGGTGCCAACCTTGCACGTCGAGCGAATAGTAGAGAGGGCCGGTTCGGTCCCAGAACCGATTCAGGTCGTCCCGATTGAGGTAGATGAGGTCGTGGTTGCCGGCGACGTTCACCAAGGGGGCCTTGGCTTGTCGCAAGATCGCCTGACAAGCCCCATAGCGCTGGAGATCGGCGGCCCGTGATTCGTCCTCGATGTCGTCACCGAGGTTGACCACGAGGTCGGGGGCTGTCTCCTCGTTCATCCGCCGAACGAAGTCGCGCGCGAGCTCCGGTGCCAGGTGCGTCATCTTGCGCAGCTTGCCGCTATATCGAACCTCGGGGCCGAAGTGCAGGTCGGTCACGACTGCGAGCACGAGCTCATGGGGCATGGACCAAGGGTGCACAAATTGCTCTCCGAGTGGTAGTCGTCTATCGCATGCGGGCCATCGTGATGGGCGCCGGTCGCGGCAGCCGCCTCGGACGTGAAACCGACGTCGTTCCGAAGGCGCTGGTCTCGGTCATGGGCCGGCCCATGCTCGACTGGATCTTGGAGGCTCTCGGCGCGGCGGGCTTTGCGCGCCAGGACGTGGTCTTCATTGGAGGCTACCGCGCCGACGTCGTTCGAGCGCGGTATCCGGAGCTCACGTTCGTCATGAACCGCGAGTGGGAGAGAAATAACGTCCTCGCGTCGCTGCTTTGCGCACGAGAGTGGCTGGCCGGTGGCTTCGTGTCGACCTACGCCGACATCGTCTACCGGGGCTCGACCGTGAAGAAGCTCGTGGACTCTGGCCACGCCGCGGTTCTGGGGTGCGACACCGATTGGCGACGCCGGTATGTCGACCGGTCGCTTCATCCGGAGAGCGATGGCGAGAAGATGCGCGCGCAGGGAGAGCGTGTCATCGAGGTCTCTCGACGCATCGCTCCAGAGAGCGCGAGCGGTGAGTTCATCGGAGTCGCGAAGTTCTCGTCCGAGGGCGCTGCGGACCTCGTGGCGGCCTACGATCGAGCCCGCGCGACGCTTGCCGGCTCGGAGCAAGCGTGGCGCGAGGGACGACCTTTCGAACGGGCGTATCTCATCGATCTGCTCCAGACGATGATCGAGAGCGGATCGTCGTTTCACCGAGTCGACACCCACGGCGGCTACATGGAAATCGATACGGGGGAGGACCTCGCGTGCGCCGAAAAATGGTGGCGCGAGTCGGCTCCAGGCTGAGCATGACGGAAACGGAGCTCCGGCTCGACGGGGTCACCAAACGCTTTGCCCAGGACGATGCCCGCGCTCGAGAGCGCGAGCCAGCCCGGCCCCGCAGCTCGGCGCTCGAAGATCTCACGCTGTCGGTCGAACGCGGAGAAATCCTGGTTGTCGTGGGTCCGAGTGGGTGCGGAAAGTCGACGGCGCTCAGGATTGTCGCGGGCCTGGAGACACCCGACGCGGGGACCGTCTCGATCGGGGGGCGCGTGATGAATGACGTGCCCCCTCAAGAGCGCGACGTCGCCATGGTGTTTCAAGGATACGCCCTGTACCCGCAGATGACGGCACACCAGATCCTCGAATTTCCCCTCAAGATGCGGGGGATGCCGGCCGCCGAGCGCGGGCGCGTCGTCAAGCAGACGGCGGCGCTGCTGCGCATCGAGGGACTGCTCGACCGGCGTCCATCCGAGATGTCGGGCGGCGAGCGTCAGCGTGTCGCGATGGGTCGGGCGATCGTGCGAAAGCCGCGGCTCTTTCTCTTCGACGAACCACTCTCCAACCTCGATGCCTCGCTACGCTCCGACATCCGACTCGAGATCGGCGAGCTTGTCCGCAGGCTGGGCGTCACCGCGCTCTACGTGACCCACGATCACGTCGAAGCGATGACGCTCGCCGATCGCATCGCGGTCTTGCGCGCGGGCAGGCTTCTGCAACTCGGAACGCCCCGCGAGGTCTACGAGCGCCCTGCCAACTCCTTTGTCGCGACGTTTCTCGGAGCGCCGCGCATGAACATTCTGCCAGCCGCTCCGGAGCTCGAGGGTTCCTTCATACGGGCCGGCCCTTTTCGCGTACCGCGTCCGAGCGGCCCTCTTCCTCGCCGTATCGAGGTCGGCATACGGCCGGAGGATATCCAGTTGGGAAACGTGGGCGCGCCAGGAGTGATTGTCGCGCTCGAGCCCCTCGGGGCCGAGACCCACATCGTCGTGAAGGTCGAGGAGCACGCGCTTCGCGCCGTCGCTCGTGGCTTCGACGCGCGTCGGCGTGGCGACAGCGTGGGCGTGTCTCTCGATTCGGCTCGCGTCGTGCTCTTCGACGCCGACGGAGATGGCGCTCGTGTCGGGTGAGCTCTACGCCTATTCCCAGGCGTCGCCGAGGGGCACGTGGTCGATGAGGACCTGTCGCACGACGCAGATGCGGGCCCAGTTGAACCAGTACTTATCCATGGCCGCGTCACTCGGTATGAACCGCTTGCGGCCTTCGTCGAGGAGGTAAATTCGCGCGGAGGCGTCGCCGCGGACCAGCAGGCTCCCGCTCGTGAGCGGCGGCCGCTCCGCCAGGCGTTCGAGATCGGATGTGTCGACGATCCCGCGCCAGTCGCGAAAGAGGCGATCGTAGGTCGCGTGACTGGCGACGCGCCGACGGTATCCTGCCGGGTCGATGAGGTAGACGTGCGGCTGGCCGGGGATCACGAGTCGGCAGCCCGCGCGCTCGGGATCCGGCTCCGGTCCCCTCACCGCGCGAATTCCGGAGCCCGCTTTGGGTGAGCCCTCGACTGCGCTCGCCATCCCCAAGGTCTCCGGATCGCGTTCGGGCAAGGGCATGTCCGCGAGTCTCGTGATAATGGGGCAAACGCTAAGCTCGCTTTGGGGGCGCTGCCATAATCATTTCTTCGGTGCCGCTCTGCCGCCGTCCGCCCGCGCCGCTGGCTCCGCTCGCTTCTTTGGCACTCTCGCCTGCGTTCGCCGAAGAGCCTCGCGCCTCGAAACAGCCGAACGCCACTGCGCTTCGGATGAGCGCGAAACGACCTGTCACTCGCTGGACCGCGAAGATGGAGTGAAACTGCCTCGCGACGGTGTGGACGGAAGTCCTACGGCTGCGCGCGATTTCGAACCGAGAGCAGCCCTCGATGAGCCACGCGGCCACCTCCTGCTCGGCAGATGTCAGATTCGTCATGTGAGCCATGTCGGGTCGAGGCACGCTTATGACCATGCACACACGTCCCTGCGTTTCGAAGAAGGCGCTTCGCGCGCCGGCCACGTGTCCCACGCCGACCCAGGCTTGCGCCGCCAGGACGAGGGGGACCGGCACTGTGCTGGGCGTCAGGGCCAGTCTGTCGAGGGCACGGACGTAGCGCCCGGAGACTGTGGAAGGAGCGATTCCAAGATCGGAGGCCAGGACCTTCTGCTGCTGCCCCGAGAGGACTCGCGCGAGAATGTCGGCGTCTTCCGAGCCAATGCCCGATGCGCCCCCTGCCACGCGCGCTACAAGCAGGATTCGGTCTGGCCCGATGCTCTCCCACCAGGCGCGCAGATGGCCGCGCACGTGATCCTGCCAGATCGCTTCGAGCGGGCAGTCGACTGAGCCTGTCTCCTCGGCCTCGACAGCGGCTCTCCAGAGGTCTCGATGGTCGCTGGCCGGTGGCTCTTGAGCCTCCGGTCGGCTCGGCCGGGTCAGAAGATGCCAGTAGGACGCGGGCTCGGTGGGTGCGACAGATCGTACTAGCTGAAGGGCGGGGGGCATGTCTGACCCCTACGCATCAATCGGTCCATGCGAGACGGGCCACAAAAACGCTGCAAACACACCAGGCTGCGTGCGGAAACGCGTCAAAAAAATTGGACACCCTGCCCACCCCACTGGACGGACACTGCCCCCGAAAGGGCTTAGGTGGGCCGGGGCCGGCGGGTCAGGTCGAAGCCGCGAATCAGGTTGTAAACGTGCGTGCGCGTGAGATCGAGACTGCGCGCCGCTTGAGTCACGTTCCAGTCGACGGATTCGAGCGCTCGAAGCACCAAGCTGGCTTGAAAACGGCGCGTCTCCTCCTGAAAGGTCAGATGCGGGCGAGCGGGCGGAGTCGAGGAGCCCCCCGGTTCACGAAAAATGTGTGTCGCTTCGATGGCCTTCGAGCCCTCGCCCGACGCTCGGATCGCGGCGCGCGTGATGACGTTGCTGAGCTCACGCGCGTTTCCTTGCCATTCGGCGGCCTCCACGGCGCGCAGGGCGCCCGGCGACAGAACCACGTGCGAGAGGTGGTTGGACTTCACGGCGCGCTCGCAGAAGCGAATGGCCAGAGGAATCACGTCCTCGGGCCGTTCGCCCAGACTCGGGATGCGAACCTGGAGGACTTGCAGACGAAAAAGGAGGTCGCTCCGAAAGGTCTTCTCGCGCACACCCTCCTCGAGATCTTTGTTGGTCGCGGCGATGAAGCGAACGTCCGCGGTCAAAGGCGTGGCGGAGCCGAGCGGGTAGTACTGGCGCGTGTTCAGAAACGTCAGGAGCTTGGCTTGTGCGGCCGGCGACAGCTCGCCGACCTCGTCGAGGAAGAGCGTACCTCCTTGGGCGGCGGCTACTTTCCCCTCGACGCGGCGGATGGCCCCCGTGAAGGCACCCGGCATAGAGCCAAAAAGCTCGCTCTCGAGCAGATTGTCCTGAAACGTGGCGCAATTGAGGTCGACAAATGGACGGCCACGGCGCGGACCGTTGTCGTGGATCACACGCGCGAGCTGCGTCTTGCCGGTGCCGGTATCGCCCGTAATGAGGACTGCGACGTCGAGAGGTGCCACAAGCTCGACCTCGTGCAATACGGCGCCGAGAGCCGCGCTCGTCCCCACGACCTCGTCGAGCGCTAGCCGCTTGCGAAAGCGGGCGACGTGGTCGGGTTGGCGTTGGCGCGACCGGATGAACAGGGTCTCGACGAGCGGGGCGAGATGTCGAGCGAACGTGCGCGCCCGCTCGATCTCTTGCTCCGAAAACGACGGTGTCCCGCGACGACCCTGAAGGTAAAGGACCCCGACCGGTGTGTCCCGAATGATGGGGACGCACAGCACCGCTTCAATTTTCGAAGCCTGGACGCTCGGGCGATCTCGAAAACGCGGGTCGAGAATCGCGGAGGGACAGCAAACGACATCGCCGAGGGCCAGCGCTTCGGCAATGATGCCGCGCGAGACGATCGACCGAATGACCTCGACTTGCTCGTCCGAGCAGCCCGCGGCGCGCCACGAAGTGGGGCCGTCGTTCGGATCCGAGACTTCGAGGTAGCCCTGCTGCGCGTTGAGCACGCGGACGATGAGGCCGAGGGCCTCTTCGAGAAACGCTCCCGGGTCGTCGCGATTGCTCAGGCCCAGAAGCCCGAGGTAGAGGTCGCGCTCGAGTCGTAGGCGCTCGACGTCGGAGTTGCCAGCGTCGCTCATGGGGTTACTTGAGAGTTAATAACACCGGGCCTGGTCTGCGCGCGCATTGGTTGTGTGTCCGGAGTGTGTCGGGTCCGGCGGGCTCTGCGATTGCCGCGTTGTTGACCTGGACCGAGCGCTATGTTCTCCGATAGCCATGTCCGCCGACCCGATCGATCGCGTTCCCCAGCCCGGGGAGAGCGAGAGCTCCGAATCCGGGCCAGAGTCGGCCGAACGTGCGGCGCCAGCTCGCGGGACCGAGGGCTTGGAGACGGACCGCTATAGCGAGATCGAAGTCATCGGACATGGAGGCTCGGGCGTCGTCATCCGGGCCCTCGACAAGGAGATCTTGCGCGACGTGGCGATCAAGATCGTCGACCCGAGCCTCGCGAGCGATGGGTCGGTCGTGGGGCGATTCGCGGAGGAGGCTCGCATCACGGGGCAGCTCGAGCACCCGAGCATCGTGCCGATCTACGAGCTCGGCGTCGACCAGCGCGGGCGGCGGTTTCTATGCATGAAGCTCATCGAAGGCGAGACGCTGGAGGCGACGCTCAATCGGCTCGGCTCAGCGCGCCTCGAGCCGATCCATCTTTCGCGACTTCTGCAGATGTTCGTGAAGGTGTGCGACGCGGTGTCGTTCGCTCACAGCCGCGGCGTCCTTCATCGGGATCTCAAGCCGACCAACGTCATGGTCAGCGACTTTGGCCAGGTCTACGTGCTCGACTGGGGTATCGCGCGCCTGCGCAGCGGCAGCCCTCTGGTCGGCCATCGAGTTCGAGTGACCGCCGGCGCCCAAGGGCCCGAGCTGGACGCTCCTGGCGCGCTCGTCGGGACCGCCTGCTACATGGCGCCCGAGCAGCTTCTGGGCAAACACGACGAGCTCGACGATCGAACCGATGTCTTCGCGCTCGGCGCCACGCTCTACCAGATCCTCACGGGGCGCCCTCCGCTGACACCCGAGATCGCGCGCGCCATCTGGATACGCAGGGAGGCCGCTCCCATTGCTCGGCCCGAAACCATCGTTTCTGCGGCGGCGTTGCCTCAAGAGCTGTCGCGCATCGCGATGCGGGCGCTTTCCTACCAGCCGGGCGACCGATACGCATCGGTTGCAGCTCTCAAAGAGGACATCGAAGCGTTTCAACGCGGCGTGTGGGAGCTGCCTCGCGTGACCTTTGCGGCGGGATCGATCATCATCCGCGAAGGTGACGACGGGGATTGTGCCTACGTCGTCGTCGACGGACGGTGCGCCGCGTATCAGGTCGAAGACGGCGTCGAGGTCGAGCTCCGGGTGATGGGACCCGGCGAAGTCTTCGGAGAGACTGCCGTTTTCTCCAGCAAGCCCAGGACGGCAAACGTCAAGTCAGTCACCGACGTCGTGCTCTTGGTCGTGACCGGCGACGTGCTCTCCAAGGCCGTGGGCCTAAACTCGTGGATGGGGGCGTTCGTCAAGACGCTCGCGGATCGATTCCGAGAGGCCGATCAACGGCGACGCACCTGAGAGCCGCCACGAATCAGGGCATGGCGACGACGGCGGCGGAGAGGAGCGCCGCGAGCACGAGTGAGCGCACGTAGACGGTTCGCGCCTGCGTTCGGAGCTGTTCGAGCTCGCCTTTGTCGCTCACGGACTCCACGCCCGCATCCATGTTTCGCTCACCGCGGGCCACCAGGGCCACGCACGTCTTTTCCCGAGCCTGGAAGACTCCGACCGCACCGATCCAAAGCGGCGCGAAGACGACGAGCCGCCAAGGGCGCCCGACCGAGAAGGCCACGAGCACCGCTGCGAGCAGCACGCCAATTGCCAGAAAAGCCGCGCCGAAGCGAATCCTCAGCTTGCGCTCGCGGGGCCCAATGTTCGGTATACACACGGTGGGAGCGTCCATCTGTCCTCCTCGGTCGCTACTTGGATGCCGGCCGGACCCATAGCGTAGCCCGTCTGCAACGAGGGCCGAGTTGACGCCCCGCCGGCGGCACGGTTTGATTCCCCCGAGGCTCAGGCGTGACTCGCGAGGCCGTTTGGCAGAGCGTTTCGGACAGCCTCCGCAAGGACTTCGGTCGGCTGCTCGATGTCCGCGACGTTCGGCGCGTGCGTCGCGTGTCCGGCGTAGCGTGGGCCGTGACCGTCGTGCTGGCGGCCCCATCGGGCGATTTGCATGTGGCCGATGTGATGGTGGACGAGGGGGGCATGATGACGCCCAAGCTCGGGGCGGATCATGTCATCGAGGCCGTGCGTCGAGCGCAGCTCGCCCCGCAGATGCCCCACGCATCGACCGAGCTCGCAGACTTCGGGGACGTCGCCGACAGCGATGACGAGCCCGCGCTCGCGATGCTCGGAGACAGCGAGGAGCCCGTCGAAGTGCGCGCCGCAGCCGCCCTCGCCCGGGGAGACCGAGACTCGCTGCTTCTGGCACGCGGGCTTCTACCGCGCCTGCTCAGCGACCACGAGGGGCGCGGGGCGACGCTCGTCAAGATGGCCGAAGTCGAGCGCAAGCTCGACCAAGTCGTTCTCGCCCATAGCTACCTCGAGGCGGCCGCGCGCGAGTTCGCCGATCGGTTCGACCTTTCTTCGCTCGAGCAAGCCGCGGCCCTCGCCCTCGAGCTCTCCGGCCGCGAGGCCTTTGGTGGCTCGCCGATTCACTCTCTGCTCGAACAGAGCCGCTCGCGCCTGACGCCCATCGCAAACCTCGTCGAGGCCAGGAGCTTTCTGGATTTGCCGCAGGACTTGCACGACGCGCTGACCCGCCGAGCGACTCTTCGCACTCTGGCGCCCGGAGAGATGCTCGTCACCGAGGGGGACCCGGCTGCCAGCGTTTTCGTCGTCAAGAGTGGTTTGCTCGGGGTTTGGCTCGAGAAGCCGTCGGGGGGTGCGTGGCTGGTTCGTTGCTGTTTTCCGGGTTGGTTGCTCGGCGAGTCGAGCGTTTTGGGAGGCCCCGACGCTCGGTGCACGGCCTCGCTCCGGGCTGAACGAGTCAGCGAAGTGTGGATGCTGCCGGCTTCGGAGGTGCGCGCTCTGATGGATGCCGACCTGTCGTTTGGGCTTCGAATCGCCCAGACCAAGCAGATCCATCGCATCGATTCATTCTTCTCGATGCACGAAACGATGGGCCAGCTCGACGTGCAAGTTCGCGACGAGATGCTCTCGTGCATCCAGCGGCTCGAGTCCTTCGAAGAAGCCACGATTCTTCTCCCCGCGGATGTCGTTCCGTCCGTGGCGTGCTTGGTCGCGCGCGGGTCGATCGCTCTCTTCGAAGGCAGCAGCGAAAAGCCCGCTGCGGTGGTGGAGGAGGACTCGTTTTATGGAGTGCGCGACGCGATCCACGGAGTCGCTCCAGGCGTCACCGCGATCGCTCGACCCCACACGACCGTGGCGTTCTTCGACGCGGCTCGCCTCCGGAGGCTCTGCGAGCGGAGCCCCGAGCAGGTGGTGGCCGTGCTCGAGCGTCTTGGCTGACGTCATGCCGCACTCGGTCCGCGCCTCTTCCAGGGTCTCCGCGTCGCGCTCGCGCCGGGATCTCCTCGCGGCCCTGCTGGGCACACTGGCGTCAGCGAGTTGCGGTCGGTCCGCAAGGCCGCTGCGTGACGGCAGCCGCGTCGTGGTGACGTTCTGGTACGCGTTTGGCGACCTCGTTCGCAAAGTCCTGCTCGACCTCGTCGACCGATACAACCAGAGTCAGTCTCTCGTGCTCGTGCGGCCGGTGCATCAGGGCGATTACTTCGAGGCCCTCGCGAAGCTGCGAACCGCCATCGCGGCGGGGGCCGCGCCGCCTCTCGCGCACGTCGTGCTCGAAGTGCTCCCCTACCTCGCCCGTGCCGGCGTGCTCGAGCCTCTCGACGGCTACGAAGGCGCGGGGGAGCTTGCGCTCGTCCCGGCGCTCTCGCAGCGCGGAAGCTTCGGTCCAGGCGCCGCGCAAGAGACCTACGGCGTTCCGTTCAACCGCTCGACCCCCATCGCCTATTGCAACGCGCGACTCTTCCAGCAGGCTGGCGCGCACGTTCCGACCACCTGGGACGAGCTTGCCCAGGTTGCGAGGAGCCTCACACGTCGCTCGTCCGGAAGCGTGACGCGCTGGGGCTTCGAGGTGCCGCTCTCGTGGTGGTACTGGGTCGCGCTGGTCGGGCAGGCCGGCGGTCACCTCGTAGAGCCCGACGGCAAGCTCTCTCTCGGGGGCCCGGCCGGAGAGGCCGCGCTCGAGCTCTGGCAGCATCTTGTCCGGACCGACCGGGTGATGCGGCCCCCGCCGGGGGGCGACTACCAGGCGTGGCAATCGACGAGCGAGGGCTTCTTGCAAGAGCGGATTGCGATGATGTGGAGCAGCACCGCGTTTCTACGATATCTCGAGGCGAGCGCGCCTTTCCCGATCGTGGCGGCGCCGCTTCCGCGCGCGTCGAGCTTCAGCGTCCCCACCGGGGGCACCATGTTCGTGCTCGTTCGTTCGGCGCCGGACGAGGAGAAGCAGGCGGCCTGGTCGTTTGTCCGGTGGATGTGCGAGCCCGAGCAAGCGATCGACTGGTGCACTCGCACGGGCTACATGCCCATCACGCGCCGGGCCGTCGAGTCGCTCGGCGAGAGCGGGTTTTACATGCGCCACCCGAACGACCGCGTCGCCTACGACCAGCTGGCGCATGCGCAGCCATGGCCTTGGGCTCCCGATCTCTTTCGCGTCGAGCGCGACATCGTCGAGCCGCTCTTGCAGGAGGCGGTGCTCACCGGGCGCGACGCTCACGAGGTGATGCAGGAGGCGCGCGAGCAAGCGGCCGAGCCCGCATGACCCCGCGCTCCCGCACGCAGCCGTGGGCGATGCTGGGTCCCACGCTCGTTTTGCTGGTGGCCTTTTTCATCGTGCCGATCGGCGTCGCGGCCTTCGAGAGCTTTTTCGCGTGGGACCTTCTCACGCCCCCTCGTTATGTGGGCGCGGCCAACTACCGGGCGATCGCGGCGCACGGCGGACTGCTCGCCCTTGCGCTGCGGACGCTCGCCTACAGCGCCGTGGTCGTTTCGGGCACCATGGGGCTGGGGCTCGCGCTGGCGCTCCTCGTCAATCGTCCGGGACGCGTTTTCGCGCTCGTTCGCGCGAGCATCTTCAGCGCGTACATAGTCAGCTGGGTTGCCGTCGCGCTTCTTTGGATGGCGCTCCTCGATGACACCGGCGGCATCGTCAGCCATTTTCTTCGCGCTGTCGGCTTCGGCAATCTGTCGCTCCTCGGCGATCCTCGCGCCGCGCTGCCGACGCTTGCAGCCATAGGAGCCTGGAAGCTCACCGGGTATTCGATGATCGTTCTTCTGTCGGGCTTGCAGAGCGTGCCCCCCTCGCTCTACGAGGCCGCGGCGCTGGATGGCGCCGGCCGGTGGTCGCGGTTTCGATACGTGACCCTTCCGGCTCTCGGGCCGACCGCCGCATTTGCGGCGACCTCGACGCTGGTCACGAGCTTTCAGGCGTTCGACGTCGTCCGCATCGTGACGCAGGGAGGTCCCGCTCGCGCCACCCAGCTTTTCGTCTACGCGATCTACGAGCAGATTTTCCTCGATCTTCGCGTGGGTCGCGCCAGCGCGCTCACCGTCGTTTTCTTCGTTCTGTTGCTGGTTCTCGCTTCGGTCCAGCTCCGGGCCCTGAGCCCACGCGGGCGGCCGTCGTGAGGGCGTCGCGCCCGCTTCGAGGACTCTGGCACGTCGTGGCCTGCGCCGCGGCAGCCGCCTGGCTCTTGCCCTACGTCTGGATGGTCGCGACGTCGTTCAAGACGCTGCCCGAAATCGTGACCGATCCCACCGCCCTCTTTCCCCGCAGGTTCGACCTCGGGGCCTATCGCGAAGTGATATCCGCGATGCCCGTCGTCCGTTCCATGGCCATAACGGCCTTCATGGCGGCCGCGATCGCGACGACGCAAATCGTCCTCGCGCTCCCCGCCGGCTACGCCCTCGCCAAGCTTCACTTCGTCGGGCGGCGTTTCGCTTTCGCCGTCGTCTTGGCGTGCTTGCTCGTGCCGGCGCCCGCGACGTTCGTGCCTGTGTTTCTCTTTTTCGCCAAGGTGCACGGGGTCAACACCATGACGGCCCTGGTCCTACCCTTCGCCGCGAGCGCGCTCGGCACGCTCTTCGTGCGGCAAGCCCTCCTGAGCGTGCCCGACGAGCTCATCGAAGCCGCTCGCATGGACGGAGCGAGCGAAGCGACCATCGTCTATCGCGTCCTTGCCCCCGTGCTCAAGCCGACGCTCGTGTCCCTGTTTCTCGTGAGCTTCGTGTTCCACTACAACGACTACTTCTGGCCGCTCGTGATGACGACGGACGACGCAGTGCGCACCCTACCGCTCGGAGTCGCGCTCTTGCGAGAACAGGGGACGGGGGCACGCTGGCATATCGTCATGGCGGGCAACGTCATCCTGTCGGCGCCCGTTCTGGCGCTCTTCGCCGTGGCGCAAAAGCACTTGATGCGAGCCGTCCGAGGGTGAAAATGAGACTTTCGCCGCCATGACCCACGCCTACGCTACCGAGCTCGGCTCCTTCGTCTGCCAAAGGTGGGACGAATGCGGCGCTCTGAGCGGCAGGGTGTCCGCACCTCTACCCGACGCGGCACGCGTCGTGGAGCTCTTGTCCATCGTCTACCAGGCGTCTCTTCTCAAGGAAGAGGACAGGCAGGTCACCTTCCGGCTCATCCTCGCCGAGCCGTCCGAGTTCCCGGAGAGCGCCGGGCCCCCCTCGGGGTTTCACCGGCTCGTCTTCACGCGGCCGCGGCATCTCGACCAGCACGAGCTGGCGAGGCTTTCGCCGGCCGCCAAGTACCATCGGGCTCTCATCGGCGTACGTCTGGACCCCGCGCTCGGGTTCGTCATCTGGGGTATTCTCCAATCGGGCGCGCGCTGGCTGAGAGACACCCACGGAGGTCGAAGCGCACAAAACCAGGCCCTTCCAAGGGCGCTCGTCGCGAGCGTGACGGGCCCGGGGCGGCTCGCCGTCGCGCGCGGAATCGAGACTCTGGGGGAGCTACGCGAGGGCGTCATTTCTCGGCCCTCGATGGACGTTTTTCAGTCCCAGTGGCTCGCGGGGCGTTTCGCCGAGATTCGCGAGGAGCGAGCCATCCTCCACGCGGAAGCCAGGGCCGGGGCGCACGAGAGCTGGGCCCCGCTCGACCCCAACATCACGAGCGTCATCGCCCAGCAGATGTTCAAGCGCGTCATCTTCACGATGCGAATGGCGCACCACGGCGGTCTCTTGCTCATCTTGCCGCCCGAATACGCGGCGGCCTCGCTCCGCGATCAAGTGTTGCGGTCGAAATATAGCTTCGAGCAAGGCGAGGCGCGCCATCGCTACCGGACCCTCATCATGCGCCTGATGAACGTGCTCGCCGAAGAAGGGGGCCGAATCTCTCCCATGCCCCAGACCGTGGGCTGGAAGCAATACGAGACGAGCGCCAGCTCCGCGATTGCCGATCTCGACGAAGCCATTTTCGAGCTGAGTCATCTCATCGCCGGGCTGGCCGATGTCGACGGCGCCGTCGTGATGACCAAGCGCTTCGAGCTCCTCGGCTTTGCAGCCGAAATCAGGGGGAGCGATTTGCCCGACGTCATCACCGTGCAGCGAGCCATCGATCTCGAGGCCGATCACTGCGACGCGGAACCGACCGATGGTGTCGGGACGCGCCATCGGTCGGCGTATCGCCTGTGCCAGCACGTTCACGACGCGCTGGCGGTCGTGGCCTCTCAGGATGGCACCACGCGCTTTGTCACTTGGATGAACGGCGCGGTCACCTATTGGGATCACGTCTCGAGCGGTGCCCCTGGCACGTGAGCGCGCGTACGCCAGAGTTTTGCGTTCAGGGCGGACGCAGCCGCCTCAAAGTGTCCGTGCGCCGCGCCCTTGGCCGAGCGAGAGGTGTATTGCGATGGTACGCTCCGCGCGTTGCTCCAAAGCCCGCGCACGCGCGGCGCGCACAAGGAGAGTGAATGTGACCCTACACGTCCGAGTGGTGGGGGGTTGGGCTTTGAGCGTCCTCGCGCTGTCGGCCTGCACCGCCCCGACGAATGGAACCGGCGCCAGCTCGAGCGGTGCTGGGGTTGCGTCCGCAAGCACTTCGACCGGCTCGACGAGCACAGCGGCTTCCGCTGGATCGGGTGGCACGCTTGCGCCCGCCACCGGGTCGACGCAACCGTCGGGCGGGAGCACGCCGCACTCGTACGGTAGCGTGGGTACCGCCACAGGGACCAAGGGCTCTATGGCTTCGAGCGGCACGATGTCCGCGGGGGTAAGCGGCAATGCGGACGACGGCGGCGTGTCTGCAAGCGACGACGCCGACCTCGAGGGCTCGACGTCCGCGCCCGATGGTGACACGCCGGCCTGGCGCGCCATCAACACCGACAGCGCGGGCTGGAGGCAGACGAGCTTCACCGCGCGTCAGGCCGATCCCACGGTGTCCGACCCGAACAGTCATCCGGACGACATGGAGCGGGCGGCCGTGGACACGTCGATGCCTCTCAAGAAAAAGCTCTGCGTCGTGCTCACCGGCATCGGCACCGGGCCGGGCCAGGGCGTCGGAGATTGGGCCGGGCACCAGGGGTATCACGTCTTTCAAGTCGGCTATTCGAACGCGATCGCCATGGCCCCCAATGGCAACACCGATCCGAACATGCCCGGCAATACCCGCATGAATCAGTTCGACGCCTTGGGGCGCACGCCGTCGAACGCGCAGACGCTTCTCCCCGACAGCATCCAAGAGCGCACCATCAAAGCCATCCAGTATCTCGTCATCCACGACCCGGGCGGCGACTGGGGCTGGTTTTTGAACCAGGACGGCACGATGCGTTGGTCGGACGGCTGCTTCATCGGATACTCGTACGGGGCGACGCACTTGGCCGTCATCGCGCGCTACGTGCGCCTCGGTCTGGGGGTGTCTACATCCGGCCCGCAGTCGGAAGGCTTCCCGAACGCCACGTGGATCACGACGCCGTCGGCCACTCCCCTCGAGCGCATGTTCGCCATCTACGGCTCCGAAGATGGCCCCGCGACGCCGGGTCATTACGACGACACGACGCTGGCGCTCGGGTACATCGGTGACGTCTTGATGACGACCACGACGGCCGACCCGGGAACGCCCCCGTACATGGGCTCTCACCGAATCGATGTCGACGGCGAAGGCCACACCGAGTTTTGCGCCGGGCAGCCGCCGCAGTACTGCTACTACATGTTCGGTCTGCCGCCTTTCCCGCCGATTCCGTGAGCCTCGTGGAGTCGGAGCGAGGAGCCGCCCCTTTCCCCGAGGCCTTCGACGTGTGAGAGTTCGCGCATGCGTCTTGCGCCTTGTCTTTTTCTCGCGTCTTCACTCGTCGCATCGGCTTGCGGTGGACCCTCGGCGAGCCAGGCCCCTGCGTCGTCGCCCGCAACGTCGGCTGCGGCTCCTCCGCCTCCTCTTGCGGGCGCCTCGCCGCTCAGCGCCGACGCGATCCGAGCCATCCTCGCGTCTGCGGATCGCACCGCCGCCGACCGCAAGACGGATCTGGCGCGCCATCCCGCGGAGCTCCTCGCCTTCATGGGCGTCGGTCCCGGCATGACCGTGGCGGATCTCGGCGCCGGCGGCGGGTACACGACCGAGCTGCTCGCGCGCGCCGTGGGCCCCACCGGGACAGTCTACGGCCAGAACGATCCGGATCTGTTGAAGAGGTTCATGGAGAAGCCGTGGTCGTCGAGGCTCGCAGCCCCGGCGAACAAGGTGGTGACACGCTCGGATCGCTCGTTCGACGCACCGCTGCCCCCCGAGGCGAAGAACCTCGACCTTGTCTCGATCTACATTTTCTACCACGACACCGTCTGGATCGGCACCGACCGAGCCAAGATGAACAAGGCCGTCTTCGATGCGCTCAAGCCCGGAGGCGCTTACGTGATTGTCGACGCGAGCGCCAAGGATGGCCACGGCGTGAGCGACGCCAAGAGCCTTCATCGCATCGAGCAGAGCGTCGTCGAGTCCGAAGTCGAGAAGGCCGGATTCACGCTCGCCGCGCAGGCCGATTTCCTCCGCAATCCGAGCGATGCTCGCGACTGGAGCAGCAGCCCCCGAGTAGCCGGCGATCGCCTTGGCACCGAGGACAGGTTCGTCCTGAAGTTCGTCAAACCGTCGCATTGACCGATGCCCGGCGTTACGACGCTACCTGTCTCTGGCGATGCGCTCTCGGGGCGTTTTGCCGGGACGGGGGAAGTCGTCGTCTTGGCGCTCGCATGGTCGGCGGAAGAACCGTGGCGCGTTGGCGAAATTGCCATGTTTCCGCCCGCAGGAACATCCGAGGTGCTCGGCCGAGGGGAGGGCGAGCCGGGGCAAGCGCGCACACGATTTGCCCGGCAGCGGCCCGGGACGTTCGACCCCGGGCCGCCGCTCGCAGGAGCCGGGCTCTCGCGACGCCAGCTCGTGCTCACCTCGCAAGACCATGGGGTCGTCGTCGAGAGCGTGGGCCGCTGCGAGCTCCGGGTGAACGGCGTAAGGTGCGAGCGAGCGACTCTGCATCCCGGCGATACGCTGTATCTGCGGCGCCAGCTGCTGCTCGTGTGCGTGCGGCGGGCCGCGCTCATCGCGAAGGGTCGCTACTTGCCGAGCGCTTCCTGGGGCGAGTTCGGTGAGCCGGACGCGTACGGCATCCTGGGCGAATCGCCGGTGACCTGGCACCTGCGCGAACAGCTCGCCTTCGTCGCAAAGTCGGCGACGCACGCACTTCTCTTGGGGGCGAGCGGCACCGGCAAGGAGCTCGCGGCTCGCGCCATTCACGCGCTCTCGGGCCGCGCGTCGAAGCCTTTCGTTGCCCGCAACGCCGCCACGCTGCCCGCAGGCCTCATGGACGCGGAGCTATTCGGTAGCGCTCGAAACTACCCGAACGCCGGGATGCCGGAGCGGCCGGGTCTCGTCGGGCAGGCCGATGGGGGCACACTGTTTCTCGATGAGCTCGCGGAGCTGCCCCCGGAGCAACAGGCGCACATCCTTCGCGTGCTCGATACCGGTGGCGAGTACCAGCGCCTGGGCGAAGCCACCACGCGTCGCTCGGACTTTCGGCTGGTGGGGGCCACCAACCGGGATCCTTCGGCGCTCAAGGAGGACTTGCGTGCAAGGCTCGCTTCGATCGTCGAGCTGACGCCTCTCGCGTCGCGACGCGAAGACATCCCACTTCTCGCGCGCCACCTGCTGCTGCGCGCGGCGGCACAGAGTCCGGATGTGGCCAGTCGCTTCGTGGGTCGCGACGCGGCCGGCAGGGCCTACGGCCGCTTCGCCCCTGGGCTCATCGAGCACGCGCTGCGTCACGAGTGGACGGCCAACACGCGGCAGCTCGATGCGGTGCTGTGGAAGGCCATGTCCGAGTCGCCCGGTGACGAGATCGGTCCCCCGAGCGAATGGGCCACTGTGTCGCTGCGCGCTGGAGCCTCTGCGGCGAGCTCGCCGCGGTCTCCGTCGGAGCCGTCGGCCGACGACATACGCGCCGCTCTCGATTCCGTCGGAGGCAGTGTCGGCAAGGCGGCGCGCATCCTGGGTCTCAGCAGCCGATTCGCGCTGTATCGCCTGATGAAAAAGCACGCCGTGAGCGACAAGGAGTAAGTCCGCTCACGCACGGCGCGCGTGTGCAGCAAAGCCGTTCGCGGCGCGTGCGCGTGCGCCGCAAAGTCGTGCGCGCACGTGCGCATCGCACACTTCGGCGACAGGACAGCCCGCGTCCTCCCGTGCGGTGAGCGCATTGCGGCGTTGGCCCGTGGCTTGCGACAGCGCAGAGCCGAGGCGCGTGAAGTGCCGGGAGGAACGTCATGCAAGGAGCGTTGGCCTGGGTGAAAACGGCAGCAAGCGATTCACCCTCGCTGCCCGTGCTTGCGCGGCGCCTCTCGTCACCGTCGAGCGCCCCGGCCCACCTGCGAATGGAGAGGCTCGGCGTCGATTCGCGGCTGGTCCGAGTCAGCTTCTCACTAGGGCCTCTCAGGGCGCTCAGTCCGTGCGAGCTCGAGGTCGCGCGGTGGGCCAACGAAGGCCACGCGAACCCGGCGATCGCGTCGCTGCGCCAGACATCGATTCACACGGTGGCTCGGCACATGGCCAATCTTCTAGCCAAGCTTCGCATCGGTGCGCGGCTCGACCTGGCCACGATTCCCGAGCTAAGCGCGTGGGCTCCCCCTTGCCTTCAGATCCCCGCGAACGACGGCGCGAGCCACGCGTGGTTGTCGGCCGAAAGTCTCGCGATCGACCCACAAGAGGTTTTATCCCTATGGCGCGAAATGGCGGCGGGGCAATGGGTTGCGCTCTCCTCGATCGACACCGCGGCGCTCACTCATGTCATGTTGCGACGCGTTTCGGCCGCTCCCGCCCCGTGGGCGGCGCTTCGAACACGCGAGCGCCACGTGCTGGATCTCGTGGCGCGTCGGTTCGCGCAGAAGGTCATCGCCATCAAGCTCGGTCTTGCGCCTTCGACCGTCTCGGCGGCTCTGCGCTCGGCGCGCTCGCGCCTCGGCTTCACGTCGTTCGGACGGCTCGTTCGAGCCTACTGCGCGGTTCGAGAAGTCCTCGACGAAACGAGCCCGGGCTTCGGCGATCCGTCACTCCCCGGCGCTACCCAGGAGCGCACGCTCCTCCGGGGACAAACGGCTCGCGAGTGAAGCGTCCTTCTCGATCAGAGCCTGCGCATCCGAGAGATCCTGAAGGCGCTTGGATCGACGGCGCGCGGCGTCGGCCGCGGCCCTCAGCTTTGCGTGCAGCAGGTCCGGGGCATCGAGGATGCGCAGCACCACGCCATCGAGGGAGAGCGAAACCGCTCGCACGAGGGCTTCGCGAAGCGCGGGGTCGTCGGTGAACTGAACCGGCGTCGAGCCGGGTCCAACCCAGTTCTCGGAGTGGGCAAAGGTCCCAGTTCGCTCGAACCCGACGGCAACGAGCGCGTCGGCGGGTATGGCTCGACGATCGCCAAGGGCCACATCGATGTCGAGCGTCGTCCGCGGCTCGTCCTGATGAACCTGCATCGCGACGCCACCGATGATGGCGTACGGCACGCCCGCATCGTCGAAGGCGCGCGCCAGGAGCATGAGAGCGGGTTTCTTGGTCTCGTCCATCTCGCCCCGCAACCAGTGCCAGCGCCGATCGAGCTCGAAGCCGGTGCGCAGGCCTGTAACCACCCAAAAAGGGTAGCACGCTATACGCCCCCTCCCGGGTCCCCGAAGCTTCGCCGGGGCCGGGAGGGGAGCAGGTTCTCGAGCGCTTATTCTAGCGAGTGGCGCGTGATTACTTGCTGCTGACCGGCGTCGCAACGCCGCTCCCAGCCACCGGAGCGGTGGGGGCCGCTATCCCGCTCCCAGCCGCCGGAGCGGTCGGGGTCGGGCTTGCGGCCACGGTGGGAGAAGCCGAGGGCGCAGGCACTTGAGCGCGGACGACGAGATTCACGCCGTCGAGCGATCCTTTGATTGCGGCCTTTTGCTTCGTACCCCCTGTGTGACGCGCCGCGCGCGTCGCCTTGGCCTTGGCGGCCGCGGCGACTTTGGCTTCGGGTGAGACCACGTGCGGCTTGCGCGGGGTCAGACCGAAGTCTGCGAGCGTGTCGACCGAGCCGGCGAACATCACCTGCAGTGATTGCTTGACGCCCGAGACAATCGCGTTCGACTGCGAGCGCTCGGTTCGGTCCGCCGCGACCGCGGCCTGCCAGGTGGCCCTGGCAGATTCGACGGCTTTGGCGGTGTTCTGGCGGCTCTGCAAGGCTGTGATGACGTCGGCGGTCTTGATCGTCTTGCCTGCGATCATGAAGGAAGTAAGAGTAGACGCGTGCTTGGTAAGTCCGGCGTTCAACTTGTCGTCGGCGGTTTGCTGCTGGACGCGGTTGAGGTGACTGTTGGTGGCCATGATGACAGCTCCGTTTCCGTGACTGGCTCCGAGAGCGCTCCCGGCGGCACACCATGCACCGCCGCGTTGCCCTCTTCTGTTAACGGACTGCTCGCGGCCGTTTTGCGCAAAGAAAAATGAGAATTCGTAAAAGGCCTTGAGAGTCGAATGGTTCGCGTGGCGACAAGAACGCCCTCTCATCGCGCGAGAGGCACTTCTCCTCGGCACACGGCTCGAATCGTCTGGCCATGCGAAGTGAATCTCCTGGGAGGCGACTCGAATTGCGTGGCCATGCGAAGCGAGTCTCCTGGGGAGGCGACTCGAATCGCGTGGCCATGCGAAGCAAGTCTCCTGGGGAGGCGACTCGAATCGTGTGACCATGCGAAGCAAGTCTCCTGGGGAGGCGACTCGAATCGTCTGGCCATGCGAAGCGAGTCTCCTGGGGAGGCGACTCGAATCGTGTGACCATGCGAGCTGCGACGCCTGGGGACGAGATCGAAGTCTCTTGCGAGGCGCGGCGAGCCTCGTCCACGGCAGAGCGGGGCCTCGTTACCCGCGGAGCCGTTCTCCCGGTCACGCGACTCGACGCACCTGACCCCAAAGGTCCGTCTCGTGGGAACGGGATCGAGCGCTCCGGCTCTTCCTTCCTTCTCTCCGTCCTGGCGTCTTCTCACTCCCTGGCGGTTTCTCCTCTTCGTCTCCCGAGAAGAGCCGCCGCCCGCCCGCCGTAAATAATTGACTATGGTCACGCGGCGCCCGAGTCGTAACGTGAGGGGCAGAGTTCCCACGGTCGCGCCCCAGTGAGCTTGCCATGAGACCCCTCTCCGCTTTCGTCTTTGCCGTGCTGACGGGCGTCTCGCCCTTGGTCTTCGCACAAACTCCGGCGGCCGCCCCCGAGAGATCGCTCGGCGAGACTCTTGCCGGCCCGGCCAGCGACGCTTATGTGTCGGCGAAGATCCTCCTCAACAACCGCGATTTCGCGGGCGCCCTCGCGAAGTACCGGCAGGCCTACGAGCTCTCGAAAGACCCCCGCCTGCTCTTCGACATGGCCATCTGCGAGCGCGGTGTTCGCGCGTATGCCCGCATGCAGGGCCTGCTCCGGCGCTACGAGCAGGAGGCCGGCCCGGCCATCTCGCCGCAAGACAAAGCTCAAGTCGACGACGCGCTCGCGGCGATTCAGAACCTGGTCGGAGCGGTGAGCCTCACGGTGAGCGAGGACGGCGCCGCGGTCGCGGTCGACACCGAGCCGGTGGGCACGACGCCTCTCGCGCAACCCCTCGTGATGGACCTCGGCAAGCACAGGGTGACGGTCACGAAGGCCGGCTTCCAGACGATCGACACCACGGTCGACGTGACAGGGGGAAGCCAGGCGGACGTCTCCCTGACGCTCGCTCCGCAGCTCGCCCAGGCGCGTCTCATCGTGACGTCCGACAGCGAAGCCACGGTCTCGATCGACGGCCAAGTCGCCGCCAAGGCTCGCTTCGACGGGCCGCTTGCCCCGGGGATGCACGAGGTGGGCGTCACCGAGGTGGATCGCCTGCCCTACGCGATGCAGATCGAGCTGCGCGATGGCGAGACGCGCACGATGCAAGTGACGCTCGAGCGCGAGCATCGCGCAGCGCTGCTGCCCTGGGTGCTTGGGGGCGTGGCGGTGGCGGCGGGCGCGGTGGTGGGAGGGTATTTCTTGTTCAAGTCGCCGGACAGCGGTTCGGGGCTTGCCCCGGGAAGGTTCGGCACTGTGACCTTTCAGTGAGGCCCTGGCGGAGAGAGCCGCAAGGACGCGGGGAACGTAGGGGACGCCAGGGGAGAATGCTCCAGAGATTTTGGGTGTGGCTCGCCGCGTTGGTGGTCGTGGGTTGCTCGGGCAAGACGCCCGAAGGAGGCCTCGAGGTCATCATCGCCACCTCGGGGCTCGTGGCCGGGACGGACTTCGACGCCATCGGAGGGGTCGTGAACCAGGAGACCTCGATGGATCCTGAAGCGTGGGACACCCTCTTCGACCGCGCGGCCCGTGTGCCAAGCGAGATCCAGCTGCCCACGACGCTTGCCATTCGAGCAGGGACGAGGCCCGATCAGGATGCCCAAGTCATCGTGACCGCGCTCAAAAACGGGCAGGCCGTCTTGATGCGGACCGTGCAGACGCAGATACCGATCAATCGCGTCGCCGAGATCCTGATTGTGTTGGCATCCGACTGCCTGGACAAAGTGTGTCCCGCGGGAGAGAGCTGCCAGCCGGAAACCGCGACGTGCGGGTCGAACATCGTCGACTCGAGCGGGCTGCCCACGTACACGCCGGGCGACGAGAATCGGGTGGACGCGGGACCGCTTGCTCGGCTCGATGCGGGAACCGATGCGAGCGCCCCTTTCGACGCACAACCCGCCGATTCGCAACCTGCCGACGCGCCAGTGGACGTGGACGCCGCCGATTCCGGCGTGGACGCCGCCCTGCCGCCGAGCTGTGCGCCGGGCGGTGCGGGCATGACCAACTGCGGGCCCGGCGGCATCGGCGCCGAGAGCTGTTGCACGAGCCTGGAGGTGGCGGGCGGAACCTACGACAGGACGTATGCGAACTCCGGGATGGGTGCGACTGAAGGCAGCGAGCCGGCGACGGTCAGCAGCTTTCGTCTGGACAAGTACCTGGTGACGGTCGGACGCTTCCGCCAATTCGTGAACGCTTGGGACGGGGGCGCTGGCTACGCGCCTCCAGGGGGCTCCGGCAAGCACACGTACTTGAACGGCGGCAACGGGCTAGCGGCGACCGGTGGAGGTTACGAGCCCGGATGGCCTGCGTCGGGCGACGTCGACGTCGCACCGACAGATGCCAACCTCGCCTCCTGCGGGCCGTTCGCGACGTGGACCGCATCGGCCCTCAGCCAGGAGAGTATTCCGATCAATTGCGCGAGCTGGTACGAGGCGTACGCATTCTGCATCTGGGACGGGGGCTTTCTTCCGAGCGAGGCCGAGTGGGAGTACGCGGCCGCCGGAGGGAGCGAAGAGCGTGAGTATCCGTGGGGCTCGATCCCTCCCGGGACCGGCAGCGACTACGCGATTTACAATTGCGACTACCCGAGCGGCACCGCCGGGAGCTGCTTGCTCCAAGTAGGAAACATCGCGCCGGTAGGGACGGCGAGCTCCGGCGCGGGGCTGTGGGGACAGCTCGATCTGGCGGGAGAGGTCTACCAGTGGACCCTGGACGTCTACGGGAGCTACCGCGTTCCGTGTACCGATTGCGCCACGGTTGACCCCGTCGTCCAAGACGAGGGCAACGTGTTTCGTGGGGGCAACTTCACCGGAGGCACGTCGGCTCTATTCCCTCCGAATCGCAGCCACCTCTTGCCGAGCAATCGCGCAAACCTCATCGGGCTACGCTGCGCCCGTGCCCCGTGAAGTCACTTCGGCTGGAGCTTGGCGAGCGGGTCCGAGTCGTCGGGAGTCGGGGCTGAAGGGGCCCGATTGTCCTTCAGCGCTGGGCCACTCGTTTGCGTTGGCCAAGGTGCAGGCGCCGGCGCCACGGTCGCCGCGAGGCTCGAGGGGTTCGGCGATGCCCTCCTTGGTCTTGGCTCGGCGGGCTTCGCGTCGCGGGCATCCACTGCAGTCTCCGGGAGGGCGCTCACGGCCGCCGCTGGCCTCACAGCGGCTATCGACACGGTGCCTGGCGTCTGCGCGCCATGTTCCAAGCGGCTTCGCGCCGCCGCAGCCGACGTAGCCAAAGGACTCTGCGTGGCCACGGGCGCACCCATCGACCCGACGACCAGGCCGACGCCACCGGCTATCGCTACGCCGGAGACCGCGCCCAAGATCGTAACGAGCCTGCGCCTCTTTTCCCCCGTGGCCCGCTTTTCCGCGAGACCCCTTGGCCCACGGGCCGCCGTGGTGGCCGACGGAGCCATGGTGCCGAGTGACGCCAGCGAGCTCGCCTCCGGGGGCACGGTCGTCGCATCGAAGAGCCCCACTTGCCCGGGTCGAGCCGGAGGGGTCGGGCCGCGCGAGGTAGAGAGCTGGGGCTGGGTGGCCGCGGCGAAGCCCGCCGCTCGAAGGATGCCGACGATACGCTCGACCGACGCTCGCGACCGTGGTGAGCCGAAAGCCGCGAGCGCCTCGGCGAGCGCGGCCATGTCGGAGAACCGCCGGCTCTTGTCTTTCGCGAGGCACTTGCCCACCACCTCTTCGAGCCCCGCGGGCGCGTCGGGACGACGACTACGAAGAGGGGCGAGGGGGGCTGTAGCGACTCGTATCGCGATCTCCGCGTACGACTCGCCCGTGAACGGCGGCGCCCCGGTCACCAGCTCGTAGAGGGTGACGCCGATGGCCCAGATGTCGGTCTGGGCGTCGACGTCTTTGGTCGACTGCATTTGCTCGGGCGACATGTAGAGCGGCGAGCCCATGACGGCGCTCGTTTGAGTCATCGACGAGACCGCGTCCGACGCCGAGAGCCGAGTGGTCTTCGAGATGCCGAAGTCGAGCACCTTGATGACGAGCGTCCCGTCGTTTCGAGGAACGCAGAAGAGGTTGGCCGGCTTGAGGTCTCTGTGAACGATGCCCAAGCTGTGCGCGTCCGCGATGGCCACGCTGGCCTGAAGCACGAAGTCGACGGCTTGCTCGATCTGCAAGGGGCCGCGCTGGCGAAGCCGCGAGCCGAGGTCGACCCCTTCGAGAAACTCCATGACCAGGTACGGAGCGCCGCTCTCGAGCGTGCCGACATCGAACACGCGCGCGACATGCTCGCTCGTGATCTTGACGGCCGCGCGCGCTTCACGAGCGAATCGCCCGACGGCCTCCGGATGCTCCAGCGTGGCCGGGAGCAGAAACTTGAGCGCGACGCGCGTTTCGAGCTGCACATGGTGCGCGGCCACCACGGCGCCCATCCCGCCGACCCCGAGCACTCTCTCGACGCGGTATTTACCCGCGAGGACTTCTCCCTCGCGCAGCCCTGCTATCTCCCAAGGATCGCCCCGCGCCATGGTCCTCCCAGGGTTTATCGCACGCCCCGCTCGGGGTGTGGAGGCCCTGACCGATCCGGGTGGCCTGCTAGCGGAAGACTACGACTCCAAGCTCGTAGAGCCCCCGAACGAGCTCGAGAACGGCGCTCCGATCCATGCCGCAGAGATCGATGAGCGTTTCCAGATCGAGCGAGGCGTCCATCAGCGAGAGAACGAACCCCGCGCGGTGGTCGACGTGAAGCTTCTTGAGCTCGTCGGAGCCCACCGCCAAGCGAGGCGCGCCGACAATCGCGCGCGCCCAGGCCTCGTCGGTCATCGCGGGCGGGGGCGGCTTGCTCGAGCACGCGGTAAGGCGCACCTCGGACGCGGGCCCCTCGGGCATCGTCGGGCTACTCGGTCGTGCGAGACGGAGCGGTCGCGAGGCCGTACGCAGCGCCTGCTCGGTGTCGTGCGCGAATCGCGCTTCGACCGTCGGCGGCATGGTGGGCCGGTTGCTCGTCTGTCCCATCCTTAAACACTATACGGTGCAACTTGAGTCTAGCTCGCCCCCCTGGGCCGTTTTCCTGAGGGATTACCCGACTTGCGCCCCAGGGGCCCCCGAGTCACCGACTCAGTGAGCCACGTAGGTGGGGGCGCTACTTCAGGGCGCTACTTCTGGATGGGTAGCCCGTCGGCTTCCCAAGCGAGCAGCCCTCCCTCGAGGAAGGCGACCGGCGACCCCTGCTCGGCGAGCTTCTCGCTCAGGGCTTTCGACTTGTCGCCGGCGCGGCAATACAGCACCGGTTGCCCTTGCAACATGTAGAGCTCAGCCATGCGCTGCTCGACCGTCTCGAGAGGGATGTTGACGGCGGTGGGCAAGTGGGCGCGCCCGAAGGCGGCCGCGTCGCGCGTGTCGACGGGAACGATGGCATGCGCCGAGAGCAGCTGCGCGAGCTCGGCGGGCTTGAGCGCGCCGGCCGCACGCGGCAAAAACGGCTCGACTAGCTCGCGCATCTTGGCTTTGCGAATGGCGCCGACGACGGCGTCCTGAATGCGGCCTTCAGCCACGACCATGAACGTCGGCACGCTCTGAACGCGCAGCTGCTGGGCGATGATGGGAGCCTTGTCGATGTCGATCTTGACGACCTTGACCTTGCCGGCCTGCTCTCTCGCGAAGGCTTCGACGTCCGGGGCAATGGCCTTGCACGGCTGACACCAGTCGGCCGTAAACTCCATGAGCACCGGTAGCTCGCTCCGAAGGACCTCGGCTTCGAAGTCGCGCTCGGTGACGTACGGCACGCTCCCCGCGCTTTTGCCCATCGCGCCGCCGTTTTGCTTTGCGCCGCTGCCGCTCCCTCCGAAGCCACCCAGGATCGTCATGCTGTCCGTATCTATACGCACGCGTTCTCGGTCGTCGAGGGGGGGGGCGGCCACGCGCACGACTTGCAGGTCGTTGGTCTTGGAATCCAATCGGCGGTAAAAAGGCTTTGGGACGTGTGAGGGTAGCCCATTGAGCACGAACGAAGACGACACGGACCCCTCGACGCCGAGCGCGCGACGCTCGAGTCGGCCCGCGCCCCGCGTCGAGGGTACCGATCCGGGCGTGGGCGATCCGGTCACCGAGCCCATCGCTGTGCCGACCCGGCCGCTCAACATCGTGGTGCCCGCTCCGGGGCTCTCGACGATGACGCCGACCCCGCCTCCGGCCGCCGCGCAGCAGGCTCTGCTCAAGCACAAGGATTCCGTCGAAATCTTGCTCGATGGCATGACCGATCAGCGGCTCGAGCGCACCCGGACCACGCCGCAGAGCGATGGGCAAGCCTCGGCGGCCTATCACTCGGCGCATACACCTCCCGCCTCCGAGCGGGCGCCGAACGACGACGTGCCCAAGGTCTTGCTCGATCGCCCCCTCACGCCCACGGCGGTGAGCCCCCGCCCGTCTCCTGCCCCTGGCCGCTCGTACTCTTCCGATGCAACCGTCCTGGTCGTTCCCGAGCGGCTGGGTCGTCGCCTCGTCGTGGCCGTCGTGCTGGGGCTGCTGGTCGCGGCAGTCGTCCTCTTGCTGCTCGAGATGAGTGGGCGTCGGCCCGCGCCCTCGGTGGCTCCAAGCGAAACTCCCCGTCCGAGCACGACCGCCAGCGCAGGCGCGAGCGTCGTCGTGGCTCCGGGGCCGGTTTCGACCGCGCCGACTCCATCCCCGCCCATGTCGGCGGCCGAGGCGGCCTCGACGTCGCCGCCGGCAGTGGCGAGCTCGATCTCGACAAGAGGTCGCGTGGAGACGGCTCCGGGCCAGCCCACAAAGCGGCGGCCCAAGGCGGGGCCCGCTTCGAGCGGAGATTTCGGCGAGTTTAGAACGAACTTTTGAGTCGGCTGGGCTAGGGTAGGCGCCGACCCGAAGACCCATGAGACGAGCGGTTCGACTTGCCCTGCTGACGGTCGCGTCGAGCGTCGCGGCGCCGCTGGCCCATGCGGCCGACGAAGGAGCCGAGCGCGACGCTCAGGCGCGCTTCGAGGAGGGGCTCGCGCGCGCCAAAGGGGGCGACTTCGACGCCGCCCGCATCTCGTTCACGCAGGCGTATGCCGTGCTCCGTCGCCCGCGCATTCTTTGGAACTTGGCGCTCAGCGAAGAGAAGACGGGGCACGTGCTCGAAGCTCTCGCCCACTTCAAATCCGTTGCGCGCGATCCCTCGGCCGACGAGGCTGACCGCGCGGGGGCGCAAACGCACGTGGCGTCGCTCTACGGCGAGACGGCGCACATCGAGGTGCGCGCGCCCGCGGGAGCCCCGGTGACGATCGACAGCGGTCCGGTGGTGGGGACGACGCCGCTTGCCGACGTGCTCGACGTGGCCGCCGGGCGGCACGTCGTCGAGGCCCATCTCCCGCAGGGCACGTCGGCGATCGTCGTGCAGCCCGCCGCGGGCGAGGTGGTCGCAGCCAACTTCTTTGCGCCGGCGGCTTCGGTCGCCCCCGCGACTCCGGTGGCGGGCCCGGCGGCCGCGCCCGCCGCTCCGCACGCGAGCACCCACGCCGCCGCATCGATCCCCGCGGACACGGGCGGCTCCACGGAGGCGCCGCGCGTGATTGTCGTGGCCGCCGTGGGCGGGGTTGCCCTGGCCGCCCTGGTCTTCGGCGTGTACTTCGGGGCGACGTCGAACAGTGACGCCAACACGGCCAACGGGCTTCGCGCCCAGCTCCACAGCGATGGGTGTAACGCCCCCATGGGTGCGGCCATCGCGATGTGCTCTCAGCTGAGCGACGCCGTGAGCTCCGAGAATCGCAACGCGGGGCTCTCGACCGGGATGTACGTGACGGCGGGGGCGCTCGCCGCAGCGGGGCTGGTCACATGGCTCGTCTGGCCAAAGAGCGAGCCGGCTCACAGCGCCATTCGTGTGTCGCCCATGGTCGGGCCGGGCGTCGTCGCCGGGCTTTCTGCGGGGACGGCGTTCTAACGGAGGTGCGGGCGATGAGTCGTGAGCTTGCTTGGATCGGACTGAGCGCGGGGTTGCTTTCGGTGCTGGCCGCCATGGCCTACGGATGCGGTCAGACGAGCTCGGGAACTTGTGCGGACAACGGGACATGCGCAACCGTGATGGAAGCCGGAGGCGACCAGACGGCGGACGGCCCCGAGACTGCATCCGAAGGCGGTTCGCCCGAAGCGGGGACCGATGCGGCCGACGCGGGCGACGGGTTCGATGGTTACACGTGCGACCCGACGCAGCTGCCGTCGCAAGACCCGTGTGTCATCAACGACGCGTACGGAGTCTTCGTATCGCCGACCGGTCGAAGCGGGGCGGCCGGGACCATGGCCGATCCGTTTCTGAGGGTGGCCGATGCGATTGCAGCCGCCACCGGCCACAGCGACCGAGTGCTCGCGTGCGCGGGCAGCTACGACGAGGCGCTCATACTCGGAGCCATCCCCGGTCAGGACGCGGGAGCGATCCCGGCGACCGACGGGGGAGTGGACGCGGCTGAGGAAGAGAGCTTTTCGGGAGGGGTAAACGTTTTCGGCGGGCTCGATTGTGCCAACGGGTGGAAGTACACAGGTGCCAAAGCGATCCTCGCGCCCACGACGCGGGGCGTTGCGCTCACCGTCAAGGGTCTCGTGGCGGGCCTGACGTTCGAAGACTTCGGGTTTCACTCACTCGCAGGAGTTGAGAGCGGCGAATCGAGCATCGCCGTCTTCGCAAGCCAGTCGGCGGCGCCCGGATTGCTCCTGCGCCGGTGCGAGATCGTCGCGGGCGCGGGGCAACCGGGGACGGACCAAGTGGGAACGACGGGGTTCGACGCGGGGGCGCCCGCGGGACTACCGGGAACGGCAAACAGTGGGGGAGGCACTACGCCGAACGCGTGTGGTGGTGTTGCCATGGCTAGTGTGGGAGGGGCAGGGGGGCAGCCCGCAGCGATGGGCACCGACGGAACGGACGGGACGCCCGGGCCCTCCAACAAGGGGACGGCGATTGCGTGCATATTGGGTGCAGGCGAAGGGAACGTCGGGGGACGAGGCTTGGGCGGAGCTGCGGGAACAGTGGGCCTTGGCGCCGCGAGCTGGGCCCAGTTCGACCAAAACGGATGGGTCCCCAGCGCGGGGCTTCCCGGGGGACCCGGGGGAGTCGGTCAAGGTGGCGGTGGCGGCGGCTCGGCCGACACGAGTGGTGGTGGCGGGGGTGGCGGCGCGGGTGGTTGCGGGGGGATCGGTGGTTCGGCGGGCACCGGAGGTGGCTCCAGCATTGCCGTTCTCGTCTACCAATCGAGCGTGGATCTCGAGCAGTGCACAATCACAGTCGCCGATGCGGGCAAAGGCGGCAACGGCGCGACCGGGCAGGTCGGGCAGGCCGGCGGAGCTCACGGTAGCGGCTATAGCGGCAGTACCGCCTGCGCCGGTGGAAACGGCGGCTACGGGGGCACTGGTGGGGGGGGCGGTGGCGGTGCGGGAGGTCTTTCGACTGACGTGCTTTGGCTAGGTACTGCCCCGACTATCGATGGATCTCCAGTCGGTGAAGCCATCGTTTCCGACGCCGGAGGAGACGCCGGGACACTGGCGCAGAGCCTCGTGGGATCTCCAGGAGCTGCCGGGACGGGGGGCGCCGACCCAGACGGAGGCACCAACCCGGGCATGAGTGGTACCGACGGTAAGCCTGGGACTACCGCGGCGGTAATGCAGTTTCAGTAACCCGCGCCCGCGCCCGCGCCCGCGCCCGCGCCCGCGCCCGCGCCCGCGCCCGCGCCCGCGCCCGCGCCCGCGCCCGCGCTGTGTCTCGCGCGAGAGCGAACGCGGGCGCAATAGGATTACGCCGCGACTCTTACGAGAGTCCCGATGATTCGATCCATGCGTCCCGTGATCGCTTCGGAGACTGGATCGACGTAGCCAAAGGCTTCCGCCGTTTGCAAACACGCGAGTGTCTCTCGCGCGGACCCGAGTGCTGTCCGGTAACGCACCGTGCGCACTCTTCCGAACGATCCGCTCCCCTCAGCCAGATTGAGCACCACGCTACTCGCGGCGCGCCTCAGCTGCCGCGCCAAGTCGGCATCTCGCTTATCGATAGCCCCGAGGGCCCCACGCATCGACCGGATCACATCGAGCATATCGTTGTGAATTCGTAACATCGCATCCTCCTTGATTCACCCTCGCGCGTCGTGCGCGAAGCGGCCCCCGCTCGCCACGGAGCGGAGCGCAAGGTCAAGGCTGCGGAGTAGGCGCAGCCTGCGGAGCATCGTCGCGCGCAGCGCGGCGACGCGAAGCGGCCTTGAGCTGCGCGAGCACCGTGGCAGACTCAGGCGAGCCGAGCGACCGGTTCACCTCTGGTATTCAGGCGGTGGCTCTGGTTCAGAAAGGGTGAACCAGGGCGCGGGCGCGGGCGCGGGCGCGGGCGCGGGCGCGGGCGCGGGCGCGGGCGCGGGCGCGAAGTTCACTCGCGGTAACCGCGAGTGCCTCAGACAACAGTTTCCCTCTGCTCGGCCGCCCGAGTGTGCCGGCGATGCTCGGGCGCGTGCAACCCCGCTCCGCTTCGCTGCGCGCCGCCTTTGGCGGTGCTGCGCGGCCTTCGGCCGCTTGCAGGGTTGACCCGCCCTCCGCTCGCCGGCGCGAGGGGCGGGCCTTCGCAGAGAGGGCGAAAGGAAGAACTACGATGTTGCGAATCTATACAACGGTGATCGAGTTCGTGCGGATGCTGCGACCCGTGATTGAGGAGATTGAGAAGAGCGACCGAGATCTCGCGCGGCAACTGAGACGTGCGTCGGCGAGCGTGGCGCTCAATGTGTCGGAGGGTGGTGGATCACACGGGGGCACTCGGATCGAGCGGTATCGCAATGCTCTCGGGTCGGCGCGAGAGACCGGCGCTTGTCTCGATGTGGCTCTGGCACTCGGGTACGTGAGACGCGTCGATGATGCGCTACTCGATCGACTCGATCACGTACGCGCCGTGCTCGTGAAAAATGTGAAGTAACTCGTTGACGCGAGGCGGAAGGCGACTCGATCGTCTTCCGCCCCGCCCCCGCCCGCGCCCGCGCCCGCGCCCGCGCCCGCGCCCGCGCCCGCGCCCGCGCCCGCGCCCGCGCCCGCGCTGCACCTGTTACCTATGTCTTGGCACCTTCTTGTAACCCATGTCCTGGCATCGGACCCCCACGCCCGCGCCCGCCCCCGCCGCGTTCGGAAGCCGGATGTCCGTGGACGGAAGTCGAACGTAGGTGGACGGGTGGCCAGTCCTTCTTGCAAGCTCATTCTTGGCGTTTCGCCAAACGATTGGCGCCGACTCGCCCGGCGAGTGGCGTCAGCCCTGGTGATCAGCCCGCCGGCGCGTGAGCAACCCCGCGTCCTCGGGCGAGGATTCTGACCCGGCCTCGCGAATCCTAATGACGGACGATTGCGCCCCCGGGCTCTCCGTGTCCCCCTCAGCTGCAGAGGCCGCTCGGCTGGACATGGCGCTACCGACGTCCATGTGCCAGAGGGGCAAGCAGCGCAGATAGGCGGCGATGCAGATGTCGCGCGCCGTAATGACGCCCACGACGGCACCGTGGGCATCTACGACTCGAACGATGCTGCAATCGTTCTCGGACATGATCCTGGCCGCGTGCTGCAACGGGTCATCGACGCTGCATGAGTTGCTCGGCCGGAATGTCACTTTGGACACGCTCATTCTACTGCTCCTTGGGCGAGGCCGCGCATAGAGCAATTCGGGTGCCAACGGCCGGCGAGGGGGCCCCGCCCCGCCTACCTCCCAAGGACAGCCCGCACCCTGGCGCGCTCTCCGGCCAGGATCTCGATTGCCTTTGCCAGCCCAACCTCGGCGGCGACTGCCTTGAGCAGGCTTTCCGCCCCGGGTGCGCCGGCGATCGGCCGCGGCACGCCCGCGCCCGCCCTGACGGCGACACGGCGGTTCTTGGCCGCCGTCTTGGCCGCGCCCCGGATGTTGTAGACGTAGTTCACGCTGAGCGTAAGGCCGAGAGCCTTGGCCTTGGCCACCACCTCTTTGGCGGGGGTGCTCGCGGGCAACCCGCGAACGAAGGCGGCCTTGCTCGCGACGCCATTCTTGGGCAACGAAGTCTTCTTGGCGGCGGCGCCACCTTTCGCTCGGATCCGCACCTTGTAGACGAGCACGCGATCGAGCGTGATGCCCTCCGCCTTCGCCTTGGCCACCACCTCAGCCGCGGAAAGCGTCGCGGGCTGCGAGCGGATGAAGTCGGATTTGCTGACAGTCGTCTTCTTGGATGTCTTGGGTCGGGGCATATTTCGACCAACTTGAGCACAGGCATCTCTGGGTCTGCAACGGGGTGTGTTGTCTACATCCCGGTTGATGCCACTGTCCCACTGCCGCGTCCCTGGGCCGCGTTTCTGGGCCGCTTCTTGGGCCCACCACCTGCCGCGTGGCTGGGGCGCGTCTCTGAGCCCACCGACGATAGAGCAAATTGCTACAGTGTGTCCCCATGGCTGCCGACGATGACTTGACGCATCCGCTTTCCGAGCGCTTCGACGACGCGCTCGTCTATGCGTCGAGTCTCCATCGAACGCAGTCGCGAAAGGGGACACAGACTCCCTACGTGGCTCATCTTCTGTCGGTCGCCGGTCTCGTCATCGAGCACGGCGGGCAGGAGGACCAGGCGATTGCCGCTCTCTTGCACGACGCCATCGAGGATCAGGGAGTGGAGACAGGCGATGAGATCCTCCGGCGCTACGGCGAGAGTGTCTACGCCCTGGTCAAGGGATGTACCGACTCCGAGGTTCCCAAGGGGGCGCGAAAGCCGCCCTGGCGATCGCGCAAGGAGGCTTACATCGAGCACGCCAGGCACGCGCCCGCCGCCGAGAAGCTCGTGTCGGCGGCCGACAAGGTTCATAACGCGCGCTCGATTCTCTCGGACTACCGCTGCCTCGGCGACGCCGTGTGGGCGCGCTTCAGCGGCAGAAAAGACGGCACGCTTTGGTACTACCGTGCGCTGGTCGGCGCACTCGCCACGGGTGAGACGGAGAGCGGGCTCGGGCGCCTGGTTGCGGAGCTCGATCGCGTGGTCAGCGAGCTCGAGACGCTTGCCGCGGCGTGAAGCCTAGTTGGGCTCCACGTAGCGACGTCCCGCTGTGCTCGGACGCTTCGCCGCCGCTTCGGGGTCGATCACCCGCTGAAGCTCCCGCCACTCGCGCATGACCGACAGGGTTCGGCCCGGGCCAAGCCGCGCGATGGCCTTGTCGACCAAACGCAGCTCGGCCTCGATGAATGTCGCGGGCGCGTCGAGCTCTCGAAATCGCTGCAAGCGCGCGAGACGCGTCGTTAGCCGGTCCACCCAGTACTCGACGCTCGTGGGCTCCTCAGCGTCCACGGCGACGACCTTCGGGCGAGAGAGCGGTCGGGATGGGGGCGGCGCGGGCGTTTTCTTCGAGAGCCTCGTCCAGAAGTCTTTCCAGAACATGCGGCGCCTCTCCCTTAGGGATACCGCGGTTTTTCGAGTTGGCTAGCCCGCGGGCTCAGAAGGCACGCAACCGAGCGCGCCGCCTGCCCGATGAGGGGGCATGGTTCAACCAATTCACGCTCGCGCCTTCGACGGTCCTGGGGAGCTCGACCCATCACCCCCTCTTTCACCGCCGTCGCGCGGGTCACCTTCGCCGCAGTCGGTCGTGCGCGATGCGTCGCAGATTCCTGACGTCTCTCATCTCACGGGGCGGCCTGCGGGTCGCACGTCCGGCGGCCTTTCGTCCGGCCTGTCCGCGGGGGCTGGCGTCGTCGCCGCGGGCCCTTCGCCGAGCGCGGCGCTCGCCATCCAGAGCCGGCTCGATGCCTTTCTGGCGGCGGCCACGCCCACCTACCGTACGCCCGACGGCGACGTGCAAGTCTCGACACCGTTTCGCCTGGCCGGCGCGGGCCCGCACGAGGCTGGGGTAAAGGCCAATGGTGTCGCCGTCCGGGTCGTCGCCATGGCCATCGGGATGAGTCGCAGCGAAGTCACCCTCATCCAGCAAGGCCGCGCTACCCCTGGCCAAGTGCAGCGTCTCACGCAAGGCCTCATCGACGCTGGCCTGCTTCCGCCCTCGGGGGGAGGTGGGGCCGCGCTCAGCGCGCGCATCAGGCAGATGATGTTCGACCACGGAATCGGCTTTGACTGCGCTGGTTACGTGCGCCAAGCCTTCGTCGCGGCGCATCCGGAGGGGTCCGCCGCCCGCTGGCGCACACCGGTGAACGAAGACTTGTCGGGCCTCGCGGCTCGCGGCTTCGCTCGCTTGTCCATGTCCGACGCCGAGACCGGCGACATCATCGTGCTCAAAGCCCCGAGGCCGACCGAATATGGGCACACCCTCATCGTGTACGACGCGCACTCCGCGACGCGTAGCGAGCGAGCTATCCTCGATACCCTCGCAAGGATTCAACCCACCGTGGGCGTTATCGCCAACAGTCACTGTTTGCGCGTGCTCGTGGTCGATTCGTCCTGGGGCTCCGGCGACGACGCGGCTGCCGGGGGCGTACAGCGCCAAACCTGGTTCGAAGACCAGGTGAGCGGGAAATGGCTGAGCATCGAGCCCAATGGGCGGACTTTCACCATCACGGAGTCGATCTACGGCCACGCGGTGGACGGGGTTTATCGACCGGCTGGGGGGTCTTGAGCCGTGCCCGCCATCCTTGGTCGGGTCCATGGTCACGGCCGGCCTGTCATGCCCGGTGCCTGCTGCGTCGCTCTCGCCCTAGCGTGCATGAGTTGCCATCGCGCGCCGTCGGTCGCTTCGGCGCGAGCAGAAGCGTCGTCTCCGAGTCGCGAGGTGCGCATCGAGGCGGTCGTCTGCGCTGGCCGCCCCGACTGTCATCTCGAGAGCGTTGTCGAGGGAGGCCAATCGCAGCAAGGGGTCGATCTCTTCGTGGCCATGGTCGGCCTGCCCAAGACGCAGACGGCGGCGCATCGCAGCTGCGCTCCGCACGACGTCTGGCTCGGTTCGGCCTCGGGGCAAGAAGTGAGCGCGCTGCATCGCCTAGCGCAAGAGTGCGCGGAGACGGCCGAGGTTTCCATTCGAGCCCTAGGGCCAGGCCAAGCGCGCTTCGCGGTCACCAGAGACGGGCCGCCGGACGCCGGGATGGTGGACATCACCTACCCGCCCTATGAGCGCGACTTCGCGCTCGACCCTCTCATGGTGACGCGCGTCTCCTACGCCAACATGTTCTGGGACTACCGAGAGTTCGAAGGGGCAACGTGCGGCGGCGACGGCGTCGAACCATGCGTCGACCCCTCGCTCACGCTCCCTTCGCTCGATCCGGGCGACGCATTTGCGGCGGGCGCCTGGCGCACGACCCGCTTGGGTCAGTGCGCCATGCGTTTCGGTCCAGTCCGCGCGCTGCTCTCACGTGGGGCGCTCTATATCGAAGTCGCGGTCGACGCCGCCGCGGCCGCCCCCGGGCGCTTGCAAATCGACTTGGCGCCCGATGACCCTTATCCGTCGCAAATGGAGTCTTGGAGTCTCGGCATGGACGGCAGCCTCGGGCATCGAGTCGACGGGAAGAACGAGAGAGCATCGGGGCACGTCGAAACGGCCACCAACGACCCCTCCGTTCACCGCTTCATGCTCACCCACGTCTGGAGGGAGAACACCCAGCACGTGCGCATGTCCTACGGTGCCTATCGTTCCGGGACGGACGGAACCGTGCGCACAGTCGCGCCCACGGACGCTGTGTGCACTCCGATAGGCGGAGTTCTCGAGGTGACACGTCAATCCCACGACCTCGAGCGGTGGCAAGAGGTCGTGCGCTGACCCGCCGCCCCACGTGCAGGCTCAGCCGCCGCTGTCGGCCGCGTCGATGATTGCGCCTGCGTCGCTTGCATCCAGTATCGACGCGTCGCCCGCGTCGATTGCGCCGTCGGGGAGCGACGCTTCACCGGCTTCGATCGTCGAGGCCTCGCCAAGGATCGAGGCTTCGCCAGCGTCTCCGGCGTCGGCCGCCGACGCTTCGCCGGCTTCGGCCGCCGACGCTTCGCCGGCTTCCGTCGTCGAGGCTTCCCCGGCATCGGCTACCGCCGCGTCTCCCGAGTCAGGCGTCGCGGCATCGGCGGTGGTCGAGTCCGGCCCCGAGTCGCCGGGGCCCCCCGGGGTGCTGGTGTTGTCGCCGGAGCAGGCCGCCAAGGAGCCGGAGGCCAAAGTCACAATCGCTGCCAAGAAAAGGCGCTTCGAAAACATACGTGATTCTCCTTTTGGTAGAGGCGCTTCCTTATCCCACACGAGCCGTTTCATGGACGTTTCGCCGAACTGTCACGCCGACGACACAAGGGCCAGCTCGAGAGCTCGCTTGCTGGTTGGGCGATTCCAAGCAACCAGCCTGACGGCGTGTCGACAAGGGAAGCGTTCGCAGGCGATTGTCCCACTTCACTCAAAGGTCAGATCTTCATGTTCGGTGCGCATCGCATTTTCCTGGGGTCATTCGGCGCTGGTCGCGCCTTGGTAGCAGCGGCGCTCGTCACCGCGGCTGTGTGCGGGTGCGGCGGCGGCTCTCATCCGAGCGCGAGCGCGTCGGGTGCCAGCGGAAACTCAGCGGCGGGCAGCGAGTCCGACGATGGAGGCCTCGTTCTCGTAACGGCGCCCTCCCCGGGGTCGAGCGGCGCAAGCGCCGAGGCATCGGACGCGTCGCTGAATGGGTCGCTCGACGCTTCACCTGCGCCCGAGGCCGACACGTTCGTCTGCGATCCAACCCAAGAGCCGCGGGATGCAGCGTGCATCATCAACGATGCCTACGGAGTTTTCGTGGCCTCGCCGGCGGCCCTCGAGGGAGGCCTTGGGGGCAGCGACGCGGCGGGCACCGGGACGATGGCGCAGCCATTCGCGACCGTCGGCAAGGCGCTCCAGAACCTCAACGGCAAGTCACGCGTTTATGTTTGTGCCGGCGTCTACCCCGAGGCGGTTTCCATCGATGCAGCCCATGCCGCGAGTCTCTACGGCGGCTTAACATGCACTCCGGGTTCAGGAGGCCTGACCTGGCAGTACGAGGTGGGAGCCGTCGCGGAGGTGAGGCCGCCCGCGGCAGACCACGCCGCCCTCACGATCTCCGGGGTCGCGGGCCCTCTCGCGGTCGAAGACATGGGGTTCGAGGCGCCGATGGCTCAGGGGCAAGACCCGAGCGGCGCGGGTTTGTCCAGCATCGCGGCTTGGGTCAGTAACTCCACGGTGAGCTTTTCGCGCGTAGTGCTCACGGCAGGTGACGCCGCCGATGGCGCCGACGGTGCCACGCAGGACAACTATCTCCCGAGCGCCCCGACGGCTCCGCCCCCCGTGAACTCCAACGATGCGAACGGCCAGACGTGTCCAGCCGGCGCGACGTCGCCCCCTGCCGATGGCACGACGGGAGGCGCCGGCGCGCTCGGCGCAGCGCTGGGCGAGAACGGCTCCTCGTATCCGCCCGTGGTCGGCATCCCACCTCGCGACGGTCTAGGCGGGCTCGGAGATCAAGGTGACTATGGAGCCCCGGGAGATGACGGCGCCGATGGCTTCGTAAGGAGCCCGGGCTCGGCTTCCGCTACTCTGGGAACGTTGTCCGACGCGGCCTGGATGCCCGCCTCGGGGGGTGACGGCTTGGCGGGCTCACCGGGGCAGGGCGGTGGCGGCGGGGGTCGAATCCTCGTGCCCAACAGCACGACCGTGTACGACTTCGGCGGAGCGGGCGGCATGGGAGGCTGTGGTGGCGGCGGTGGCGGCGGCGGCCACGGAGGTGGCGCCAGCGCCGCTCTCTTCAGCGTCAACAGCACGGTGACGCTGGCTACGTGTCAATTGGTGAGCAACCAAGCTGGCGATGGCGGTGCAGGCGGGGCGGGCCAACCCGGACAGGCGGGCTCGGTTGGCTACCAGGTGCTTTACTCGGGGAGCGGGGGCATGGGGGGCAACGGGGCAGGTGGCGCGGGTGGTGGCGGCGGGGCAGGCGGCCTCTCCGCCGGGATCGCGTACCGAGGCTCGGAGCCCGCTCGCGACGCGACCACTCTCATTAGCTTGGGCCACGGCACGGGCGGAGGCGCGGCGGGGATGGGTGGCCCCGCCGGCATCGGGGGCACCAACACCTCCGGGGTTGCGCCAAGTGCGAGCGCGGGCGCCGCGGGATTGTCCGGTGCCTACTTCGTGGTCGACGATCTCGCGCTCGACGACGTCGACGCGCCCTAGTCGTCGCTTTTGCTCGGGGCATCCGAGAGCTCGCAACTCTCGCTCTGCGCGTCCGATGAGGAGAGCGGAGGTTGATTCCCAATGCACGACGGACGAAGTCTTAGGTCGAGCGACGCCGTGGGCGCTCTCGAGCGCGCCCGACGGTTGCTTCCGCGAGCGAGGCACGCCTTCGGCGTCTGTGTCGCCGCGCTACTGGCCGCTTGCGCGCGCGGCGGGGCGGGCGGCGGCCCCGCCTGGTCAATCACGGGCGACGACGAGCCGGACGCGCCAGCTGTCGAGGGTCAGGCTGACGCCTTCAGCGCTGGCTCCGTAGTTGTCGCATCGCCGAGCTTGCCTGCGAGCCCAAACGTTGTGACGGCAGCCCCCCCGCAGCTCACCGAAGAAACCTCTGGCGACGCGAAAGCGGCGCCCGAAGAAGCGTCCGGCGACTCCTCTGGGGACGATGCCTCTGGGGACGATGCCTCTGCGGGCGATGCCTCTGTGGACGATGCCTCCGGGGATGACACGTCTATGGACGATGCCCCTGTGGGCAATGCGTCCGCCGACGAGGCTTCCGTCGCCTTCGCCGGAGCCCAAGACGACGATTCCGGCGTCGCCCTTGGCAGCGCGAGCCCGCCACCCCCGCTCCCGTCCCCTGCAGCTCCGGATGTCTTTGTCGCGGCACTCGGAGACTTGCTCATCACCGAGGTGATGTTCGCTCCTATCGGTCCGAGGCCTCAGGCCGAGTGGTTCGAGGTCTACAACACCGCCGACACCCCCAGGCTGCTGAGTGGCCTGACGATCCTCGATGGTTCGATGCAGGCGCACACTATCGCGTCCGGCGTCGCGTCCGGCGCCCCTGTCGTCGCCCCGCCGGGCGCGTACGTCCTTCTGGTGCGCGATCGCGCGACGGCCATTGCCAACGGTCTTCCTCCGGACGCCATCGTGTACGAATACGGGGCCGGGCTCGCTCCGGACCAAGGGGTACAGCTCGACGACGGCGCCACGGGCGCGATCTCTCTGTGGAACGCGGGTCTCGAGCTGGCGGGTGCGCCCTACGGCTCCTGGGGGTTGGTCGCCGTGGGGCAGAGCGTCGAGCTAAGCGCGCTGCAGCTCGTCGGCAGCGACACGGGCGCGTCCTGGTGTTACGGCGAGCTTCCCTGGGCTCCCGGCTCTGACTACGGGACTCCTGGGGCCGTCAACGACTGTGAGAGTGCCAGCTCACCCTGAGCGCCCACCCATGAGCGCATGAGCGCCAGCGAGGGGCTCAACTGGTCGAGCTGGGCGACTCGAAGCGAAGCCTCGGGTCGAGAGCGCTGCGGGCCGCCTCGCCAATCAAGTTGAGCCCCACCAGGGTCGCCAGAAGGGCTGTGCCCGGAAAGGCGATGAGCCACCAGGCCTGCGCGTGAAGCCGCGCTTCGCCGAGCTCTTCACCCCAAGAGGCCACGGTGTCCGGCGCGCCCACGTGCAGGAAATCGACGGCCGCCTCGGCGAGGATGATCGATGCGACTCCGAATGCTGCGGCTACGAGGGCTGGGCCGATCGCGTTGGGAAGAACGTGGCGGCGAAGGACGCGCGCCGGCGAGGCACCGAGGGCGCGCGCGGCGGTGATGTAATCGGTCCCGAGCACCAGCAGCACCTCGCCGCGCACGAGGCGCGCGAGCTCGGTCCAGCGCGTGAGCGCGATAGTCCACAGCAACGTGGCGGTGGTCGGGTGCGGCACCAGCGCGCCGACGACAAGCACGAGAAGGAGCGTGGGGATCGCGCTCAAGGCTTCCACCGCCCGCGTCACCACGCCGTCGACGCCGCCGCCCGCGAACCCCGCCAGAGCCCCCATCGTGACGCCGAGCACGACAAGCACGGCGGCACCTGCGAATCCAAGGCTCAGCGCCGTCCGGGCTCCATGGACCACTCTTGCGAAGAGGTCTCGGCCGAGCGCGTCGGTTCCGAACGGGTGCCCGAGCTTCATGGGCGCAAGCAGCCCTTGGGCTCCGCCCGGCGCCTGGGTCGGACCGAAGCCGACCAGGGGCTCGACGAGCCAATCGCCCGCCGAACTCTCCGCTCGCATTCGAACGCAATCGAGGCCATCGAGCGCCGCGGGACGCGTGACGTTCGGCAGCACGTACGTGGCGCCCCGCCACCGGCACGCGATGGGCAAGTCGCTGGCTAACAGGTCTGCGCAGGCCGCCGTGAGCGCGACGCAAGCCATGAGCAAGCCACCCAATCGCGCCAAGCGACTACGCCCGAGCTCGGTCAGGGCGATTCGCATCATCGTGACGTAAGGCGCTGCCTCTTTGCCGACCTGGGCGATCGACGCACGAACGGAATCGCGGCGCTCGGCGGTGCTCACAGGGCCGACCGCCCCTGGCGTGCTCCGAGAAGCTCACGCACGCGAGGGTCGAGCGCGCTGTAGGCCACGTCGCTCGCCACCAGCCCCAGGGTCACGGTGACCGCGGCGGCGAGCAGAACCGCCATCAGCCAGGCGGCGTCGTGCACCTCGATGGCGCGCATCGTCTCGAAACCGACCCCGCGCAGCCCAAAGACCTCTTCGACCACCACGGCTCCCCCGAAGAGCGTCGGTAGGTGCAAGCCGGCCACCGTCACCGTCGGCATCAAAGCGTTGCGAAGCGCATGGACGACGAGCACCCTCCAGGCCGGCATTCCCTTGGCGCGAGCTGTGCGCACGAACTCTTGTCGGGCGACCTCCAGCATCGCGGTTCGCTGCCACCGCGACAGCGTGGCAAGCGACCCCGCGGCCAGAGCCACTACGGCGAGCGTCATCTGGGCGCCGCCTCCAGCCCCGGTCGGAGCGGCCCGCCGCAGCAGCTCGGCGATCACGAACGTGGGCAGCGCGTAGAGCAAGAACATCAACGCCGAGGTCGTCACGTCGAAAGCGCTTCCGCGCCACCAAGCCCCGATCGCGCCGATCGGCACCGCCAGCGTCCAGCTGACGAGCGTGGCCAGGGCGCAAAGCGAAAGCGTCGTAGGTGCGCGCGCGCGGAGCTTGCTCAGGATGGGCTCGCCGTCGACGAGGCTGACGCCGAGCTCTCCGCTCACGATTCGTTTGAGCCACTTGCCGTAGCGAGTCTCGGTGACGATCGCGATCGCGCGACTGGCCCCGTCGAGGGCGACGAAATCGGTCGTGTGCGCGAACCACCACTCGTTCCAGTCGGCCACCGCGCGCTCGCGCTCGACGCGGGTCGCGTCCGAGCCGACGGCGGGTCCCCGCTCGGTCGCGTGCTGAGCAATCCGGGTGAGGCGCGCCAGGGTGACCGGGTCGATCCGCGCCGTCATCGCGCGAACGACGTCGGGGAGAGCGAGCGTGTCGAGAGCGACGACGTCGCTCTCGCGATCATCGCTCCCGTGTTCTGCCAGACGTCGCACCGCTCGTTCGACGGCCGGACGCGAGAAGTCGAGGGCCCGATCATCCCAAAGACGGGTCCAGAACAAGACCGCGGCCTCGGGCTCCTCGAGATCGCTCGCGACGGCAAGATGCATTCGCTCCGCGAGAGGCCCCAAAGCGAGGGCGACGCGGCGCCGGGCGTCCGGCGCAAGCGCCTCGAGCGCTGGAAGCACGTAAGGCAGCGCGGCTCCCCCCAAGCGCCGGAGCTCCCTCGCGCTCGCCTCGCGCCCGGAGTCGGCCGCCGCAACATGCGCCATCGCCGCGGCCGCGCGCGAGCGAACGTCCGCAGGGGCCAGGTTCACGAAGCGCGGCAGGTCCAGAAAACGCGCTCTACGCGCTTGATCGAGCTCGGGGCCGTCCTCGAGCGCCGCCGGGTCCACCCGGGACGGATCGGGCGCGAGCGTGGTCACGAAGAAGAGCACCAAGCTCGTGGCCAGCAGCGTCGGCACCGCCCAAAGCAATCGGCGAAGCGCGTGACGAAGCATCGTGACGCTCTTATCGCACGGGAGCGGCGCCTCGCGTTATGGCCCCCGCTCGATCCGCCTTGCCCCCGCCCCAGATCGATCCATAGCCTCCGCCCATGGACCCCCGGGGGCTGCGCGCTCTGGCCGAGCGCTGGATGGCCGACGATCTCGATCCCGACACGCAGCAAGAGCTGCGCGCCCTTCTGGGCCAGGCCGACCTGGCGGCTACCGATCTTGCCGATCGCTTCTCGGGGCGGCTCGAGTTTGGTACGGCCGGGCTGCGGGGCGTGCTGGGCGCGGGCCCGAATCGCATGAACCGAGCGGTCGTGGCGCGCGCCACGTGGGGGCTCGCGCGCGAGCTTCTCGCTTCCGTTCCGGGTGCTGCGGCGCGCCGGGTTGTCGTAGGGGGTGACGCGCGAACGATGAGCCGGCAGTTTTCCGAGGACGTCGCCGCGATTCTGGGCGAGGCGGGCATCGAGGTCGTTCTGTTCGCCAAGCCAGTGCCGACGCCCCTCGTGGGCTTCGCGGTCGCGCACTTGGGCGCGGCGGCGGGAGTCGTCATCACCGCGAGCCACAACCCGCGCGAATACAACGGCTACAAAGTCTATTGGGAGAATGCAGCGCAGATTGTGCCACCCGTGGATGCCCGCATTGCCGAGGCCATAAACCGCGCCCCCGCGGCGCGCGACATCGTCATCCCCCCCCTCGCCGCGCTTCGTGCACGTGGGCGACTCGTGCAAGCCCCGCCCGAGCTCGAGCGAAGCTACCTCGACGCCGTCGGTCACCTTGCGGTTTGTCCCGGGCAAGGCGACCGCGGGTTCGGCATCGTCTACACGCCCCTTCATGGGGTCGGTGACGACTTGGCGCGCCGAGCCCTGCGCGAAGCCGGCTTTACCGGCGTCACGAGCGTCCCTGAGCAGCGGGATCCCGACAGCGCGTTTCCCACGGTGACCTTTCCAAACCCCGAGGAGCCGGGCACGCTGGATCTCGCGCTCGCCTTGGCCAAAGAGACCGGGGCCGCTCTGGTCCTCGCCAACGATCCCGACGCCGACCGGTTGGCCGCCGCAGTGCTTCACGAAGGCAGCCTCCAGCAGTTCACCGGCAATCAGCTCGGTGTGCTCCTCGCCCACTACATTTTGACCGAGGAGCCGCCCCCGCCAGGGGGGCCCAAGCGGGCTCTCCTCGCGTCGATCGTTTCGACGCCTCTCGCCGGCCGTATCGCGGCCGACCTGGGCGTCCACTACGAAGAGACTCTGACCGGCTTCAAGTGGATCGCGAACCGCGCGGTCGAGCTCGAGCGCGAGGGCTACGATTTCGTCTTCGGCTTCGAGGAAGCGCTCGGATATTGCGTCGGCGGCGTCGTACGCGACAAGGACGGCATCTCGGCGGCCGTGCTCGTCGCCGAAATGGTCGCCGTCCTTCGCTCCCGGGGCAAGACGCTGGTCGACGAGCTCGACGCCATCGGGCGGCGTTGGGGCGTCTTCGCGAGCGCGCAGGTCGGCGTGACCCGAACGGGGGCAGACGGAGCCGTGGAGATCCAGGCGATGATGGACGCGCTTCGCAGGGCGCCGCCCACGCGAATCGCGGGCGACGAGGTCGTCGCCCTCACCGACTATGGCGCCCGAGCTCGCACCGACCTGCGCCGAGCCGTGGGCGGGGCCACGCCGCTCGCCCTTCCTGCGAGCAACGTGCTCGCCTTCGAGCTCGCGTCCGGCAGTCGCATCGTCGCCCGGCCGAGCGGGACCGAGCCGAAAGCCAAGTTCTACATCGACGTGTGCGAAGCCGTAGCGCCCGGCGAAGCCGCCCCCGCCGCGAGGGCCCGCGCCGAGGCGTCGGTCGAGCGCTTGGCCCAGGCCTTTCGGGCGCTGGCGCGCGTTTGAGCGGGCCCGAGCTTGACAGAGGGCCCGTTTCCGATCATTTTGCCGCCCCCCGCTCGCTCGCGGGTCAGGTGGCCCGACAATGCCCAAGATGAAGACCAAGAAGGCAGCAGCCAAGCGGTTCCGGATAAGCGGCAAAGGCCGCGTTCGGCGCCCCAAGGCCGGCGGCAACCACGGAATGCAGGAAAAGTCGCGTAAGCGCCTGCGCCGCCTGCGCAAAAACGACATGGTTCACACGTCGATGGAGAAGCATGTGAAGCGCATGCTTCCGTACGGCTGAGGAAAGACCGATGCCCCGCGCAAAACGAGGATTCAAAGCCCGCCGCCGCCGCAATCGCATTCTGAAGGCGGCCAAGGGGTATCACAGCGCCCGCTCGCGCCTCTTCGCCTACGCGAAAGAGGTGGTGATGAAGGCGTGGGTCTACGCCTACGCCCACCGCAAGCTCCGCAAGCGAGACTTTCGCCGTCTTTGGATCGCGCGAATCAACGCCGGTGCCCGCCAGAACGGAACGACATACTCGCGCCTGATGCACTCGCTCAAGAAGGCGGGCGTCGTGCTCGACCGGAAGATCCTCGCCGACCTGGCCGTGGCCGACGCCGGCGCGTTCGGCGAGATCGTCAAGGGAGTCTAGGGGGACTTGGGACTCTCGAGTGGCCCGCGGCGTCATGCCGGCTTCTTGCCGGCGACCATCGAGTCGACTTTCGAGATGAGCTCGGCCAGCTTGAACGGCTTGGTCATGTAGTGGCGAGCCCCGGCGTTGATCCCGCTCACGACGTCGCGAGGGGTGGTCTTGGCCGTGAGAAACAGGACCGGGATGCGAGCGAGCGAGGGATCTTTGCGGAGATTTCGGACGAGCTGCAGCCCGCTTAGCCCCGGCATCATCACGTCGCAGACCATGGCGGCGGGCAAGGGAATGGCTCGCAGAAGCTCGGTGGCCTCCTTGCCGTCGCGCGCTTCGTAGATCGTGTATTTCGACCCGAGCGCCCGCACAACCATCGCCCGGATGTCGGCGTCATCCTCTGTGACGACGACGACCGGCGCGTTGGGAGTCGGACACGCGGACGGAATCGGAATGGGAAGCTCCAGGGCTCGAGCAACCTACGCAGTTGCGGCTCGCAGCCAAGCGACCGCCAATAGCCTCTTATGCTAGCAGAGTCTCCTCCATGAGCACGGCGGACGTCGAGCACGCGGTAGCCAAGCTCCGCGAGGGGTTTCGCGCGCGCTTCGCGGCGGCCACGACGGAGCAAGAGCTACGCGACGAGAACGCGAAAATCCTGGGGAAAAAAGGGGAGCTGACCGCCATCATGAAGGGCGTCGGGTCGGCCGCGCCCGACGCGCGCAAAGCCATCGGCGAGCTTGGCAACACCCTTCGGCGAGAGGTCGAGGCCGCGTTCGAGGCGCAACTGGCCGAAATCGCTCGCCAGAAGCGCGAGCGCGAGCTCTCCGGCCGCCCGTTCGACTTGACGCTGCCGGGGCGAGCTCCCGCACCACTCGGTCACCCTCACCCCATCTCGCGCGTCCGCGATGAAATCGTCGATGTCTTGGTGAGCCTCGGCTTCGCCGTGCACGACGGGCCCGAAGTCGAGCTCGAGGAGAACAATTTCAGCAAGCTCGGTTTTCCGCCCGACCACCCCGCGACCGACATGCAGGACAGCTTCTGGGTCCGCGTCGAAGGACGAAGCGGAGCGAGCGCCGCGGCTCGCACCCTTCTTCGCACACACACGAGCAACGTCCAGATTCGCGCGATGACCACGCATCCACCGCCGATGGCCTTCATCGCGCCCGGAGTCGTGTATCGCCGCGACGACGACGCGACCCATTCGTCAATGTTTCACCAGATCGAGTGCTTTCTCATCGACGAGAACGTGACGATGGCCCACCTCAAGGGCGTGCTCGCGGAGTTCGCGGAGCGATTCTTTGGAGCCGGCACGCCCATCCGCCTTCGTCCGAGCTACTTTCCCTTCGTAGAGCCGGGGGCCGAGGTCGACGTCGGCTGCCCGTTCTGCAGGCAGCCGGACGGTACGCGCGCCGGGTGCAGCGTCTGCAAGAAGACGGGGTTCATCGAGATTCTCGGCTGCGGGATGATTCACCCCGTGGTCTTCGAGAGCTGCGGCCTGGATCCCGATCGCTGGACAGGGTTTGCATTCGGAATGGGAATCGAGCGCGTCGCCATGGTTCGCGACGGCATTCCCGATGTCCGCTTGCTCTTCGAGAACGACCCACGCTTTCTGGGGCAATTTACGTAGACTCTCGGAGATCACCTGAGCCTCACTCCGCCTTCATGACGTGGATACTCGGAGATCACCTGAGCCTCACTCCGCCTTCGCCTCTCGGCTCGGCTCCGTTACGGCGTCAACTTGACCCACTGCGGGCACGGGGGGAGCGCTGCTCCCCCCGCGAGCCCCCCAGCCGGAAGCGTACGCGGGTCTGCGCTACCCGCGAGTCCCGAGTGCCGCTACCCGAGAGTCCCGAGTCCCAACTCCCGCTGGGGGGCTCTTCGGGGGGAGCGCTGAGCATTCGTCACTTTTCGTAGTCCAAGGCAACGAGCACTTCGGTGGCCATGGCGACCCGTTCGAGTCCACGAGCGATGACGGTGGGGCCTGGAGGCCCGCCCGAGGATTTGCCCGTATAGCCGCCGATGTCGGCGATGAGTCGGACGACTTCGGCCAGTGAGGGTCGGTCGCCGAGCTCGAGCGGGGTGCGCTTGCGTCGCAAGACGATGGCGGCATCGATCTCGGTCGGGCTGAATTCCTCGACGGCAGGCAGGCTGGGGCTGGTGCGGGCAAGTTGGGCGAGTCGGACGCTACGGGCAGCCACGGCGCAGTGCAGCGTAGCCCACTTGAGGATGGCTTCGCGTGAGCGCAGCTGCGTGTCTTCGACATTGCAGCCACCGCATTTCCAGGCCCGATGCATCTCTTCGATGCGCCAGCGGACTCTCGGGAGTTGGCACTCGGGACTCTCGGGTAGCGGCACTCGGGACTCTCGGGAGTTGGCACTCGGGACTCTCGGGTAGCGCAGACCCGCGTACGCTTCCGGCTGGGGGGCTCGCGGGGGGAGCAGCGCTCCCCCCGTGCACGCAGTGGGTCAAGTTGACGCCGTAACGGAGCCGAGCCGAGAGGCGAAGGCGGAGTGAGGCTCAGGTGATCTCCGAGTATCCGGTAATGAAGGCGGTGGTCTCCCTAGAGTTTCCGTAATACAGCATTCTTGCGGACCGCGGCGATGGCCGGCGTCCGGTGGGCGATTTCGAGCACCATCGTATTTAGGGCCTGCAAGTACAGCGGCATCTTGCGGCGGATATCGAGCCATAGAATGACTCGCACGTCGCTCGACCCGTTCTTGGCGTCGTGAAGAAAGGTGTCGTCGAACATCACGCCCTCGCCTTCCTTCCACCAATACTTCTCGCCCTGCTCGATGAGCGATTTGTCGTGCGTCTCGTCGTCGGCGTTGGGGTTCACGCGGAGCCAGCAGGCTCGATCTTCGTTGTTCTTCGGGATGATGACTCCGAGGTGGTAGCGCAAAAACCCCTTCCAGTAGCCCCAATGCGGCGTGATGTACTGCCCGCCGTCGAGCACGGAGAAGAACGCCGTATAAAGGCCCGGGATGTTGCGTAAGAGCTTGCTCGTCTGCGGGGCCCGCGCGCAGTTCTCCTCGATGAAATGGTAGGACTTGAACATGAACGCCTTCCAGGCGATCGCGTGAATGCCCCCGCTCGTGTACTTGCCGGCCATGTTCTCGACATCGACCATCCGATGGCGAAGCCCGACGAGCGCTTCGCACTCGCGCCGCACGTCGGCGTAGCCGGCCTCGAGCTCGGCCAGGCCCGGATAGTCCCGGTGGTAGTCGCGGATGAACGCGGGCGCCCGATCGAAGAGCCCCGCATCCTCGGCTCGCGCGAGAAGGCCACCTAGCCCTCCGGTGATTCGCTTCATCCGCTTCTTGTCGGCCACGAAGGCTCGCACCTGCGTCAGCATTCAGCTCTCCCTGTCGTTTTGTCGGAAGTAGGTTACCGGGTAGCCGCGTCCGTGCCGACCCTTGAGATGACGGACCCTTGGTGCCGGTTGCCGCGCGATCGCGTGTCCGGGCCCTCGCGCGACCGCGCTCGGGTTTCCAGCGCCGGAGAAGGGCTCAGAGGGTTGCGAGCAAACGATTCATGCTCTCGTCGACGCCGGGGTCGACGACTCGGCGCGAGCGATCTTGGTCGTACCACGTCACCTGCATCGCGGCCCCGCGTGCGTAGCCGATTTCGGCCCGATAGCCGGGGACGAAGCTCTTGATCTTCGAGTTGTCGAACACCTTGCTGACCGCCTTGTCGCCGATGAGGCTCTCACCCCACTCCCGGTCGAACGAGGCGATGACTTCGTTCGGAACGTGCACGGCTCGCAAGCGAGCGCCTGCCGCGTCGGCGACCCGCTCGTAGATCTCGTTCCAGGTGAGGGCCTCGTCGCTGGTGATGTGCACGGTCTGCCCGATCGCGGCGTCGAGCCCGAACAGTCCCACGAGACCGCGCGCGAAGTCCTCATGATGGGTAAGCGTCCACAGCGAAGCGCCGTCGCCGGCGACGATCACCGGCAGCCCGTGGCGCATCCGGTCCACCGCGGTCCATCCTCCGCGAACAGGGAGCAGCCCGAGGTCGTAGGTGTGCGAAGGCCGGACGACAGTGACCGGAAACCCGTCTCGCTGAAAGGCCTCGAAGAGGAGATTCTCGCAGGCGATCTTGTCGCGTGCGTAGGGCCAATACGGGTTGCCTATGGGCGACGATTCGGTGATCGGAAGAGTCAGCGATCGAGACGGGTCGTACACCGATGCGGAGCTGATAAAGACGTACTGGCGGACGCGCGCGCGAAAAAGCTCGATGTCGAGAGCGACTTGCGCCGGAGTGAAGCCAACCCAGTCGACCACGACGTCGAACCGCGCGCTGCCGAGCGCGCCGCGGGCCCACGTCGCGTCTCGGATGTCTCCGAGAAGCACGCTCGCGCCCGCCGGGACGGGGCGCGCGGTTTTGCCCCGACAAACGAGCGTCAGGTCCATCCCCGCGGCGACCGCAGCGCGCGCGCACGCCGAGCTTATGATTCCCGTGCCTCCGACGAAAAGAACCTTCACAGCCCGGGAGCGTAGCGTAGCGGGCTCCGCCTCGACCTCTACGTGCCCCTGGGCTACGTCTGCCCCGGAGCATGAAGGCGTCTGTCCGTTGGCTCCGTGAGCTCTGCCCGCTGCTGCCCGACGACGCCGCGCTTCTCGGCGCGCGTTTCACGGCGGCGGGCCTCGAGGTCGAGGGGATTGAGCCATTCGGGGTTGCCGCCGACTCGTGTCTGGTGGCCTCCGTGGTCGCGATTCGCCCGCACCCTTCACGCACTGGTTTGCGCCTGGTCACCGTGCATCAGGGCACGACATCGCAAGAAATCGTGTGCGGGGCCCCCAACGTGCCGGATCCCGGCGGTCTCGTCGTCCTCGCCCCACTCGGAGCCCAGCTCCCCGCCAAAGGTCTGACCATCGAGCGACGATCGATCGGGGGCGTGCCCAGCGAGGGGATGCTGTGCAGCGAGTCGGAGCTCGGGCTGGGCGACGATGCCGACGGCTTGCTGGTGCTGCCCGCGGGGTCGGCGCAGGCCGGCGCCCGTCTCGCCGACGCGTTGCCGTGTGCGCGCGATACCGTCTTGGACATCGCGCTCACGCCCAATCGTCCGGATGCGTTGGGCCACATCGGCCTTGCGCGCGAAGCCGCCGCCCTCTTTGGGTTGCCCTTTGCGGGCCCGACTCTGGAAGCCTTCGGCCGCGCGCCCGAAGGCGATATCGAACGCCACGTGACTGTCACGATCGAAGACCCCGATCGGTGCCCGCACTACGGCGCCGCCGCGATCCTCGACGTCGTCGTAGGTCGCTCGGCTTTCGCGGCCCGCTGGCGATTGGCCTCGCTTGGGGTGCGCGCCATTTCGAACGTCGTCGACGTGACCAATCTCGTGATGTTGGGCTTTGGCCACCCCATGCACGCATTCGATCTCGACAAGGTGCGCGGCGCTCGCATCGTCGTTCGCTGTGCCCGCGCGGGCGAAATGCTTCGCACGCTCGACGGAGTCGACAGGGCTCTCTCCCAGGACGACCTGGTCATCTGTGATGGCGCGGGCCCAGTCGCTCTCGCCGGTATCCTCGGCGGCAGCGAGAGCGAGATCACGGCGGCGACTCGACGCGTTCTGCTCGAATGTGCGTATTTCGATCCTCCGGGAATCAGGCGTTCCGGCAGGCGACACGGCGTGCACACCGAATCGAGTCATCGCTTCGAGCGAGGCGTCGACTGGGGCGACACCCGCGTCGCGCTCGGCTCCGCGGTTTCGCAGATCGCCGATCGCTCGGGGGCGCGCGCCGGCGGAGCGCGGCTCTTCGAGGCTCGCGCTCTCTCCTTTCGCACGGTCGCCCTCCGACACCATCGCCCGGCCGCTCTGCTGGGTGCGCCCGTGGCCCCCGACGAAGCGGGCGACGTCTTGCTTCGCTTGGGCTTTTCGCGTTCGAGCTCTCAGTCCGACCGAGACGTTTGGCAGGTGCCGAGCTTCCGACCGGACGTCTCTCGAGAAGCCGATCTCGTGGAAGAGGTCGGCCGAGTGCGAGGCTATGACCGAATCCCGGCGACGCTGCCGGCCGTGCACGCGTCGCGCGACGCGGGCCCCCGCCAGGCCTTCGCCCGGCGCGTGCGAGAGGCCGCCACGGCCATGGGCTTGAGCGAGGCCATCACGTATTCCTTCGTCAGCCCTCGCGATCTCCAGGCGGTCGGCGCGCCGCCGGCGGCGGTCACGATCCAAAACCCGCTGACCGAGGAGCGCGCGGTCATGCGAACGAGCCTGCTCCCGGGGCTTCTCCAGGCGATCGCGCGCGCGCGCCGGCACGGGGAACCGAGCGCTTCGCTCTTCACCGTGGGCGCCGTCTTTCTCGAATCCGATGGAGAGCTGCCCGAGGAACGCTTGATCTTCGCCGCGCTCCTGGCAGGGGAGCGCTCTTCGTGGCTGAGCCCACCGCAGCCGGTCGACGTTTGGGACGCGAAGGGCGTCGCCGAGGGCATGGTCTTGCGAGTCCTGCAGCGGGAGGTGAGCCTTCGAGCGGCGTCCGCGAGCGACCGCCCCCACGCTCTGCACCCGCGAGGCGCGGCATTCATCGAAGTGGCGGGCAAGCGAGTCGGGTCGCTCGGCCCGCTTCATCCGGACGTGGCTGAAGCCTTCGAAATCGATTCACCCGCCTCGCTCGTGGAGATCGATCTCGGGAGCCTGGCTCTACTGGGAGCCAAGCCCGCGAGGTTCTCGGCTTTGGCTCGATTTCCGTCGAGCACAAGAGACCTCGCGGTGGTCGTCCCCGTCGAGGTCATGGCGGGAGAAGTCGAGCAGGCGGCGCGCTTGGCCGCCGCCGATATGGCCGAGCGCGTTGTCCTCTTCGATCGCTTCGTCGGCGGGAGCGTTCCCCCTGGCCACGCCAGCCTGGGCCTTCGCGTCGTCTACCGGGCGCTCGATCGGACCCTTACCGACGCCGAGGTCGACGCGCGCCACGCGCAAGTCGTCGCCGCCGTGACCGCCGGGTTTGGCGCTACGCTGAGGAGCTGATGGCCGCCGCCTCTCGCGCGATCGGTACGGTGCTCTCGGGTCGCTATCGCCTTATTCGAAAGCTCGGCGAAGGGGGCATGGGAGAAGTCTACGAAGCCGAGCCCGTCCACGGCGGCCCGCGCGTGGCGCTCAAGGTCCTGCGCGGAGAGTACTTTGCCGACACGCAGGTCCGATCTCGTTTCGTCGACGAGGCGCAGACCTGCATGCGTCTCGTTCATCCGAACATCGTGCGCGTCGCCGAATGTGCAAAGACGGAAGACGGCCTCCCGTATCTCGTCATGGAGCTCTTGGAGGGCGTGCCCCTCGGAGCGTACATGCGGGGCGGGGCTCGCGTACCTGTCGCGCAGGCGGTGCCGATTCTGCATGCCCTTCTGGCCGGGCTTGCGATGGCGCACGCGAACGGCGTCGTGCATCGCGACCTCAAGCCGGACAATGTCTTTCTCACGCGCGATCCCGGCGGGCGGTTCGTGGTCAAAGTCCTCGACTTCGGCATCGCGAAAGTCATGGACGTCGCGGGTGGAATGGGCACGCGCACGCACACCGGGATGCTCCTCGGAACTCCGGCCTACATGAGCCCGGAGCAAGCTCGAAACGCTCGCGACGTCGACCAGCGCGCCGATCTCTGGAGCGCGGGCATCCTCTTCTACGAGATGATCACCGGCCAAGTGGCCTTCCCCGCGCCGACGGAGTTTGCGCGATTGGCCGCGCTTCTCACGACCGATCCCGAGCCCATCGAGCGAGTCGATCCGGCTCTCGCACCCCTTTCACCCTTTCTCCACCGCGCGCTCCAGAAGGATCGCGAGCAGCGATTTTCGTCTGCGGCCGACATGTCGCGAGCGCTCACTGCGGCCCTCGCGCTCGGGCCGGCGCGCACCGATCCTCCGCCGGCCGACGAAATCACCGACACCCTGACTTCGGCCGAGCCGCTACCCGCGCGAAACTTCGCGAGCGCCCGCCCGTCGGGTCCCTTCGTGCCCGTAATATCGTCGGGGCCCGTACGCTCCTCGGCAGCCCCGCAAGGCACGCTCGCCAGCCCTGCGGTGCAGTCGGTCAACGATCCCGTGCCTCAGGTCGCCCTCGTCGTCGCCTCGGACATGGCTTCGAAGGTGCCGAGCGCCGCGCCCCGGCCTTTCGGCGAGACCCTCGAATCGCGGCCGCCGAGCCCGGCCCGCGTGACGCGCGGGATTGCCCCCAATTTCGTAGTTGCCCTCGTGCTGAGCGCCTTCGCCGCAGGCGTGCTGGTCGGCTGGCTCGCAGGCCGTATCTAGAGGCTACGTCGCCTTTGGCTTGAGGGCACCTCGCGGCGCGAATACGGTGAGAGAGCCCGCCAATGACCGACTCCGCCCAGGACGCACGCTACCTCGAGCTCTTTCCGCAATGGCTGCGCAGTCTCGGGGAAGACGCTGCCGCCGTGGGCCGCCTCTTTCCGTCGGTGGCTGCCGACGATGCCGCCACGCGCTCGCTCGTCGCGGGCGTAAACTACATCTTCAAATCGCTCGACCTCATCCCCGACGGTGTCGACGATCTCGGGTTCATGGACGACGCCTTCGTGGTCCGGGTGGCGTGCGCCCTCGCCGTGACCGCGCGTCCCGATCTCAAGCAAGGGGTCATCGAACGCCTCGCCGACGATGCTCGCGCGGTCCAAGATTTCTTGGGGCCCGATTATTCACGTCTCGAGACCTACACGGTCGGACTGCGCAAGGGCGGCGCCCGGGGCCGCAGCGTCGAGGAGATCGCCACCGATCTGGAAGTGCGAGCGACATTCCTGAACGAGCTTCGCGAATGGTCGACCACGTATCAAGCCCCCAGCTTCACCCGCGACCCGAAGACTCTGGCCAAGCTGCGAGCGTTCCTGAGCGCCAAGCTGGGGTAAGCAGCGCGCCTTGCGCGATCCCGGAGGAGCGAAGCCCCGCATGGGGTGCCACCCGATCTCGGTCTGATCCCGATCAGACCCGGGTGGCGTGCCGATCAGACCTGAGTCTGATCCCGATCAGACCTGAGTCTGATCCCGATCAGACCCGGGTGGCGTGCCGATCAGACCTGAGTCTGATCCCGATCAGACCCGGGTGGCGTGCCGATCAGACCTGAGTCTGATCCCGATCAGACCTGAGTCTGATCCCGATCAGACCCGGGTGGCGTGCCG
>Ga0302324_100000561_pt1 | contig 96683 bp, 73 predicted proteins | sample Palsa_T0_1_FD_201949 | JGI IMG/M metagenome (GOLD analysis project Ga0302324, IMG submission 201949) | Peat permafrost microbial communities from Stordalen Mire near Abisko, Sweden - Palsa_T0_1 | ecosystem: Environmental > Terrestrial > Soil > Palsa > Peat permafrost | place: Sweden: Abisko... | reverse complement strand
CTAAAGCCCGACGTTTTCTCTATCGTGTGCGGCCCGACTAAAGTCGTGCCCTGATACAAAACAGAGCTTTTGCGCAGCCGGTAAAGTTGTCCCCTGAGGGAAGTCGAGTTCTCACGCAGGGGCTAAAAGCCCGGGAATATTTCAAGCAATTACGGCCCGACTAAAGTCGTGCCCTGATACAAAACCAAGTTCTCAGCAGGCTCCTTAGCCCTGGTGGCGGGCTACTGAATGCGGTATCGCTCTCGCATCAACCTTTGCAACCTGGGTTTGTAGATAATGTTGTAAGCCAGTTCCTTATCGGGAAACATAGCCAGTGCAGCCTTCTTGCTATCGGCAACCAGCTCCGCAGCCTGATCCACCGTGAGGCTCCCATCCTGGCTAATCACCGACATCACCATGTCCATCATCATCTGCAGGCGGCGGATCTTGCGCTGCTCCTCCATCTTCTCCTGGGCTGACTGGACGGAGGGTGGCGAGCTGAGCGGGTGGCAGGAAGATTCGTTGTTGCGATCGGACTCGCTTGACCCCATTTTGGATGACCCTTCCTGCTGATTTTAACGAATCGTATAACGGACCATACCAGCAGGGAAACACAAAAAGGTGTAGGTTACCTCCCCGCCAGCGGCTGGGCGCTTACCGAACTGCCATCGAGATAAAAGGACGTGGCGCCCAGGGCATCGGTGCGAAAGGTTCGGATGCCGCCGCTCTGCAGCCGGTCCAGGACGTCCATTTTGGGATGACCATACGGATTGTGGTGGGCGACGGAAATGACGGCATAGGTGGGACCCACCGCGGCCAGGAACCGAGGCGTGGTCGAGGTCTTGCTCCCGTGGTGGCCAACCTTCAGCAGGTCGGAGTGAAGCTCCTCGGAAAGCATCTGCCCCTCACTGGGCGCCTCGGCATCGCCTTCCAGCAGCACCGAAGTTCGTCCGTAAGCCACATGAAGGACCAGCGAATCGTCATTGCTGGCGCCGGAGCCGGGAACATAATCAACGGCGGGAGCCAGGACCTCGACCTGTGCACCGCCGAACTCAAAAGCGCTGCCGGCGGCCATCGCTTCGATAGGAATCCCGAGCCCTCGCGCCTCCGCCAGCAGCGCGTCGTAGGCCGGGATATCAGGGTTGGTGCCCACCCAAAGCGCCCGGGGACGAAAATTGCGCAGCACGGAAGCCATGCCGCCCATGTGATCGCTGTGCGCATGGGTAAGAGCAACCGCGTCAAGCCGACGGATATTGCGGGACCACAATACCGGCGAGACTACGTCTTCACCAATTTCGAAGTTGCCGCTGGGTGCCTGGGAGCTGCCGCCGGTCGGCCCCCCGGCGTCGACAAGCAGGGTCTTTCCCTGGGGCGAAACCAGCAGCAGCGAATCTCCCTGGCCAACGTCGATAGCCGTCACTTCGAGCACCCCGGGGCGGTAGACCAGGGGTCGGGGATAAAAGACACAAGCCGCTGAGCAGGCCAGCGCAGCGATGGGGAGCCACACCGGAAACCGGCTGTTGCGTGCAGCCCAAACCGCGACGCCGATGAGCAGAATGCCTGCCGCAATGGCCACATTGCCCGGGTTCGGGATACGAATGTCGCCCGCTCCCATAGCGCTGAACAGCAGCACGATGCCGGTTATCGAGTGCAGCAGAGCGGCAGTGACCGCGCCGGGCAAGATGGCCACTCCAGGCCAGATCAGCAAGCTGGCAAACGTGATCAAGGCGGAGGGGAGCGCCAGGCCGATCAGCGGCACCACCAGCAGATTTACCGGAAGCCCGAGTGCGGTGACGCGATGGAAATAAATAGCCATGGGAAGAGACATGGCCAGCTCGATGAGCGCCGAGACCAGCAGCAGCTCAAAGCTACGCAGGACAACACGAACCAGGGCTGGGGGCAGCTTGTGCGCCAGCCAGCGGCCCAGAAACGGTTGCAGGTGGAAAGCGACCAGCCGCAGGGTAACCCGAAACTGCGCCAGCCGAGGCGGCAAGTCAGGATCAATCACCACTAGTCCCAAATTCCGGGCGGCGTGCAGGTAGGGACCAAAGGTGTGCTCTGCCACCGGAACCGCGACCCCGGCGACGATCAGCACCGAGAGCAGCGTCATCTGAAAGCTGGCTCCCTGGAGCGAGCGAGGGTCCAGTGCCAGGAGACAAAGCGCGGCAAAGCCAATGGCGTTGAGGCTGTTCCGCTGCCGGAAGAGAAGCCGTGCCAGCAAGTACAGCGTCACCATCCAAAAGGAGCGCTGCACCGGCTCGCCAAAGCCGGCCAGCAGAGCATAAGCGAACGAGCAGCCGATGGTCACGGCCGTCGACCATACGCGAGGAAGTCGCAGCAGCCCAGCCAGGGCGAAGATGCATCCGGCGAAGATTGCCAGGTGCATGCCCGATACCACGAGCAGATGAAAGGAGCCGGTGCGTTCGAACCCTACCCGCGCCTGGTGATCCAGGTATGTCCGATCGCCCAGAATCATGGCGCTGAGCATGCCCGCATCGGCGTAGTTGAGCAGCAGCCATGGTGGCCACCGTGAAGTGCCGGACTTGCCGGCAAAGTCGATCAGCCGCTGGCTGCCCGCCTGCTGTACCGCATGGAGCCAGCAGGGAAAGCTGCCGCCTTTTCGCCCCGGCATGACGGTAATGTTAGACGCTTTCAGCGAGCCAACCACTCCAATGCCCTGCTGCCGCAACCACGCCGTGGCATCCCACACTCCAGGGTCGAGATAGCGTTCTGGCGGACGCATGGCAACCAGGGCCTGGATCTTATCCCCACAGTGAATCGCAGGAAACGCCTGTTCTACCGGGCCGTACAGGGTGGCTCGCAGGCCGCCGGCCACGGGGACGCCGTCCGCGGAAGCCACGCGCAGGTCCAGACTCTCGCTTTGTTCCTGTCTCGTACCCTTGCCGAAGGGAAGACTGGCCTGCGTAAGACGGAGCGGCGTGGTGCGCGTCACTTGACCCTCCACCACGGCCGATCCCCCGGAATCAGCGATCAGCCGCAGTTGCGATTGCGGATCGGGTGCGGGTTCGACTGCGCTCAGCAAAACGCCCAGAAGCATCCAGCAGCAGGCCAGGGGCAACAAGGCGACACGATTTGCCTGGGCCGCCGCCAGCCAGGCGATTAGAGCCAGCAGCAAGCTGGCCGCCATGAGTATGCCAGGTTCCAACCATCGGTAAGGGGCAAGCACGATGCCGGCGGAGAGCCACAAAGCGGCATACAGCGCCGGCGCGCTGGAGAACGAAAGCCGTTCAACTCCGCGAGCTCCCACTTGTGTTCCGCCTCAGCCGCGGACAAGAACGGTGACAGTTTCCAAATGAAACGTCTGCGGAAACATGTCCACCAATTGGATCGTCTGCAGGAAGTACCCGGATTCTAACAACGTCTGCAAGTCTCTGGCGAGCGTTGCGGGGTCACATGAAACATAAATAATGTTCGGCGCCGCGATACGCGAAAGGTGGCTGCATACCTCCTTCCCCAACCCGGCGCGCGGCGGGTCAACCACAATCAAATCCGGCCTTACCTGTGCTGAGGACTGGCTGCGCAGAAAATCAAGCGTATTGGAGCGGACCACCTGATGTGGCCTGCTTCCTAAATTTTTATTTAGATCATCACTCGAAAATCCTTCGGACTCAACCGCAGTTACGAGTTCAAAATCGAGTGCCTGCGCGAACAGGCCGGCGCCTGCATAGAGATCCCACGCGAGCCGGCCAGACCTGTTTTTCACCACCAGCTGCAGTAATTCCGGTAACAGAAAGCGGTTGACCTGAAAAAAGCTTCCCAAGCCGACCTGGTAAGGGATTCCGCAAACCGTGTAGGTAAGAGAGCGCTGTCCCCAATACCGGATGTTATTTTGTGTGAAAAGCCCCACACCGATGAGTGCGGGCAGCTCCACCCGCACGTGCTCCGCGAATAGCTCGAGAGCTTGCCCGTGCGGCCTCTGTCGGGGTCCGGGCCACAAGGAGATCAGCAGCTGGTCTTGCTCGTCGTTGGTGAAAAATTCAACCTCCTCACAGAGGTCTTCGAGACCCGCAACCCGCTCGACCACCGCAATGGCTTGTTCCAGCACGAGAGCGGCAATAGGACAATGGGTGACCGGTAACAGCATATGCGACCCGCGCTGCCGATAGCCAAGCCTCGACCCCTTCGCCTGCAGCCGGATACGGTTGCGATAGCCCCACGGAGGGCCGGCAAGACTCGCGATCTCGCTCGGAACCGGAACATGCGCGCGCCCCAAAGTCTCCTTGAGAATGTCGAGCTTCATTTGCAACTGGAAAGCGGGGCCGGCGTGCTGATACTGGCAGCCACCGCAGCGGGGAAAGTACTCGCAGCCTGGTGCCACACGTTCCGCGGACGGCTCGAGAACGGCGTCTAGTTTGCCGGTAGCGAAGCTGCGGCGGTCCGTGGCTATGGTGGCTTCCACCAGTTCGCCGGGCAGCGTTCCGGGAACAAAAACCGTCTTACCTGCGGGAATGCGCGCCAGCCCGTCGCCGCCGTAGATAGCCTTCTCGATGCGCAGCTTCATGCCTGGCTCATATAGAACAGGCTCAGCCGCGGCAGGTTTAATTTTTCCAGCAGGCGCTTGTGCAGGAATTGCTGCTCCACCTGGCGAATCTGCATCGTCGGCATGCGGCTGCGGTAGGGCGCCAGTTCGGCGGCGGCCTGCTGACGCAACCCGAGCAACTCAGCTTCCGGAGTGGTGGTGAGGACGACGGCAAAGAGCTTTTGCTCCAGTACCGTGAGACACTGCTCCAACTCCTCAAGCTGGGGCATTTTGTTCCTTACATCGTGAGCAAGCGCTCGGAGGCGATCGGCAATCTCTGCCTGGCCGGCGGCGAGGAGCTGTTCCGCGGCCCCTTCCATGTGGGCGGCAATACGTTCCTGTTCGAAGCCTTGCTCCGCCGGCCCGGGTTTTGCGGGCGCGGTACCAACCGCCGCTTCCTGCATCGCTTCCACCGCAGCCATAACCGCTTGCGCGCAGTACGCCAGGCCGTTGACCCGCCGGACCCTTGCCTTATTTTTACGAGCGTCGAATTTGTCGAAGGCGGCGTCGATCCCCTGAAGCACCGCGGCCAGCGGAATGCCGGCCTCACGCCAGGTCTCGATCAGCGCCCAGTCAAGAGTGGAAAGCAGAAGCAGCGAACCGCGCCGCCGCTGGAAGTGCTCTTCAATTTCGGTAAAGTAGTTGAAATAGTTTTGCACGACTGGCGGAAAAACCCTGTTTTGTATCAGGGCACGACTTTAGTCGGGCCGTAAATGATTGAGAAAACGTCTGCTTTAGACGATGTGAGAACTCGGAAAAGAAACCGCAGGTCCCTCCACTACGCTTCGCTTCGGTCGGGATGACAATTCCGTCGTACCCGCAAGAGCTTCAGCGAGAAATACTCGCCCCCCCAACAGAATTGTCATCCCGACCGGAGCGAAGCGTAGTGGAGGGACCTGCGGTTTCTTTTCCTTCCTCTTCTGCCCAAGTTCGACTTTTCCGCAGCCTGTTCAAGCGTGCTTTCCAGCAGCTTCGCTATGGCCGTGCTTGGTCTTGACCAGCCGGTTCCGCTCGTAAATCAGGCGCAGGCCTTCCAGCGTGAGCATGTCATCGATGGTCTCAATGAATCTTGAATCCTCCGCTACCAGACGAGCCAGACCGCCAGTGGCAATCACCTTGGGCGTGGCTGAGTCCGGGGTTCGCATCTCGTTCAAGATGCGTTCCAGGATGCCATCCACCAGGCCTATATAGCCGTAGTACAGGCCGCTCTGGAGGTGCGCCACGGTGTTGGTGCCGATCACCTTGGCCGGCTTTTTCACATCCACGCGCGAGAGTCTTGCCGCCCGCGCAAACAGTGCCTCGGCCGAGATCGCGAGCCCGGGGGAAATCACTCCGCCCAGGTATTCGCCTTTCGCCGATATCACGTCGAAGGTAGTGGCGGTGCCGAAGTCAACCACAATGCAGGGACCACCATAGCGAGCGAAGGCCGCCACCCCGTTGACCAGGCGATCCGCGCCCAGCTCGGCCGGGTTATCGACCAGGATGGGCATGCCCGTCTTGATCCCCGGTTCGACAAACATCGGCTTGATATTGAAGTATCGTTCGCACACCTGGCGCAGAGTGGACTCGAGCGGAGGCACTACCGAAGAGATGATGATGCTCGAGATCTCCGTCGCCTCCACCTTGCGCATGGAGAAAAGGTTGAGGAACAGCACCCCATATTCATCCGCAGTCTGGGTCCTGAGCGTGCTGATGCGCCAGTGGGTCACCAGCTCTTCAGAAGCGAGCCGGTAAAGACCGAGGACGGTGTTGGTGTTGCCTACGTCGAGGGTGAGCAGCATAGAGTTTTCGTTATTCATCCCGGACGCCGCCGGAGCGTACGGTGCGCAGGCCCTGGGATGTTCGCACCTGGAGAAATCCGCGTGGGTCAAGGCCCGCTGTGACGCCGGTGTAACCTGGGCCCTCATCCACGCGCACATGCCTGCCGCGAATCCAGGTAGAAGCGCCTTCGAGGCGGCTGAGGATATTCAAGGCCGCGCCCGTGGTCTCCGCGCTGAGCGCTTGCGCTTCCCGGTAAAGCGATTGTAACAAAGCAATCAGCAGGTCCTGCCGCGCCCAGCTTCTGCCGGTTTCGGTATGCAGCGAAGACGCGATCAAACCCAGCTCGCCGGGAAAGCTTTCCTGGTGAACATTGATCCCAATCCCGACCACGGCATGCCGCACCCGGGTGACCTCGGCATTCAACTCGGTGAGAATGCCACAAAATTTCTTCTTACCGAAGAGCAGATCGTTGGGCCAGCGGATATCCGCTGGGAGCGAGGTAACCTGCCGCACCGCCTCCCGCACCGCAAGCCCGGCGGCCAGGGAAAGCCAAAGTATGTCTGCGGGCGCCACCTGCGGGCGCAGCAGGATACTGACATAGAGGCCGGCCCCGCGTGCCGAGTGCCAGCCATGGGCTCCCCGTCCCCGCCCGGCGGTCTGTTCATCCGCCACGTAAACCATGCCTTCGGGAGCGCCTTCATCCGCTTCCCGCATGGCCAGCGCATTGGTGGAGTGAATAGAAGGGAAGTAGCGAATATTGCCGGCGAAAGGAGTACCCGCCAGAGCGGTGGCGAGCGCCGGCAAATCGTAACCATCTTCTAGGGGAGGATTGGGCAATACTATTTCCTGACTATGCTTAGAAAATATCCGTAGTCGCCCGCAAGCTCAGTTCCACCGCAACCGCAGACTGAGTCAAAGCCCCAACCGAAATGTGATCCACCCCGGTAAGCGCGTATTTCCGAATATTCTCAAGCGTAATCGCCCCCGAAGCTTCGAGCTGAATCGCAAGGCCGCGGCTGCGCACAATCCCCACCGCCTTCTTGGTCTCCGCCGGGCTCATATTATCCAACAGCAGCGACTCCGCTCCCGCCGTCACAGCCTGGTCCAACTCAGCCAAATTACGCACCTCACAAGTAAGCACCTGCCCCGGCGTTCGCCCCGCCAGGGCCCGGGCGACCACCTTGGCAATCCCCCCGCCCAAAGCAAAGTGATTGCTCTTGATCAGAATCCCATCCGAAAGATCAAACCGATGGCTCTCCCCACCACCGCAGCGCACAGCATATTTGTCCAGCGCCCTCAAGCCAGGCACGGTCTTGCGCGTATCGAGCACTTTGGCTTTGGTGCCCTCGACTGCGTCCACATACTGCCGGGTGGTGGTGGCGATGCCGCTCATGCGCTGCATTAAATTAAGCATCACTCGTTCACACGCCAGGATGGCACGGGCATTGCTCCGGATCACCGCCACCGCCTGGCCTTTCTTGACCCGCACCCCGTCAAACATCTCCGGGTGGTTGATGACCTCGAAGCGGCTGGTGTTCTTCTTATCCAGGCGGCCAAAAATCTCCAAAAACCGGGGAATACAACCCAGTCCGCAGATGACGCAATCCTGCCTGGCCAGAACGGTGCCGGAAGCCCTTAATCCGGGCTCGACGGTCATTGCCGTGGTCACGTCGTTGGTCACCCGATCTTCCACCAGGGCTTGTTCCAGGGTGGCCTCGACGCGCCTGCTCTTCCAATCCATCAGCCCCCCTCATTGCTGCAGTTCAGACTGTCCAGCGCGGCCCGGGTCTTGGGTATCAGAACACCCAACTCGGCTGCGCGGCGTCGCAGCCCTTCTACCACGTTGGCTGGCGCTTTGGCGAGAAAGCCCTCATTCGACAACTGCCGGTCAGCATTGGAGACTTCCTTTTCAAAGCGTGCCAGCTGCTTGCTCAGGCGCTCGCACTCCACCGCAACGTCGATCGTACGCTCATAAATCACGGCCACATCGAACCCCGGTGCGGAGCGCACCGCCGTTCCTTCGGGGATGGTCTCAACAAACTCAATCCCCGAAACCCGGGCCAACCGGCCGACGATTTCCTGATTCTGTTCGATGCCGGCGCGCTCCGCCGGAGCCACGCGCAGCAAAATCGGCACCGCAGCCTTTTCTTCCACCCCAAGCTGCCGCCGCATATCGCGTACCGCGACGATCAGTTCCTGTATCCGGCCCATTTGCTGCTCGGCGTCGTCGTCCAGCAGACCTGCCTCGGCCTGGGGATAACGGCTGAGCGCGATCGATTTGGCGGGTGGGTGATTCTCGTAAAGTGCGTGCCAAATCTCCTCGGTAATAAACGGCATGAACGGAGACAGCAGCCGCAGGGCCGATTCGAACACCGCCAGCAACGTGCCCAGCGCCGCACGATCGGGCAATCGCAGCTTGACCACTTCCAGGTACCAGTCACAAAAATCGCCCCAAAAAAAGCGATAGAGGGTGTTGGCGGCCTCGTGAAAGCGATACTCCCCCAACGCCTGGTTCATCTCGCCCGCAGTGCGATGCAGGCGAGAAACAATCCATCGCGCTTCCAGCGTCTCCCCCGCGGCTTCCAGTTTCTTCAGATCGCAAACGATGCCGGCCTCGGCCGCTCGTTCCATTTGCATGAAGATGAAGCGGGCTGCATTCCAGATCTTGTTGGCGAACGCGCGGTAGCCGTCGGTGCGGTCTTCGCTGAAAGCAATATCGGTTCCCGGCGAAGCCATAGCCGCCAGCGTGAAGCGCACCGCGTCGGTGCCAAACCGCTCCACGATCTGGATCGGGTCGATGACGTTGCCCTTGGTCTTCGACATCTTCTGCCGATCCGCGTCCCGCACCAGCGCGTGGATATACACCTCACGGAACGGCACCGCATCTTTCAGCGTGCGCTTGCTCCCGTCAGCCAGCGGCTCCTCCAGCATGAAATGACACCCCAGCATAATCATGCGAGCGACCCAGAAGAACAGGATGTCGAAGCCCGTCACCAGCAGCTTGGTGGGATAGAAAGCGTCCAGGTCGGGCGTGTGCTCCGGCCAGCCTAAAGAAGAGCAAGGTAAAAGACCGGATGAGAACCAGGTATCCAGAACATCTTTCTCCTGCTCGATAGGCCCGCTCTGGCAGTGCTGGCAGACCTCGGGTGTGGTGCGAGACACAGTAATCTTGCCGCAGGCCGCGCAGTGCCACGCTGGTATGCGATGACCCCACCACAGCTGGCGCGAAATACACCAGTCGTGGATGTTGCGCATCCACTCGAAATAAGTCTTGGAAGCCTGCTCTGGGGTGAACCGTATGTGGCCCTGCTCCACCGCCGCGATAGCTTTATCTGCCAGCGGCTGAATACGGATAAACCACTGGGTCGAGAGCAGAGGCTCCACCACAGTCTTGCAACGATCGCACTTGCCAATGGAGTTTACGTGCTCCCGCACCCCCGCCAGCAAATGCTGCGCTTCGAGATCCTCCAGCACCTGGTGTCGCGCCTTATAACGGTCGAGGCCTGCATATTTACCCCCGTTCGCGCTCATGTGCGCCGTCTCATCCAGCACCGTGATCGAGGGCAGGTTATGCCGTTGTCCTAAAGCGAAATCGTTGGGGTCGTGCGCCGGTGTCACCTTAACCGCGCCGGTCCCGAAATCGCGGCTCACCCAGCTATCTGTGATGATCGGGATTTCCCGCCCGCTCAACGGCAGGCGGAGCATTTTTCCGTGCAGAGGAATGTATCGTTCGTCCTCCGGATTAACGGCAACGGCAACGTCGCCCAGCATGGTCTCGGGCCGGGTGGTGGCCACGGTCACGAAGCCCTCGTCACCCACGATCGGGTAGCGAATCTCCCACAGCTTCCCTTGCTGCTCCTCGTGGACCACCTCCAGGTCTGAAATCGCGGTTTGGCACCGCGGGCACCAGTTGACGATGTAGGCTCCGCGGTAGATCAGCCCCTGTTCATACAGCCGGACGAAGGCCTCGCGCACCGCTGCCGAGCGGGGCCCATCCAGGGTGAAGTATTCGCGCGACCAGTCGACGCTGGTTCCCAGCCGCCGCATCTGGTCCAGGATCGCGGCGCCATAATGCTGCTTCCACTGCCAAACGCGCTCGATAAACGCTTCCCGGCCCAGCTGCTGGCGCGTCTTGTGCTCTTCTGCCAGCTGCCGTTCGACCATCAACTGGGTCGCAATACCGGCATGATCGGTGCCCGGAATCCACAGCGCCAGGTCGCCGCACATACGCCGCCAGCGGGTGAGGATATCGATCTCGGTGTGTTCCAGCATGTGCCCCATATGCAGCCGGCCGGTAACATTCGGCGGGGGCAGCAGCACACTGAAAACGGGCGTCGACATCGACTCGCCGGCGTGTGGCTGGTCAAACAGCTTCTCGTCGACCCAATAAGCCGCCCAGCGATCTTCAATCGCGGCGGGGTCGTAGGCTTTCGGTAAATCTCGGGGCATGGGGGGTGTCTATCTTCGAAGAGTAGGGACTTTGGAGGCTGCGGAAACTATCGGTTTCGCGTGAAACCCTAGCCCTCAGCGGCTAAAGCCGGCCTGATTCTAGATCGATTACGTACGGCCTAAAGGCCGTACCCTTCAAAAACTTGGGTGTTTCCGGAGCCTGTTTAGCCACGCGATAACGCTGAACCATAAGAAACAGCTTTACAGGCTGCGGGTTGTTGAAGGGCACGGGCTTTAGCCCGTACGTATCTGATTCCAAAACAGATCCGGCTTTAGCCGCTGAGGGCCGCCGTCTACTCTCAACAGCGACTTTTTCCGCAGCCTGTTTAGCTGCTGAGGGAGCTCTTTAGCCCAAACCAGTCCCAAATAATCCTTAGAATGGGTTGAGTTTGTCGAGCCCTTTCTTCTTCTTCTCTTTGCTGCAGGACTCGTCGCCCTGATTGCATTTCGGTGCCACTGGCTTTTTCTTCTTGCCGGTCGTAGCCGTAGCGCCGGCATCGGTGCCCGTCTGGACCTGCGCAGCGTGTTGCACATCATTGGTCTGTGCCGGGGCCTCCGCGGGTTTTTCTATGGGAGGCAGTGGTTGAGTGTTAGTCGGACCAACCGTCTCCAATCCTCCCGGATTCTGAGCTCCCGGAACCCCGGCTGCTTCCGCGGCCGCAGCTGCGCCTTCTGGCGTCACCTTTGGGCCCACCGGTACTGCGGTGGGAGGAGTTGAGGTAGGGGGACCGGAGGTCGCAGGCGTGGTGGCCGCTGCATCACCCGGTTGCACAATGCTGGCCCCGATCTGGGGGCCGCCACCGGCCGGTGCGCCATTGTCTGCAGCAGGCACACTCTCCAGCGTCAGCGCCGAACCGCCATCCGCCGGAGACGCCCCAGACCCTCCGCCGGCAACCGCCGGTGCTGCGTTGGTGACCGCTACCGATGGGAGCGGCTTGTTGGTGAGTGCCGCAGTGAACAGATCCGTGTCCTTCTTATGAACCTGCGGTGCGGTCACCTGAGGGATATCCGTCATCGTCGGGTCCCCGATACGGGCAGCGTTGACCGTAACCGGACCGCGCTTCACCAGCAAAAGCGCACGATCCTTGAAAGTAATTCCTGTACGGCTCTGTTCTTCCGCCTCGCTGTCGGCCAATTCTTCCTTGGTAGGTTCGGGTACCGGGCGATTAAGCGCAATCAGGCGTTCCCGGGCATCTTCCACATGAGCAGCCATCGAGTAATGCGTGACCACGCGACCGTACGCATCCGCCGCCTGGTCGTCATACGCCTTCATTAATTCCTGCTTGGCCTTCTCATTAATTTGCTTGGGATTCAGGCCTTGCACGTAGCGAGCTTCGGCGGCATACGCATCCCCCAGGCCGATCAGCGCCATGTCGCTATGGCTGTAAAGCGGGTAGCTATCGGTAACCGTCTGCAGGCGGGCGATCGCCGCTGCCCACACTTCCCGTGATTCATAAAAAGCCCCGATCTGGTACTGCCGCTCGGCCAAAACTTCCTGCACCTCCCGCAACCGCTGCTTGGCGCGGGGCACAAAGGTGGAGTCGGGGAACTGCTGGATCATCGTCCGGTATTCCTGTTCCGCCTGGTCGGCGTTCTTGGGGTCGCGGTCCGGCTTTTCCATCTGCATGTAATAGATGTCGGCGACCTTCATCTGCGCTTCGGCCGCTTCCGGCTGGTTGGGGAAGAAGGTGATGAAGTCCTTATACTCGGCTTCGGCCTGGGTCAGAGCGGCGGTGCCGCCTTCCTTGAACCAGCTATCTCCGACCGCCAGTTTGGCGCGCATTTGGTATTCCGATTCCGGGTAGGTGTTCAGCAGGGTCTGCAAATCCAACCGGGCCACGTCGAATTTGCCCTTCTTCATCGCCACCATGGCCTTCTCGAACAGCTCCTTGTCCGGCTGCTTGGAGGCATTGCCGGCGAGCGGTTCATTAGGCGTCGGCTTGGTCGCCGGTTTAGACGGCTTGAAGATGCCGAACTGAGCGCCGGCGGGCAGCGCGCAAAGAAGACACAGGATAGAGAGCCGGGATAAAAAACGCTGCATAGCACCTCATGGGCAGAGGCTTCCCTAGGGAAGCCCGTCGGTCCATATGACTTACTTGGTTAATGTTAAACCCTGGCGGCGCTGTTCGGCTTCCTGGGCCATTTTTAGCAGCATCCGGGCCTCTTTTTCGGGGTGTCCGGAGTCAAAAACGGCGCTGCCGGCGACCAGCAAATCCGCTCCCGCTTCAACCACCTGCGCGATGGTATCGCGGGCCACACCGCCATCCACCTCGATTCTGAAGTTGAGGTCGAGCTCCCCCCGCATTTCCGCCAGCTGCCGGATCTTATCCAGGGAAAAAGGGATGAATTTTTGCCCCCCAAAACCTGGGTTCACGCTCATCACCAGTACATGGTGAACCATGGGCAGGATCTCAATCAGCAGATCGACCCGGGTGGCCGGATTAATGACCACAGCAGGTTCCATTTCATGCTGGGCGATCAGCTGGAGGGTGCGGTGCAGATGGCGGCAAGCCTCGTAGTGGACTGCGATCCAATTGGCCCCGGCATCCGCGAACTCGGTGATGAAATCATCCGGATTTTCGATCATCAAATGGCAGTCGAGCGGCAGGTTGGTAACTTTGCGCAGCGACTTGACCACCGGAGGCCCCATGGTGAGATTGGGGACGAAGTGGCCGTCCATGATGTCGATATGGATGACGGAACCGCCGCCCCGCTCCGCGGCCTCAACCTCCAGGCCCAGCTTCGAGAAGTCGGCAGAGAGGATGGATGGCACCAATTCAACCATGATTCCCCCTCAATGCCCACAGTGTAGCAGGAGCTCTCAGGAATGCCATTGGATCGGAGGCTTGGCCAGTTCTTCAGGGTTAGCACTGCTGGCACGAGCCGCAACCCGGGAAATGGCACGAAGCAGCGGCTTGCGGGGTACTTCTCCGTCCCCGGCGAACACCATCTCGCCACTCGACTTCACCGTGGGCCGATAAAACCATCGCGTGAAGAGCGCCAGGTGGTCCGCCAGGGTCTGGGAAGAAACCGGCCTCGGTGCAGGCTCCGCCAGGATCGGCAGAACCTCTTCAAGCCGCGACTCCAGCACATCTTTCCCGGCCAATACCGGACCCGCCAAAGGAACCGGCTGGAGCGCAACCGGGTGTGCAAACAGGGAACTGGATCCCGATCGCTCATTCGCCAGCCGCATCCCGACCGTGGAATAGAGCGCGGGCCCGCTCCACACCCCGCGCCGCAGGGCAAACAGCGCAACCTGGCCAAGTTCCGCCGCTGGCTGCACCAGGATGCCCGAAAGCTCTGCCAGTGGGTGAACCGCCTCACTGGCCAGGTGGGCTACTGCCTGAACCTTCTGCAGCCGCTGGTGGAGCGCAGCAGCGTGCTCGAATTCCATCGCGTTCGACGCAGCCTCCCGCTCTCCCTCGAGCTGGGCAATCATCGATGCCCCTCGAGTCGAGAGAAACGCGAACACATTGTTTGCCTCCTGCTGGTACCGCTCATCCGAGCAGCCTTGATAGCAAGGTGCAAGACACATCTTCATTTCCGAATAAACGCAACCAGGGAATGCTGGATCAGGATTGAGGTCCTCGGTGCATCGGCGCAACAGAAAAAGGTTCAGCATTTCGTCCGCATAACGCTCAGCCGCGGTGCGCGAAGGAAACGGACCGAAGAGCGCATTCGCTGCCGTCTTGCTGATTTTGGAAGTCACGTAGACCCGGGGATACGGGTTGTCGATCGACATTCTCAAAAACACCGGGGGGCGAAGGTGCAACCGTTTTTGTGCCCGTTCCCCGAAAGCGCCCAGGGAAGCCTGGTAGAGGCACAGGGAAGATTCGAACTCGGATCCGGTGACGCTGAACTCAATATGGTCAACCATATGCGCCAGTTGCAGGCGCTTGGACGCCACCCCCGGCTGGGGCCCACGCAGAAAACGCGTCAGACGTCGCCGTAGGTTGGGGGTCTTGCCGAGGTAGGGCTCAGCCGCGGGATCGGCCGCGCACAGCGCGAACACAGCCGGATCCTGAGGCAGTTGACCCAGGCACGCCACAGGATCAGCCGGATCGAAGCGGATGGAATGAGCGAGACCGGCTCTCATAAGCCCTCAAATACACTTTAGAGCCGGGACCCAGCCCGAGGGAAACTATGTCAGGGGCTATTTAGCCCCGAGAGCCGCTTTCTGGTCGTAGCAGTATCCTTTTCCGCAGCCCTGGTGGCGGGGTTGATTCACGACGCTTGCCATTGCCCCCGACCCTATGCCCCGGCGATGGTCATTCCGTCAATACGCAAAGTGGGAGCCGCAACCGCACTACGAAACTCCAGATCGTTCGCAATCGCGGTGATGTTATTGAGCATCTCCTTCAAATTGCCGGCGATCGTAATTTCCTCGACCGCGAACGTCAACTCGCCATTCTCGATCCACAGGCCAGCCGCGCCGCGGGAATAATCCCCCGTCACCATATTCACCCCGAATCCCATCAGCTCCGTCACATAGAACCCAACCTTGATGTCGGCCAGAAGTTGCTGCGGGGACACGCTGCGGTTCTCAAGAAAAAGATTCCCGGCGCCGATGCCAGGCGTGCCCGCCAGCCCGCGGGATGCATTCCCGGTGCTCTGCATGCTGAGTTTGCGCCCGGTATAAGTATTCAGCAAGTAATTCTTCAGCACTCCATTCTCGACCACAACCGTGCGCCGTGTCGGCAAACCTTCCCCGTCGAACGGTGCCGTCCCGAACAAACCGGGAATCGTGCCATCATCAATGACGGTTACATTTGAGCTGGCGACCTGCTGACCCAGCTGATTCGCCCAGAACGATGCGCCACGATAAATGCTGTCTCCATTGGCCGCTTCAAAGATGTTGCCCACCAGCGAGCGCGCGATCTCGGGAGCAAAAACAATGGGCACTCGCTGGGTCGCAACCCGGCGTGCATTCAGGCGCCGCAACGTACGCCGGGCCGCCTCCGCTCCGATACTCTCGGGCGAAGCCAGCTTACCCAGCGTGCGTGCGCTGGAAAACCAGTAGTCCCGCTGCATGCCGCCTTGCTCTGTTTGCGCGATGGGCATCGCTGCAACGGAGCAATAGGATCGGCGATACTCACCCACAAACCCGCGCGAGTTGGCCATCACTTTATGGCCTGTCGCTGCATCGAAACTGCCACCGTCGCTGTTTTTCAGCCGCGGATCGGCAGCGAGAGCCGCGGCCTCCGCGCGCCTGGCGTATTCAATGCGCTCTGCTGCCGGCATGGAATAGACGTCTTCGTAGTAAAGGTCAAGATTTCCGTCCAGCTGGCCCATGGCGCCCTGTTCCGGCAAACCGGCAAAGGGATCCTGGGAGGTGACCTGAGCGAGATCGACGGCGCCGCGCACCAGTTGATCAAGGCCCGCCTCGGTGAAGTCACTAGTGGAGGTGTTTGCCGTGCGATGCGCTCCGCTGGAGCCGAGAAAGACCCGCACGCCGATACCGCGCGCGCCCGACTCCTTGAGCGTTTCCACCTGGCCAAGCCGCACCAGGGTGGAGAATTCGTCACCTTCACGGATCACTACTTCGGCTTCCGTAGCGCCTGCGCGCAGGGCGCGCTCGACCACGTCTGCCGCGAGCTGTTGCATGTCCGTCTTGCTTTGCGCCGAGGAGATAGGGGTAGCGGTAGACATTACCTTCCTGTCCCGCCCACGGTCATCCGGTCGAGCTTGATGGTGGGCATGCCCACGCCCACCGGGACACTTTGCCCGTCTTTCCCGCAGGTACCAATGCCTTCGTCGAGGGCAAGATCGTTGCCCACCATGGATACATACTTGAGCGCTTCAGGCCCATTGCCGATCAGGGTGGCGTCGCGCACGGGAGCGGTGATCTTACCGTCCTCAATCAGGTAGGCTTCCGAAGCGGAAAAAACGAATTTGCCGCTGGTGATATCCACCTGGCCGCCGCCGAAGTTCACCGCATAGAGCCCTCTCTTCACGCTGCGCACAATATCCTCCGGGCTGTCTTCGCCGGAAAGCATATAGGTATTGGTCATGCGTGGCATGGGGATATGCTGGTAGCTTTCCCGCCGCCCGTTGCCGGTATCGGCCATGCCCATGAGGCGTGCGGAAAGCTTGTCGCTGAGGTAACCCTTCAGGATGCCGTTCTCGATGAGCACGGTTTCCTGGGTCGGCGAGCCCTCGTCGTCTACATTCAATGACCCGCGACGGGACGGCATGGTTCCATTGTCGACCACCGTCACCTTCGAGCTGGCAACCTTCTGCCCGATGAGCCCCGTAAACGCCGAGGTCTTTTTGCGATTGAAGTCGGCCTCCAGGCCGTGTCCGACAGCCTCGTGCAGCAGAACGCCCGGCCAACCCGGGCCTAGAACAACTTCCATATCGCCTGCAGGAGCAGGAACCGCATTCAGTTGCAGAATGGCCTGACGGGCGGCTTCCCGGGCGAAGTGCTCTGGCGACTTATCGCCTTCAAAAAAGTTGAGTTCCACCCGGCCGCCGCCGCCGGAGCCGCCACGCGAATTCTTCTCTCCATCGCGGGCAATCACGTAGCAATTTAAGCGAGCCAGCGGTTGCGTATCGTGGGCGAAAGTGCCGTCGGAAGCCGCAATGAGGATGTGGCGCAGCTCATCATTGAAGCCGGCGCGTACTTGCACGATCCGCGGATCATAAGCCCGGGCGGCCCGGTCAGTCCGCATCACCAGTTCCAGCTTGGGGGCTATCCCCGCATCGGCATCCGCAGCAGATATGGGATAGAGGCTTGCCTTGGGTACCTCCCGAAAGCCGGCCATCTGTTGTTTCGAGGGACCATTGGCGATCAAGGCCGCGGTGCGGGCGGCGCGCATTAGCCGCTCTGCGGAAAGGTCATCGGTATAGGCGTACCCGGTGCGATCCCCGGAACAAACCCGAATACCGCAGCCCGCGCTGACCCCCTGGCTGGCGGACTTAACCAACGACTCATCCACAGAAATGGAGGTGGAGGCAATGGATTCGAAGTACAGGTCGGCAAAATCACCGCCGGCGGAGAGTGCCTCCCCCAAACAGCGTTCGATCAACCGCCCGCTAAGTCCAAATCGCTGAAAGAAGTGCAGCTCATGTTCAGGGAAGGTCATCGGCGGCCTGGCGAAGCAATATTAACCATATTGTCATTCTAGTCCGCAGAAGAAGGCAGGTAAACATCGGCCTGGCCTGGGCCGACGCAGTTGCGGACCCGGCAGCTCTACACGGGTGCCCCACGTTCGCCAAAGCGTACGTGGGACGAAAAAGATGGGCGAAGCCCCACCAGAGCCCTCGTTCGATCCGTCAGTGCTTTGCGTGGTTCACATTCGCCAAGCACAACGCGGGCGGCTTTCCTGAAGAAAGCCGCCCGATTACCAGGAGCTATTTACTTATTTGGTAAAGATCTCATGGTTCTTATCGTAACGTTTCTCGGTCCTTGAAGCTTTCTCGGCAGCTTCTTCAGCCACCCGGTCGAGCCTATTATTCTCGCCCGACTTCGAAGTGTGGAATTCTTCATCGGTGATGGGTGTTTCCGTCTTGGATATATCAGCCATAATTTAGTCTCCGTAAGCACATAGATGCACCAAAGTGCAGGTGCAGTTATCCGCTATGCTGGTTGCGCTGACCGAAAGGGGAAATCTCCCATGAGGATCGCGATCTCGGTACTCGCCGCGTTGATCTGTTTTTCGCCCGGCGCCGTTGCCCAGCAACCGCCAGTACACGGACTTTGGGTGTGGAAGACGCCAACCATTCTTGACCTGCCCGACAGGGGAGAAGCCTTACGCGACTTCTGCCGATCGCAGCAAATCAACGAAGTCTACCTATCGTTTTCCTCCCAGAACGGCGGTGCAGCGGAACAACAGGAGATACAGAAGCTGATCACCCTGCTGCACAAATCCCACATTCGGGTAGAGGCTCTGTTGTCGAGTACCGACGCCGATGAGCCTGGCAAGCACCGCGACAAGCTGATGGCCCATGTGAGTGAGGTGCTGTCGTTCAACCGGGAGCATGCGCACGAGCGGTTCGATGGCATCCACCTCGACATAGAACCGCAGCAGCGGCAGGAAAACAAAGGGCCAGGGAATCTGGCATTCTTACCCGGCCTGTTGGATACCTATCGTGGGGTGCGCACCGTGGCGGAACAGAACCAGATGATCGTAAACGCGGACATCCCCAACAAGTTCCTCAAGGGCAATTTGAATCAACGTCAGGAGCTAATGTCGTCGTTGCCTCGCCTGACGCTGATGCTCTACGAGTTGAGCAGCCCAAATGACGGCGAGAGCAGCGCAGCCCAGGCAGACAAGCTTCGCCAAGCCAGCGAAAACTATATGCAGATGGCTTACCAGGGACTCAGCGGAGGCAACCTCGCGAAGTTAGCCATCGGACTGCGTACCCCGGACTACGGGCAGCAGCTTGCCGCCATGCTAAAGGTCGTACAAGACGCGTTAAGCGCAAATCCCCATTACCTCGGTTCGGCGTGGCACTCCTACAACGATGTGGCGCAACTTTCAAATTAGCTTTTTCCCGGTTCGCTCGAGGGATGATACAAAGTAACCTTTTCGTCCACTACGCCGGCAACGTAGCGGCCAAGCTCGAGAAACTGCATCACCTTCTTGCCTTCTCGGGCAAGCTTGGCCCAGCGCGAGTTGGTGTCTGGATTCTGTTCCACGCCACGTAACGCGCGATCTCCAAACTTGAAGTCCACTTCTCGTAATTTTGAGCGGCTGGTTCGGCGGACGGGATAGCTCTCTTCTTGGAGAGTTACCGTTGTGGCGTTCTCAGCCAGGACCTGTCGCCAAACGGAAATAAGAGCTTCTTCCAGGCTCATGCCCATAGGATGCTACTCAGCGCGCATCACCGCACTGGGATCGGCCCGGACCGCACGCAGCGCCGGGACCAGGGTACCCAGCAACGTGGTGATGAGACACAAGGCAACTGCAACCGAGAAAGTGAGCGGATCGGCTGGTTGGACTCCGGCCAGCAGGCTTTCCAACAATCTTGCCGCGAGATACGCCAGCGCCAGCCCTGGCAGCAGGCCGATCACTGCCAGATAGGCGCCTTGTCTTAACACCATGGCGAAGATATCGCCCTGCCCAGCACCGCAAGCGATGCGAATGCCAAACTCCTGCTGCCGCAGAGAAACAGTGAATGCCAGCAGCCCGTAGATACCCAATCCAGCCAGCAGGATCGCCACCCCGGTAAACACAATCAGTACCCGCATCTGGATGGTTCGCGACTCTGTCTCTCCGGCAACCACCTCCGCCATCGTTCTGACGTCCGAAATAGGCTGCTCAGGATCCGCATTGTGAATGATTTGCCGGATCGCAGGCAGCAGTATTTCCGCTTGCTGCGTGGAATAGATAACCAAATCCTTGGGCGCGTAATACGTCAGCGCGCCGTCGCGATCCTGTTTGGAGCTGAGATACACCTGGGGTTCGCTGGTTCTCTCCAGTCCACGCGCTCGGATGTCGCGAACCACCCCAATCACTTCGCGATCGTGCATAGCGAAGCCGCCGAAGCTGAAATGCTTCCCCAGCGGCTGTTCATTGGGCCAATACCGGCGCACGAACGATTCGCTCACCACCGCGACATACGGCCGATCCGCGGTGTCGCTCTCGCTCACCCCGCGTCCTGACTGAAGCGGAATGCCCAGGGTTGAGAACAAGTCAGGGGTCACGAAACGCAGGCTCGCAGAATTGCCCTGGGTGCGGATCTGGCTCCGCCCATCGACCTCGACCGGCCAGATGCCACCGCCCCAGGTCATCGGCAGAGCGCTGATGTAGGCTGCATCCGTCACCCCGGGCAGCCTGCGAACATCGGTCAGCACTTTGCTATAGAACTGATCGCGCGTACTGGTCTTGTCGTATTTGGGAAAGGGCAGCGCGGTACGCAGCGAAAGGATGTTACTGGTTCTGAACCCAGGATCCGTGGATTGCACTTTCCACAATGCGCGCACCAGCAGGCCCGATAAAACCAGCAGCACGACAGAAGCTCCAACTTCGGCAGCCACCAGCGCAGATCGTGCGCGATGATTGCCTGATCCTCCCGTGCGCACGCCAACTTTCAGCGCACTCAAACCTGCAGTCCGGCATGCCCGCAATGCGGGAGCGACCCCGAAGCCGACCACCGTTATCAGGGTAAGGCTCAAGGCAAACAGCAGCATCTCTACATCCACTGGGGGAACCTGCTGCACCGGAAGTGCGTTGGGTACCAGGCGGGCCAACAGCGGTAGTGCGGCGATGGCAAGTCCGGTTGCGCTGGCGCCTCCGGCGATCCCCACCAGCAGGCTCTCCGTAAGCAGTTGACGCAGAAGGTTTCGCCGGCTGGCGCCCAGCGCTAAACGAATCGAGAGTTCCTTTTGCCGGGCCAGCGAACGTGCCAACAAAAGATTCGCCAGGTTGGCGCAGGCGATGATCAGCACACACAGCGCGGCTCCACACAAGCCCTTCAGCAGCAGGCGAGATTCCGTGGTCAGCTCATCGCGCACCCCGACTGGAGCGATATCCACTCCTTCATTCTCTTTGGCATATTGGCGCCGCAGCCGCGCTGCGATCAGGGAAAGCTCGCTCGCGGCTTGGGCGGGCGATACGCCCGGCTTGAGCCGGCCGATCCCAACCAGGTAATTGTCATCGCGGTCCTTGTAATCCTCTTCTACGAATCGAAAAGGTATCCAGAACAGAGTCTCGCGGGTAGGAAAACGAAAATCGTGCGGCATCACGCCGATGACTGTGTAGGGTTGGTTGTCGAGAGAAACCGGCTTTCCGACTATGTCCCGGTCGCCTCCGAACGCCGTTTGCCAAAGCGAATAGCTCAACACCACCGTGCCTGGAGCGCCGGCCTGGCCATCTTTCTCATGGAAAGTACGGCCAATCAGCGTCCGCGTCTCCAGTACAGGAAATAAGTTCGCGGTTAGCGCCGTGCCCTCGACCCTTTGCGGCTCACCCTGGCCCACCAGACTCATCGCGGTCCCGTTATAGGCGGCGAGCGCGGTGAACGAATTGCTGGAGTCTTTAACATCGCGATAATTGGCTGGAGAAAGCTCCATCCTGTCGTAGCCTGGGTGCTTTTCAAAAACCTTCATCAGGCGGTTGGGCTCGGGGAAGGGCAGCGGCCTTAACAGCACAAAATTGGCCAGCGTAAACACAGCGACGTTGGCCCCGATGCCGATGGTGACCAGCAGAATGGCGGTGAGGGTGAAACCGGGAGAGCGGAGCAGGGACCGGGTGGAATGAAACAGGTCGCGGCGGCCGATCGCCCAGTGCACCAGGGCGGCGTTGAACAGCACCTCGGTGAACGTAGCAAGCCAGAGCCAGCATTTCGCCGCCAGTCCCGCGCGCCGGCCAAGCTCCAGGGCGAAGATGGCGCTCATCTCGTTGCCATATTCCGCCCGGAACGAGGAAGGATAAAGATGGAGGAGCAGTCGATAGAAGTTCATTAGGTAGTCCTCGGCGCGACTCCGCAAATACGCGCCATCTTCAGTAAGTCACGAAGCCGTCCCGCCTCTGCTTCCGCCACCGCTCTCCCCAGGGGAGTAATGCGGTAATATCTGCGCCGTTCGTCATCCAACTCGGGCCTGGTCCGGGTCTCAGTAATGAGACCCAATTCAACCATCCGCTGAATGGAACGGTAGAGTGTGCCTGCACTCAGCTTCAGTTCTCCCTGGGTGCGTCTGGACACCTCGAGAATAATGGCGTAGCCATGCCGGTCCTCGTCGGTGAGCGACAGAAGAATGTGGAAGGTCGTGGGTTGGAGCGGAAGCAGGGCTTTGATCTCGTCAGCCATAAATCCCATACTATATGCACGCTGGCTATATGTGCAACGAATATAGCCAGCGGGGGCCGTACTATCATGACCCGATGCCGAAGCCCCGTCGCACTGGTCCTCCACCGGACGGCCAAATCTTTCCCCTCAAAAAGCGCAAGGGAGTGCCCTACGAATTTGTGCTGGACGCCCTAGCTCCGATTGCGGTAGAAACCCGGACCATGTTCGGATGTCTGGCAATTTACCTTGCTGACAAGATCGTCCTCATCCTTCGCGAGCGGAAAAACGGGACGGCAGATAACGGAGTGTGGCTGGCCACCACCGGGGAGCACCATGAGAGTCTGCGCCACGAGTTCCCCAACATGCGCTCGATACAGCTATTTGGCAAGGAAGAAACAGGTTGGCAGGTTCTACCCGTCGATGCTCCGGATTTTGAGCAGGCCACGCTGCGTGCCTGCGAACTGATCATCTCCCGGGATCCCAGAATCGGCAAGGTACCCAAAAGTCGAAGGCAATCTAAAAAGAACTGAAACCGGAAACCCCGAGTCACTCCGGAATGAACGCTGCGCTATAATTTTAACTAACTGGTTAATCAATGTCGGACCCTCAAAATCGTCGCGCCGATGCCACCCGCAAAGCAATCCTGCGCGCGGCCATCCGCGAATTCAGCGCCCACGGTCTGGCTGGTGCCCGCACCGAAGCCATCGCCCAATCGGCCAAAGTCAACAAAGCCCTTCTTTACTACTACTTCAAGAGCAAAACTGCTCTTTACACCGCGGCCATTGAGGAGGTCTCAACCGGCCCAGCCGAGCGCGCCCTGGCAGCCCTTGACCCCAAACACAGCGCCGGGGAGCGCCTGTTGCGCACCGCGCTCAATCACTTCGACCGCATCCTTACTGAGCGCGATTTTCAAAACCTCATGCAGCAGGAAATGGTCCGTATGCGTCGCGGGCAGAGCGAGAACATGCCTGCGATGGTGGAAAGCGTTTTCAAACCGTTGTTGGGAAAGCTCGAGGAAGCCATCCATGAAGGTATCGAGAAAGGTGAGCTGTGCCGGATGGATTGGCTCCAGGTCGTCTACTCCACCCTGGGCGCCAATGTTCTTTATTTTCTCAGCGCGCCCATGATGCGCCTGGTGCTGCCGTTTGATCCATTCACCCGGGTTGCGATCGAAACCCGGCGAAAAGCCGCAGTGCACTTCCTGGGCTCTGCCCTGTTCGTTGACCGGGCCCACGGCGCCCGGCTGGCCAAACGAGTCCTTGCCGAAATGCCGATGCCCAAGGCAATCCACGCCCGATTCGGAGAAAAGAACCCATGAACGCCCGTAATCGAATCTTCATTCTGATTGGTATCCTGTTCGTCATTTCCCTTTGCTGGTACTTCTTCTCCACCCAGCACTCGAGCGATCTTCAATTGATCGGTACGGTAGACGCCAACGAAGTAGTCGTCAGCTCCCGAATTCCCGGCAGGATCCAAACCCTCAACGTCGACGAGGGAGACAACGTGCAAGCCGGGCAATTGATCGCCACCATTGAGAGTGACGATCTTGCGGCCGCGCAGAAGGCCGCAGCAGCCACTGCGGAGAGCGACCGCTACAAGCTGCAGGGAGCCGCCGATACCGAACGCCAGACCCGTGGCGATATGTCGAGCCAGTTGTCCAATGCCCAAGCGCAGCTGCGGAGCGCACTGGCCGCCCTGGCGCAGGCGCAGGCCCAGTACGCGCATCAGGATGCCGATACCTCGCGCATCGTCGCCCTCGCGGCCCAGGGAATTATGAGCTACCAATCGCGCGATGAGGCGGCCACCGCTCTCAATGCCGCGCGCGCGGCGGTCGATTCGGCGAAAGCCAATGTTGCTGCCGCCGAAGCGTCGGTCAAGGTTGCGCAGGCAAATACCATTCAAACCCAGACCGCTGCCAGGACCGTGGCCGCAACCCGCGGCGAAATGGAAAACGCCCGCGCCATGGTCGACCAGGCGGATGTCCAACTCGGGTATTCCCGTGTCTTCTCACCCATCTCTGGCAAAGTCAACGTGCGCGCTGCGCGGCAGGGCGAGGTGGTTGCCGCCAGCACACCAATCGTAACCATCACAGATTTAACCCAGACCTGGATCTATGCTCCCCTGCCGGAAACCGAAGCAGACTCGGTCCAGTTGGGCGACAGTCTGCGGGCCGTGATGCCCAGCGGAACCACCATCCAGGGCAAAGTCATTGCCAAATCAGCAGAAGCCGACTTTGCCACCCAACGCGACGTAAGCCGCCGCAAACGGGATATCAAGACCATCCGCCTGAAGCTTCTCATTGACAACCCCGGCATGCGCTACGTTCCGGGAATGCTGGCCGAGGTATATGTCCCGCAAAACAAACTGGTGAACCGATGAGCCGGCCAGACGCAGCCATCGCGGTCGAAAACATCGTCAAGCGCTACGGCGACTTTGAAGCAGTCAAGGACATCACCTTTGAAGTCGCCAAAGGCGAAATTTTTGGCCTGCTGGGACCCAACGGCGCCGGCAAGAGCACCCTGATCCGCATGATGACCACTCTCATTCCCTTAACCAGCGGCAAGGCCATCATTGCCGGGCACGACGTTGCGCGTGAACCCGATGCGGTCAGACGAGTCATTGGGGTGATCCCCCAGGCGCTCACCAGCGACATTGATCTTACGGTCGAAGAGAATCTCTCCATCTACGCTAAGCTCTACGAGGTTCCCAAAGCGGAGCGCGAGCGCAATATCAACGACCTGCTGGTGGCCGTGGACCTGCTCAAGTGGCGCAAAGCACAAACCAAGACGCTTTCCGGAGGCATGCGGCGTCGTCTTGAAATCGCGCGCGGCCTGGTTCACAATCCGCGCATCTTCTTTCTCGACGAGCCTACGACCGGCCTCGATCCCGTCTCCCGCGTGGCCGTCTGGGAGATGCTCAACCACCTTAAGAACACCCGCGATCTCACCATGCTCATTACCACTCACTACATGGACGAAGCCGATCGCCTGTGCGATCGCATCGCCATTGTCGATCACGGAAAATTGGTAGCGCTGGATACGCCGATGGCGCTCAAAGAGAGCGTTCCTGGAGACAACGTGGTGGAAGTGCACTTAAACCACGAATCTCCGGAGTGGCCGGAGCGGTTGAAACAGCTAGCGGGTGTGACTGCAGTGGAATCAAAAAGCGCAGGCATGTATCGCCTGCTCACCTCGAACGGCTCGCTGACCACCACCCAATTAGTGGAGATGGTCAACAAGTACGGCGAGACGATCAAGTCTCTGACCGTCCAAAACACCACCCTCGACGATGTCTTCGTGTATTACACCGGGCGTCAGCTTCGAGACGAACAAGTCAAGGCGCTGGGCTTCGTTATGCCGCCGCGCCCGGGGATGCAACCATGAAACGAATGATGGCGATTGTAGAACGGGAGATGCGCAAGTTCTTTCGCTCTCCGGCGTTAATGATGGTCTCGATGACGCTCCCTTTGGTGCAGCTAGTTATCCTGGGCAACGCCTTTGGCGGCAAAATTCACGGCGCGCGCATGGGCGTAGTCGATTACGATCGCGGTTCCCAGGCGCTCAAGATTGAGGAGGCCTTCAATTCCATCGCTGTGAATATCCGCACCTTCACCACCGTCGCCTACAACGACGAGCAGAAGGCCCGGGAAGATGTGCGCACTGGCAAAATCGATGGCGCAGTCATCATTCCCGCGCAATATTCGCGCCGTGTGTTGGCGGGTGATGCTCCAGCCATTGGCCTGGTGGTGGACAACAGCGATCAGGCCATGAGCGCCAGCCTGGAAGCAGAGATGCAGTCCCTAGTCGATGCCTTGAATGCTCCCGTTATTCAGCCAAAGGTCTTGCAGCAGATCGCGCTTGAGATCGTCGAGCTCTACCCCTACGTCGAATACATGAAGTATCTCCTTGCCGGCTCCATCGCGCTCGCCATGTATGTGGCGGTCATGATCGGTGGCGGCATGTTGTATATCGATGACAAGGCACGGGGCGTACACGAAGGCTATCTGGTAACTCCCATCACCAGCCTGGAGTTGGTTCTCGGCCTGAACCTGGCGGGAACCATCAAGGCCATGCTGTCCGGCATCTGTTTAACCGTCATTGGTTCGCTGCTGGCCGGCCTCGGTGTCATATTCAACCCGGTGACGGCCTTTCTCCTGCTGCTGCTCATCATTTCCACGTCGATTGCCTTCAACGGCATGATGTTCCTGATGATGGTGCGCGTCGAGGATCCGCTCGTTCCCCGCGCCATGTTTGGCGTGCTGAACACTCTCCTCTTCTTTCCCAGCGGCGCCATCTCGCCCGTCTCGGGCTTGCCCAAGTGGCTGCAGGTGATCGCTCACATCGATCCCTTCACCTACGCCGTGCACGGCTTCAAGGCCATCCTGCTCAAGGATGGCGGCTTTACCGCGATCCGCTGGGATCTCCTCTTCCTGGTTGGTTTCGGCATGGCAACGTTAGCGATAGCCACGCCCTTGTTCAAACGCACGCTGTAGCGGCGGGTTGAAAGCGCGGGGGCGTGGACGAATGTTAAGTGGGTGTTCCGGCCACCCACTTAAGTCTGAAGGTTTCAGCTTTATTCACCGTCAATCGCTGACAGGCCCAAAAAGTCATTAAAAAAGAAAGGGTACCAGAACATCCTGGTACCCCGGAGAACCTACAAACAAGTAGGTTGGGTCAAAACGTGATATGCGCGCTGAGCTGCATGGTACGACCGTTATCCGTCAGCCCTGTAATCGTCGAGGTGCCTGTAGCAATCGCACCGTAGTCACTGCAGCCCGAAGGCAGGGTACCGGACGACGGGCACACCGTCAGCGACTGGTTCGGTAAGTTGAACGCCGGATGGTTGAACGCATTGTTCGCATCGGCTCGTATCGCTAAGCGGATCCCTTCGGTGAAGGAAAACGACTTACCAAGTGAGAGGTTGACCCGTTCAAAGGCCGGCCCGGTTAGCTGATTCCGGCGCTCATCGCCGAAGGTTCCAGCAGCGGGGGCTGCAAACGCCGCCTCGTTAAACCACTGCTGAGGTCCTCGGTTCTGCAGCTTGGGATTTCCAATGACATTCGGAAACCATTGGAAATTATTGCCACCCAGCGAATACGAGTTCGTGCCACTCGCCATGATCGCCGTAAAGGGCTGACCGCTCTGAACAATGATCGTGCTCGCCAGCTGCCAGCCGCCCAGAACCTCGTCGAGCAGCAAGTTGTTGTTCAGGAACCGCCGATTTCTACCAAACGGCAACTCATAAAGCGCGTAACCTTTGAAAGCATTCCTGATATCAAAGTTAGAGTTGCCGTAGTTTGCCGACGGCGCAAATGAGTTTTGGACGTATTGGGCTCCGCCGTGGCTTCCCCAGCCGGCGGTGTCCAAATCATCCAGGAAGTGAGACCACACATAGCTGAAGTTAAGGCTGATTCCCTGAGTCATGCGTTTCTCAATCACAGCCTGCAACGAGTTGTAGTTAGAAACCGCATTCTCGTTGGCCGGACTACCGGAGATATTGAGCGAACCAAATTGCGGATAAGGACGGGCCGCCTGGTCATTCGCAGAAAGCAGGGCTTGCGGGACCTGGTTGACATCCACCTGGAAAGGCAGGTTGTGACCATGGCTCGCTACATATCCGAGGGAGGCGACTACGTTCGTACTTAGCTGGCGCTCCGCCGCAAAATTCCACTGGTACGAACCACCCACGGGTTCGTGGTACGCGTTGTAGTTGAAGCTCTGGCCATTGTAAGCATCCGGATTGGTTGAATTGGATACGTAGGGAAGGGTCGAGCCATTTCCGGAGAGGATCACCACCGGTGTTATACCGTTGGTGTTGTCGTTCACGCTGCCTTTTGAGCCAAAGGCCTGGCCCATTCCGCCACCGTATATGTCGTTACTCCAGTTATAGGCATAGAGACCAAAGCCGCCGCGCAGGGTGGTAGCAGGATTGAGCAGATAAGAGAACCCAACTCGAGGCAGAAACGTGGTGTACACCGGTTTCTGCAAGTGGGTGCGTCCGTTCGCGTGCGTGGAGCCGAACCAGATCGCGCCCAGGGTATTCGAGGTGGGATTTTGTATGGTCGGGTCGAACGACGCTTCATTGCCCTTCACTTCGCTCCAACCGGTCTGGATCTGATAGCGCAGACCAAGATTTACGGTCAGATTGGAAGTCACCCTGTAATCATCCTGGGCAAAGATCTGCGGAAGCTTCTCCCGGCCGCCATACTCCGGCGTTTCAGAGGCATTCCAATTCTGCGTTTGGCCAAGCAGGAAATCCGCATAGGGAGCGCCGGTGGTCGTGCTGCCCACATAGGCCGATGTATATTGCCCGGTGTAGGTCATGGTCCCGGCGTTGAGGTTGCCCCAGGCCGTGGAGTTGTTCTGATAGATCAGAAACTCACCGCCGAAATGCAGAATGTGCTTGCCCTTGATGAGCGTCACCACGTCCGACGGATCGAACGCGTGTTCCTTGTACACAGCGTTGGTTTGTGAGGAAAGGATGGTGTTCCCGTTGGGACCATTTTGGGTGAAGTTGGTGATCTTGATACTCGGAAAGTTGTCGTACTTGGCAAATTGCCACCCGAGTTTGGCAGGGTATCCCTTGTCGAGGGTATAGGGCACAAAGAAATTGAGTTGGTTGGTATAGCCGATTCTCGCCTCGTTGGTCAGGTGGGAGCTGATCGTCCATACGTCTGTCAATTGACTGTTGACCCTGCTCACATCGCCGCTCTGGCAAGCGATCGGGCAGATACCCGCGCCAAAGTTCTTACCCGGGTTGTTCCCCTCAGTCACCGAGCCGGTAAGCCTGTTGTTGGCAGTGACGTCGTAATCCACGCGGCCGAAGAACTTGGTAAAAGGATTGATGTTGGGGGCTGTGTAGGTGTAGTTGCTGATGTTTTGCCCATTGGAAATTGTCCCGGGCGTGTTCGGAGCGGGGTAGTACGCTTGGATATTCTTGGCCACCGCATCGAACCGGTCGGCGGGGATCACGTTGTTGGCAAACGGCGTGCGCGAAACGCAGGGACACTGCGTCGGAGTAGTCTGCCCGGGATAGGTGAAGCTGCCTGTCTGCTGGAATACAGTGGTGGTTGCCGGGTCATAGATTTGCGGCAGGCCGGCAAAATTCCCCGCCAATTCGGCCGCCGTAGGCACGGTGTAGAAAGTGGCAGCGGTGCCTCCGTTGTCGATGATGTGATCGTAGCCGAAGAAGAAGAAGAACTTCTTCTTAAGAATGGGACCACCGACGGTGCCGCCAAATTCGTGAAAGTGGAGGACCGGCGTTGCGGTGTTTGCCCCAAAGGTGTAGTTATTCGCGTTGAGCGCAGTGTTTTGGAAATACTCGTAGGCCGAACCGTGGAATCTGTCCGCGCCGCCCTTGCTGATCTGGTTGTAGAGAATGCCGCCGATGCCGTATTGCGCGGAGAAATTCGATTTGAGGGTCTGCACCTCTTGAATTGTTTCCTGAACATCGATATCGGAGTTCGCGCTAGCCGGCAGCGTAGTCTGCGCGCCGTCTGCAAGTACCGTGCTGAAGGGCAAATTGCCATTCACTGAGAGCATGGTGCCATTGGAAGTGCCGGAACCGACAACCCCCTGCGCGCCCCCGGGTGCGCCCGCCGCTCCTGCCATCAGAATGTTGAAGCCTGACCAATCCTGCCCTTGTTGTCCTACCTGGGGCAGGGAATTCAGGGTCTCATACTCAAGCGTGGTCGATTGCTGTCCGGTATCGGTGGTAAGAAGCGGAACATCGGTGTTCACCACCACCTGTTGCGATACGGCGCCCACCGCTAACTGGGCATTCACCGGTGTGGTCCCGACGTTGATCGTGATCGAAGACCTCACCAATTGGGTAAAGCCTTCTCTTGAAAACGTGATCTTGTAGTTGCCGGCGACAATGGAGGATGTGTCGTACACCCCCGCCTCGTTGGTGGTGTAGTTCTTGGTGACGCCCGTGTCAACGTTCAGAACTGTCACCGTCGCGCCGGGTATTGCAGCACCCGTGTTGTCGGTCACCAGACCAGTTATGTCACCGGCGTTTGTGGCTTGTCCGAACGCAGCCCCGAAAGAACCTGTGAGAAACACCAGTATTGCCAATCGTCCTACCTTCATACCTAACCTCCCAGAAAATGGTGCTGCTGTATGTAGTCTTGATTCCTGTTTACGGCCAGTTTCTAAGACAAACGGTTGTCTTTGGCAATGTAGCCGTGCGCGAGCAATATAACAGGACGCGGCATAAAGTTGTCAAGCGCCATCTTCCACTTCGTAATCGAAGGACAACCGTGTGTCTTGGGCACAAACCGATGGTAGCTGCACCGGCAGTATAGGTGCCCCGGGCGAATGCATTCCTACAACTCACAGAAAGCGCGAGGGTTGGACGCCAAAATGCCTTTTAATCAAGCGTTTGTCTCGGATATGGCTGTGGCGGTATGATTCGGAGGCGATGTGCGCAAAAATCTGTGCCCTGGTCCTGGTACTCCTCCCCACCTTTCCCCTCCTATCCCAGGCGGCCGTCAGCAGTCAGGACCAGGTTGCACAGCATTCCCGGCAGGCCCAGCAATACCTGGCCCAGCGGCGGCCCGATCTCGCCATCCCGGAATTCAAAGCCCTGGTCGATCTAGACCCCAAAAACCTCGATGCTCAGGCGAACCTCGGGGTGTTGCTGTTTTTTCAGGGAGACTATGGCCAGGCCGAACCGCATCTGCGCGCGGCACTCGATATGCAACCGACCCTGACCAAAATCCAGGCATTGCTCGGGATGGCGGAAAAGCGCACCGGCCAAACCGCAACCGCAAGCATCGACCTCGAGGCGTCCTTTGCAGCCGTGACCGAGCCAAAGCTCAAGGTCCAAGTCGGTATGGAACTGGTTGAGTTGTCCACCGCAAGCCGTGACCTCGAAAAGGCCAGCGGGATCGTGAACGCCATGCGCCAGGCCGACCCGCTTAACCCCGCGGTGCTTTACGCCGGCTATCGAATTTATTCTGACCTCGCCAGTGAAGCCATGCTGAGCCTCGCCCTGGCGGCGCCGGATTCGGCGCAAATGCATCAGGTCATGGCCCATGAAGAGGCCAGGCAAGGCAACACTGCCGCCGCTCGCCTGCAGTTTCAAAAAGCCGCTGAGATCGACCCTAAGCTTCCCGGCATCCACTTCGAATTGGGTGAGTTGCTTGGCATCTCCGAAGATGCCAAAACCAGGGCCGCTGCGGAAACGGAATACAAAGCCGCTCTGGTCGAAAACCCATCAGATGAAAAAGCAGAAACCAGGTTGGGCGACCTCTCCAGCCGCAATGGGGATGCTGCTCAGGCGCTTGAGCACTACAACCGAGCGCTCCGCCTGCAGCCTGAGGATGCAGAGGCGGAGTTCGGCCTGGCCAAAACCCTGATTGCCATGAACCAGCAGGCCAAAGCATTGCCGCTGCTCGAGCGTGCGGTGCAGCTGGAACCGACCAACGCTGCTGCCCACTTTCGTTTGAGCACCCTTTATCGCGAGATGGGGCGCACCGCAGACTCACAACACGAGGTAGAGGAGTACAAGAAGTACAAGATAATGAAGGAAAAGCTGGAGCCCATTTTTAAGGAAATGCAGCTGCACCCGGCAGGCTTGTCCAATCAGGAGCAGGAGGCAAAGTAACGAGCGTCCGCGACAGCCCGCGAGGATCGCCAAAAAAGACGTCTCTGCACGCGACGCTCTTATGCATCGCGCTCGCCCTCTTCTACTCGCCTGCCGCCACTCGGGGGCAACCGCCCGTTCCAGCGGCTCCTCAACTCGTCGACATCACTCGCTCCACCAAAATCCAATTCGACCATCTCTCCTCTCCGGCAAAGAAGTACATCGTGGAATCCATGAGCGGCGGAGTCGCCATCATCGATTACGATCGCGACGGCTGGCCAGACATTTACTTTACCAACGCCCCCGGAATCGACATGGCGCTGGCCGGCCGCAAAGCCCGCAGTGCGCTCTACCACAACAACCGCGACGGCACCTTTACCGATGTAACCGAGAAGGCCGGCGTCGGCTATCCCTGCTGGGCCATGGGCGCCTCCGTCGGAGACTACGACAATGACGGCTGGCCCGATCTCTTGGTCACCTGCTTTGGCGGGGTCACCCTTTTCCGCAATAATCGCAATGGCACGTTCAGCAACGTAACTACCCAGGCGGGACTAAGCTCTGACACCGGCTGGGCGACTGGCGCGGCCTTCGGGGACTATGACCGCGATGGTTGGGCCGACCTCTTTGTCGCCCATTACGTCGATCTGGACCTCAAAGATCTGCCCGAATTCGGCTCCAGGCCAACTTGCCAGTATCACGGCATTGCCGTGCAGTGCGGCCCCCGCGGTCTTAAAGGATCTCCCGACGCCCTCTACCACAACAATGGCAACGGAACCTTCAGCGAGGTAGCGAAAGCTGCCGGTGTCGATGACCCACAAAAGTTCTTCGGGATGACCGCGGTTTGGAGCGACTTCAATAACGACGGACGTCTGGATCTGTTGGTAGCCAACGATGGAGAGCCCAATTATCTCTACCGTAACGATGGCAACGGGCACTTTACCGATGTCGCACTGGACGCCGGAGTGGCTGTCAACGTCGACGGAAGCGAGCAGGCCAACATGGGCGTGGCGCTCGGCGATTACGAGCATAAAGGCTGGTTCTCTATCGCCATCACTCACTTCAGCGAGGAGTATGCCGCCTTATACCGTAACAACGGTGGCCTCAACTTCACTGACGTTTCGAGCTCCGCTGGTATAGCCCGCGGAACCACGCCGTACGTGGGATGGGGAGCCGCCTTCTTCGATGTTGATAACGATGGCTGGCCCGACCTGATCATCGTCAACGGGCATGTCTACCCGCAGGTGGATATTAAGGATGTCGGTACCGCGTTTCGAGAACCGAAGCTCCTCTATCTCAATCAGCACGACGGTACATTCCGCGACGCCAGTAAACTTGCCGGAGCCGCGATCCAGGTTCCGCAGGTGAGCCGCGGACTGGCCGTTGGCGACCTGTTTAACGATGGCCACCTGGAAATTGTGGTCGAGAACCTGGAAGGGGAGCCGATGGTCCTGCGCCCCCAGGGGGGTCCCCACAATCATTGGATCAGCTTCGAACTTGAGGGAGCCAAAGGCAATCTGCTCGCCCTCAACGCGCGCCTCCGTGCCACAGCCGGCGATCTGGTGCAGCTGGACGAGGTTCGCAGCGGTGGAAGCTATCTCTCGCAAAGTGATCTGAGGATCCACTTTGGCCTGGCCGGCCATGAAAGGCTGGACAAATTGGAGATTTTCTGGCCTTCGGGGAAGGTTGAGACGCTGGCAAATTTAGCCGCGGACCGCTCCTACCTCGTGAAAGAGGGCTACGGAATCGTTTCCGGACGAGGTGGTATTTAGACAAACTATTGTCTGGAACGATCCCTGGTGCTATCTTGTCTGCTTAAATGGGCAACCGCAAGCACGACAACAGCCAGGCTGACGGACGCGTCAGTCTCAAGACCCTCGCCGCCTATCTGAACCTCGATCCCACGACCATATCGGTGGTGCTGAATGATGTCCCGGGACGTTCCATTCCCGAAGCAACGCGAGAGCGGATCCGGAAGGCCGCGCTTAAATTCAACTACCAGCCCAGCTTCCTGGCAAGGTCATTAAGAAATCGTCGCACCATGACGATTGGCATATTAGTTCCAGTGCTCGCCGACGGTTATCACGCGGAAGTGATGACCGGCATCGGGGACCGGCTGCTGGACGAAAAATATTTCTACTTCATTGCCCACCATCGTCACCGGCCCGATCTCATTGAGCAATACCCGCGCATGCTGATTAGCCGCGGCGCCGAGGGATTGATTTCTATTGATACCAACTTAGTCCACAAGCTGCCGCTTCCCGTTGTGGCCATAGCCGGGCACCGCCGTGTAGGCGGAGTAACCAACGTAGTGCTCGATCACCATCGCGCCGCGGAGCTTTCGCTGTGCCATCTTTACAACTTAGGTCACCGCACGATTGCCTTCATGCGTGGGCAGCCTTACAGCTCTGATTCCGGTGCGAGGTGGCAAGGCATCGTTCAGGTGGCGCAGGATCTCGGCCTCAGCATACGGCCCGAAATGACCATCCAGCTGGAAAAAGATCTCACGTCGCCTGAGCTGGGATACCCGTTGGTAAAGCAATTGCTGGATCGCCAGCGCAGCTTCACTGCCGTGGTCTCATTTAACGACATTGCAGCGATCGGCTGCATTCGTGCACTTCATGATTCCGGGCTGCGCGTTCCTCAGGACGTATCGGTAGTGGGCTTCGACGATATCAAGGAGGCTGCCTTCCAGACCCCGAGCCTGACCACCATACGCCAGCCCCTTCACCAGATGGGTGCGCTCGCAGTCGAGCTATTGCTTAAGCAGCTTGGTCCGTCTGACACCAAGGGACCCCCGGAAGTGGCGGTCGAGCCGGAGCTGATCGTTCGCGAATCAACCGGCCCATCCAGGCAGACACTCGAGCGGCCAGCTTCGACCAAATCGGCCAGGCGAAAGCTCTAGCTCAACAGCTGTGGAGTTCCATGGGTTCCCTGAGTTTCCTGCGCCATTCCTTAAAGTTGACCACCCGCTTTAGCAATCCACTATTCCACTCAAACCACTCTGAACGGGTCTGCGTGAGAACTTGGTTTTGTATCAGGGCACGACTTTAGTCGTGCCGTAAATAACATGGCCCTACTCGGCTTTAGCCGCTGAGGTACGTTTTTTCTATCCTCTAAACTCTCTTGTGCCCTGATACAAAACAGAGCTTTCGGGCAGCCCGTAAAGTTGTCCCCTGAGGAAAGTCGAGGGCTGTTTTTCGAGTTCTCATGCAAACTCTTCTATCCTCGCATATTCACTCTAGTTTAAAATGTAAGTGCCATAGTTCATTATGGCGAGCCGCCATCCAGGCCAGGCACGAAACAGCTTTGCGACGCGCAGCGTACGCAGAATTGCAAGAGCGGCGCCAATTCTACCCTCGGTGCTATTCAGAACTAATTTATAGGAGAGCCAAATGCAGCCAACTTCTCGATTCAGTCTCTACGCACTGCTGGCCTTAGTCAGCATGATGCTTGTCCCTGTCTCCCGAGCTCAGACAGCGGTAGACGGTGCCGTGGGAGGCACGGTGATCGATTCCTCGGGCGCCATTGTCAGTGGTGCAGCGATCACCGTTCACGAGAATGCAACCAATGCAGAGCAAACAGCTAAAGCCGACGAAGCAGGATACTTCCGCGTCATTCATCTCCAGCCGGGGACGTACAGCGTCACCATCACGGCGTCGGGCTTCGAACCCTACAAGGCTGTGGATCTCACCGTACAGGTAGGCTTGCTGACCACAATCGATGCCCATATGCAGATTGGCTCGACTTCGCAGACTGTGGAGGTTTCGGGTACTTCTCCGCTGGTGAACACAACCAACCCGGATTTTTCCGGCGTCGTTGATCAGAAGATCCTGCACGATCTGCCGGTCAGTAACTATCGCTGGTCTAGTTACGCGTTGCTGACCCCTGCTGTCGTCAACGACTCGAATGGCTATGGTCTGCTCAGTTTTCGCGGGCAAAGCACGCTGCTGAACAATGTAACCATCGACGGCACAGATGACAACCAGGCCTTCTTCTCTGAAGAGCGGGGCCGTACCAGGGCTGGCTATTCCACCGCCAAAGAGTCAGTCCAGGAGTTCCAGGTCAACACATCGAACTACTCTGTCGAATATGGCCGCTCCGCGGGTGGCATCGTAAACTCGGTCACCAAGAGCGGCACCAACGGCTTTCATGGAGTGGGCTATTACTTCGACCGCGATAGCGCCTGGGCGGCTACCAACAGCACCGTGACTCACCCGGTAGAGATCTCCACAGCACCGCCTGTCTACAAAGTGCTCCCCTTCAAGCCAACCGATCTTCGCCGTCAATATGGCCTGGCGGTAGGCGGTCCGATTTTGAAGGATAAGATCTTCTTCTTCTTTGCCGCAGATCGCTTCTTTCACGACTTTCCGGCGGCCGCTACCATCACCGGCGCCAGTGCCAACGCTAACTTCTATACTCCCGCCGACGCCGCCCTTCCTGCCGGCAAGAAGTGCGGCGGCACTGGCTCTGCCGCTCCCTCTTACCAAGACGCCAATGTCTGCCAGATCGAGACCAATACCGGGCTGCCCTATGCGGGTTCCTACTCCGTTTACAACGCCGGCATAGCCGGGCTTCAATCCACCCTCGGTACCGTGCCGCGAACCGGCGACCAGACAGTCTATTTCCCCAAGATCGACTGGCAGGTGAACGCGAAGAACCATATTTCGGTGGAAGCGAACCGCATGCGCTGGACCTCCCCGGCTGGAATCCAGACCAGCCCGGCCGTCGCCTACGGCCTCTCAAGCTTCGGCAACGACTATGTGCGCGACAATTGGATCGTGGGTAAGCTCGACACTCTGTTCACCTCGGCATGGAGCAATGAAGCGCGCTACATGTATGGTCGCGATTTTGAATACGAGACCAACCAGTCGCCCACCCCGTATGAAACCAGCACTCTAGTCAACTCACCCACCTACACCAACCCGTTGGGGCTGCCGCCGAACGTATACCTCACCGGCTTCTTCCAGATCGGAACACCCCAGTTCCTTCTCCGTGGCGCCTATCCCGACGAACGCCGTTGGCAGATTTCTGACACCATCAACTGGATCCACGGCAACCATAGCTTCAAGTTCGGCGGAGACTACGTCCACACTTACGATCTGCTTTCCAACCTCTATAACCAGTTCGCCGGCTATACCTATAGCGGCAACACCACGCTAGGCAACTACATCTCAGACGCCTACCTGGCGGGCACTGCAGGCACCGCCTCCAAAGCCGCGCACTATACGTATTTCAATCAGGGCGCGGGGCTTGCCGGACTGCCATTGACTACCGGCGATTACTCCCTCTTTGCCCAGGACGAGTGGAAGGCTAGCCGCCGGCTCAGCCTCACCCTCGGTATCCGCTGGGAGTATGAAAGCTTTCCCTCGCCGCAGCTTGCCAATCCGGCTGTTCCGCAAACCTCCAGGTTTAACAACTTGAAAAGCAATTTTGGCCCGCGCGTGGGCTTCGCCTATGACCCTTACGGTAGCGGCAGGACCATCCTGCGCGGCGGCTACGGCATGTTCTTTGCCCGCGCCATTAATTCGACACTGTACCAGGCACTTATCGGCACCGGAGCTGCCGGCAGCCAGACCAACCCGCAATTCAACGTGGGACAAACCTGCGCTCCTACCTTCCCCCAGGTGGTCGCGCCTGCACAGCAAGGCGCCTGCCTCGGTTCAGCGAGCGGCAATGCAACCGTCGACTACCTCGATCCTAATTTCAAGGTTCCCTTGATCCATCAGGCCGATCTCACGGTCGAGACCCAGGTTACCAATCACGATGTGTTCAGTGTTTCTTGGTTGGGATCGTGGGCCCGCCGCCTGCCCGACTTTGTCGACACCAATCTTCCCGCGCCAACCACGGTCACCTTCACCATCGCTGACCCGCAACAGCAGGGTCCCATTCGCAATGGCGCCACATTCCAGGCCAATGCATTCTTCGCCACCGCCAATAAGAACCTGCGCCCCAACCCCAATTTCAGCTCCATCACCGACATCTTTAGCGGAGTGACCTCGAACTACGAGGCCCTGGTAGCACAGTTCAAACATCAGCTCTCGCACTCCATCGAGTTCACCGCCAACTACACCTGGTCACACGCCCTCGACTACGGAGAGAACAACACCACCGGAGCCTCAGCCACCTCCTTGCTCGACCCAACGAATATTCGCCTGGAAAAGGGCAATTCCAACCAGAACGTGCCCAACCGCCTGGTGATGGCCGCCGTACTCAGCACGCCCTGGCGTTTACATGGAGCATGGGGGTATCTGGCCAATGACTTCGAGTTGGCCCCAGCCTTCGCCACGCAGACAGGTCTGCCATACTCGGTTGGCATTAGCGGTTCCTCCAGCACGCTCACCGTCACGCCGGGAGATGCTGTCGAGAAGATCGTCAACACCGGATCGTTTAATGGCTCCGGAGGCGCGAACCGGGTGCCGATCACCGATCGCAATGCCCACCAGCAACCCGAGACGTATGTCCTCGACATGCGTCTTTCCAAGAGGCTGCTTTTCCGTGAGCGCTATGGGCTTGAGTTCCTGGGCGAAGCCTTCAACCTTGCCAATCACCCTAACGTAAGCGCGGTCAATTCCTCAGCCTATTTCGTCAACGATAATCTGCAGCCCGGCTCCAAAACCCTGGGAGCGGGGAATACCTTAACTCCGTATTCCACGCCGTTCGGACAAGTCACCGGCATCAATAACAGCAACTTCGCACTCAACGTCCGGCAGTTGCAGTTAGGGGTTCGGTTTCAGTTCTAGGCGTAGTTATACAACTCCGCTCGAGTCCGGAAGGCACGGATGAATGTGCAGCCGTGTCTTTCCGGGCTATGGAGGCACCGGCAAGGCTCGGTTTTGTACAGGGCACGACTTCAGTCGGGCCGTAATCGCTTGAAATATTCCCGGGCTTTAGAGCGTGTGTGAGTACCGAAAAAGAAACCGCAGGTCCCTCCACTGCTCTTCGCTCCGGTCGGGATGACAATTCTGTTGTGCCCGCAACAGCTTCAGCGAGAAATACTTGCGCCCCGCCATAGAATTGTCATCCCGACCGGAGCGGAGCGCAGTGGAGGGACCTGCGGTTTCTCTTTCGAGTACTCACACACGCTCTTTAGCCCCTGAGGGCTGCTTTTCTGCCCACTTCGACTGTTTTGCCACAAACAGGAGCGCATCTCTCCCCGTCTCAGGTCAAGTCCAATTCCCATTCCTGTCCCACGAGATCGTGGCCAAAGCTATGATGAGGTTCTTCTTTCACCAGGCGGAAGCCGGCTCGTTGGTAAATGCGATGCGCAGCCGTTAAGATACTCTGCGTCCAAAGAACAACCTTCCGATAACCAGCGCTGCGGGCAAAGCGGATGCACTCGTGCACTAAAGCATCACCCACACCCATACCTCGCGCACTTGGCTCGACAAACAGCAGGCGAAGCTTCGCCGTGCGCGGTTGGCTCGGATGTTTCACCAGAAACACGTGCCCCACAGTCTGGCCTTCGACTTCGGCGATCCAACACCGTTCCCGGCTAGGCTCGAAGTTTCTGACGAAATCAGACACGATATTCGCCGCCATCGCTTCGAATGTTTCATCCCACCCGTACTGTTCCGCGTAACCGAGTCCTTCTCTGTGAACGATCCACCCCATGTCGCCTACGCGGTGGGGTCGCAGGATGTAAGGAATCCGCCTCCGGTCGACCTTCATCAGGAGCCTCTCGATGCTCTGCATACAGTCGATCAGCTCCATGCGAGCGGTGGGCGGCAAATTCTCGAGCGCGGTGCGTGCTTGATGGTCAGAAAGCGCATTCAGTTTCTTGAAAGCCGACTTGCCGCGGCTGGTGAGCGTAAGCTCCGCAAAGCGACCATCGTCCTCCGAGGCCTTTTTCTCCAGCAACACATCGCGCTCAAATTTCCCCAATAGCCGGCTCAGGTATCCGGGGTCCAGTCCCAGATCCTCGGCGATTTCGCTCGCTTTGGGCGCCGTTCGAGTTGCCAGTTCATAGAGGACACGCGCTTCCGCCAAACTGTAATCGCTATTCAGCAGTCCTTCGTTCAAGGTTCCGATGTACCGCGTATACATGCGGTTGAAGTGGCGAAACTTCGCAATCTCGCCGTTCACGTCAGGGGACGTTTTTTGAGACGACGCCATGCCCACCATTCTCCGCCTCGATACTTGACTTCGTCAACCAATATGGTTGAAGTTGACGACGATGAGCCGTACGAATATATTTCACAGGAAGCTTAGCCGGCCGCTTAAGGCCGTACATAATTGTCTTAAGATCACTGGGGCATTAGCCGCTGAGGGCTGCTTGGCAAGCGGTTTGTGACTTTTCCGCAGCCTGTACCCCAGACGAAGGAGAAATCGTGAATCTGACCGAAACGCCGGAAATCGTGGAGTGGCCCAAAACTCACTACGTGTATGTTGAGAGGATCGGACCCTTCCAGACGAATGCTCCTGAAGCGTGGCAAGACCTGCACTCCTCCGTTCCCCGCATCGCCGAACGGAACCAAATCATTGGATACCTGAGCCTCTATAAGATGGGGCCGATGATATACCGCGCCGGCGTGGCGCTCGCGGGACCGCCTGCAAAGTTACCCGAGGGGATCAGCGATATGGAATTCAACGGGGGCAAATACAGTCGCTTTGTCTTGACCGGACCGTATTCGGACCTGGGACGCGCAACCGGTCGCGTTATGGATATGATTACGCAAACAAAGTTGCCGCTCCGGGATGACTATTTCATTGAGAACTATGTGAACGATCTGAGGACGACTCCGGAAGACCAGTTGATCACAGAGATCCTTGTTCCTACCATCTAGCGCACGAGCTCGTTTCAGTAGTTTAGCTCCGGCCCATTGAGGTTCCGCGCCCTGTAGTGTTCCGTTCTACAATCGCTGGCATGCTCAACGTCACCTTGGAGGCAACGAATGAGTCTTCCAGAAACCACCCTAGCAGGCATGCGCAAGACCAATGATCTATTCTGTTCAACCGTGGTCCGGCTCCGCGACATGGAGGCTCTTGACCACGTCTACACTCCGGACGCCCAAATCCTTCCCCCCGGTACCGACATGATCCAGGGCGTTGCCGCCATCAAGAACTTCTGGCAGCAGGCCATCCTGGGGCTCGACGTTCAGGATGCGTCGCTAGTCACTGTCTCTGCGGAGTTCGCCGGCGACACGGTCGTCGAAATTGGCAGAGCCGTGCTTAGTCTGGCAGGAGGACAGGTCGTTCCAGTGAAGTACGTCGTCCACTGGAAACTTCATGAGGGTGCGTGGAAGTGGGACACAGACATTTGGAACATGAACCAGTAAATGTATGCAGACCATTGCAGGAAGAAACCAGACTCAGCCGCGCAAGTTTAACCAGACGTTTACGTGCGCCTGATCTTACCGTCGCGTCGTTGCCAGTGACCTCTAGGCCGTTCCCGAATCCATGCGGTTTGTTTGAGCTGGGCAGTACAGTAGACAATGAAAGTTACGATTTCTACAATCTGCTCGTTTCCGATCTGGCGGCCGAGTAGAAAAACATTACCTAGAGGATACAGCCTCCCGCAGGGTTACTCATAGCGAAGGGCGATCATAGGATCGACGTTCGCCGCTTCGACTTTTCAACTCCCTTACAAAGAACTGTGGGTGCCCCATCCTTTGCGCTCTTTGCGAAGGGTGGGATACCAGCGCTCTGCCCCCGAGGCCCTTCCAGGGGAGAGGATCTGGAAGCCTCAAATCCCGGAATACTTCTTCTTCGACAGGCGCACGCGTATCCTTAGGGAGTGGGGAGATCGATGAGACGTCTCAAGCTCCTGGTGCTCCTGTTGCTCGCCGGCTCACTTCCATTCCAGTCTGGCTGCCGATCAGCTCCGAACACCGTCCGGCAAACTGAGTCTCACTCGCCGTCTGCGAGCGGACAGATTGAGCTGGTTTTCTCCTACGGTTCCGAAAAGCAGAAGTGGATTGAGGACGTAACTGCCACCTTCAACCAAAGTTCTGTGCGGACCTCGAGCGGAAAAACCATCCAGGTAAAAGCCATCCCTAAAGGATCCGGCGAGTGCATCGATGATGTGCTGAGCGGGACCGAACAGGACGATCTCACCAGCCCCGCCTCCAATGTATTCATCAAACTGGGGAATGCCAAATCGCGCGCCGCCTCCGGCCAGGATGTGATTGGCGCCACGCAAAACCTGCTGCTTTCGCCGGTGGTGATTGCGATGTGGAAGCCCATGGCGGAAGCGATCGGCTGGGGAAAGAAGCCCATTGGCTGGTCAGACATTCTCGCCTTGGCACAAGACAAAAAGGGTTGGAGCACCTACGGGTTTCCCCAATGGGGTAGCTTCAAATTCGGCCACACTCACCCCGCCTACAGCAACAGCGGCATCATTTCTCTCATAGCTGAGAACTATGCCGCTACTGGCAAAGTGAGGGGGCTCACGGTGGCCGACGTGCAAAACCCCAAAACCCGCGCCTTTGTCAGCGGTATCGAGGATTCCGTTGTGCATTATGGAAGCTCTACCGGCTTTTTCGGTAGAAAACTGTTCGAAAGCGGCCCGGAATATCTGTCGGCAGCGGTCTTGTACGAGAGCATGGTGGTCGAGTCCTATGCCAAAGTAAGTTCCATGCCGTTCCCGGTGGTTGCGATCTATCCTCGCGAAGGTACGTTTTGGAGCGATCATCCGGTCGGCGTCGTCAATCGACCCTGGGTAACTCCGGAAAGGAAGGAAGCGGCGCAGATCTACATCAACTACCTCCTCGCCCGTCCCCAGCAGGACAAGGCATTGACCTACGGGTTTCGTCCCGGTTCCCCCGACGTTGCCGTCGGCTCACCGATCGATGCTGCCCACGGAGTCGATCCCAGGCAACCGACCACCACCCTGGAGGTTCCTTCTTCCGACGTGATCGCCGCCCTGCAGCAGCAGTGGGACACCCAGGAAAAGAAGCCGGCCGACATCGTGCTGGTGCTCGACACCTCCGGCAGCATGTCGGAAGAGGGAAAGATGTCCGCAGCCAAGTCAGGAGCCAAGCAGCTGGTTTCGCTGCTTAGCGACAAGGATGACTTCTCTCTGCTGCCCTTTAGCGCGACTTGGGCCTGGGCCAGCAAAGATGAGCCCGCTATCCGGGGACGCAAAGTTTCTGACGACGCGGTCGACTCCGTCTTTCCCCAGGGCCAGACTGCTCTCTACGATGCCGTCGATCAGGGCTATGCGCACTTGCTGCAGCAACCTGCCGATCATATCCGGGCCCTGGTGGTGCTCACCGACGGGGAAGACAACAAGAGCTCGGAAACGCTCGCTCAACTTCTGGGCAGAATTCATCCCGACGCTGAAACGCATACGATTCGCATCTTTACCATTGCCTACGGGCAGGATGCCCGGCGTGATGTATTGCAGCAAATGGCCAACGCCACCCAGGGCAAAAGCTACGATGGCACACCAAAAAATATCGTTGAAGTGTTTCGCGACGTCTCCACTTTCTTCTAATCCATGACAAACGGCACAGATCGTCCTTCACTCACGTGGTTAGGCAAAGCATTCATTGGCCTGTTCGTCACCGGTTGTATCGCCGGCGCCTACTGGCTGGCTCAGCGGCGCCATGTGCTCCCGGCTGCACTCAATGCCGGCAATGTCCTCACCGGCAACGGTAAGGACGTCGAGTTCGGTATTGCCTACGGGACGGAAAAACAAAAGTGGCTGGAAGCAGCCGTCGAGCAGTTCAAATCAACCGATGAAGGCAAGCACATTCAGGTGGACCTCATCCCCATGGGTTCGCTGGAAGGCGCGCATGCTGCCCTTGGCGGCGACAAGCGCATTCAGGTGTGGTCCCCCGCCAGTGCTGTCTACAAAGACACTTTCGTCGAGGACTGGCAAGCGAGGTACGGTTCCAATCCCATCCTCAAGGAAGAGCCGCTGGCGCTCACTCCCATGGTTTTCGTCATGTGGGAAGAGCGCTACCAGGCCTTTAAGCAGCATTACGGAACGGTCGATTTCGATACCATCAATCACGCCCTGCATGAACCCGGAGGATGGCAGACCATCGCCAAACAGCCGGACTGGGGGCTGTTCAAGTTCGGCCATACCAATCCGGGCGAATCGAATTCCGGCATTCTCGCTCTGGTCCTGGCAGGCCACAGTTACTTCAAAAAGACCGCCGATCTCACCGTTGCCGAAGTCACTGACCTCAAGTTCCAAACCTGGCTATCGCAGCTGGAATCAGCCACCAGCAGCGACTCCAACAGCACTGGTAACCTGATGCGCGAGATGGTCTTGAAAGGTCCCTCCAGCTACGACGCCCTGCTGGTCTACGAGAGCGTAGCCATTGACTACCTGAAGAACGCGGAGGGTCGCTGGGGATCGATCCACGTCGTCTATCCCGAATACAACATCTGGAACGATAGCCCGTACTACATCCTGAACGCGCCCTGGAGTTCCGACGATCAGCGCAAGGCAGCGCAGACCTTTCTCACCTTTCTGCTGAGCGAGCCGCTGCAGCGCGCATCGATCACTCACGGTTTCCGGCCGGCGGATCCAAACGTGCCTACCAGGACCCCAGACGCTCCCTGGACGCGCTACCAGGCCAATGGCATTAAGATAGACCTCGGTAGGATATGTGCCGCGCCCAAGGCGGAAGTCGTCAGTAACCTGCTGGCAAGCTGGCAGCGTCGTGAAGCCCACTAGGAGAAACCAACATGTTCCGTCGCATATCGAACTTGTTCTACGGTTTTGTCGGCTTATTCATCTCCGGCATGGAACGGGAAAATCCCGAGGCGCTGCTGGAAGTCGAACAGGAAAACCTGCGCAAGCAGATTACCAAGTTCAACAGCGGCCTGGCGTCGCATGCAGGCCTGGTGGAACGGCTGATTGCCCAGGTCCGCAAGCTGGAAAGCGATGAGAACGATCTTCGCGCCCGGACGGCCGCGAACCTGAAAATGGGCGACCGCGCGGCCGCCGGCCGCTACGCCCTCCGCCTGCAGACTGTGGATCGAGAGCTGGACGAAAACCGAAAGCAGATGGAACAGGCCGAGACCACTTACAAGGAACTTGTGCGAGCCCGCGATGTGGCCATCTCCATTGCCCGGCAGAAGATTGAGTCGCTCAAGTCCGGCATCAGCGATCTGAAGATGAAGCGGGCCATGGCCGAGATTACGCAGATGGCCTCAGGCATGGTCACCGAACTGGGCGGCAGTGGTGACACCCTGAACCGCCTGGAAGAGATGGTGAACGAAGAGCGCTATAAGGCGGCCGGCCGGGTGCGCGTCGCGGTCGACAGCCTCGATCTGCACGATGTCCACATCCGGGAAGCGGAGCAGGGTGCATTGGCTGAGCAGGCACTGGCGCAATTCGAAGCCAGACAACAACCGCAGCAGATCGGGAGTGGCGCCATTGAGACGATCCCGTCGGTGAGTACGCCTGATAGCGAGAGGGCGCGCTCCTAGCGGCCCATGTGGCGCTACCTCAAGGCGGCATTTCTGGTCGGCGTGCCCGTGCCCGGCCTTGGCCGCGTGCCGGTCAACGCGATGGGAGTATTCGGTCTCGGCGTGCTTGGGTTCGTGGAGCCGAGCGTCTGGCTGGTCGCGCTTGGCCTGGAGGCGGCGGTTGTTTCCGCACTCGCTTTCAACCCTCGCTTTCAGAAAGTGGTCGATTCCCGATCAGCCGCTCCGGCGCTCCAAGATGCGACGTCCAGGCGGGCAAGCCTGATCGCGGCTCTGCCCTCAGATCTGCAGCTACGACTCGGCAACCTGCAGGCGAGCTCAGCGCGGGTGCTCTCCATCTATCAGAAGCTGGGAGTCGACAGTGAACTCATTGATGGCACCAGGGCCAGCCTGGACAAGCTGCAATGGATATTCCTGAAGCTTTTGGTCGCGCGTGACCACCTGACCAACGAGCTTGGTCTTCAGTCCGAGCAACAGCTGGCCAGCGATATCGCGCAGCTGAAACCAGGAAACGTTACCCAAAACCAGTCTGCCGCCCTGGTCCGCTCGCAGCAAGCGACGGTCGCTATCCTCGAGCGGCGGCTGAAGAATCTGCGAAATCGTGACCAGCTCCTGCATGAGAACGAGAGCGATCTTACCCGCATTCAGGCCCAGGTAGAACTGATGCGCGAGAATGCCGCCATCGAAGGCAAGCCGGGGGCGGTTGACACCGAAATAGAACTGGCAAGCAATCTGGCATCCCCAGACCTCTTTGGAATCCACAGCGACGTGGTCCACGATCTCGATTCAGCCGAGCACGTTTAGATCTTCGCTTTCGCCCTCTGCCTTACTCCATCTCAAAAGCGACATACTGCAGGACCGATTGCCGTTCTACTTCGAGCACCACTGCATCGCCGGGCTTCAGACCGGCGAGAATCTGTCGCAGTTGTTGCGAGTTGTCCAGCGCGGCGCCATTCACAGCGCGAATCGCGTCACCGACCGAAAGATCCGCTGCGATCGCGGGTTCCCCACCAAGCAACCCAGTGACCAGGACGCCGCTATCGGAACGCAGATTAAGCAGCGCGCCAACCTTAGAGTGTTTGAGGTCCATCACAAAAATTCCCAGCGGCGCGATCAGGTCTTTCTCCGGCCGAATGAGGTCTGACAGATTGTCGACCGGGGGCGGCGCATTCACCGGCGTCACTGAAACCGTTAGCGGCTTGCCGTCGCGCAAAACCTCCATACTTATCGCCGAAGCGCGCTGGTGGATATAAAGGAAGGCGGTGTATTTGGGCAGCGAGTCCACCGCCAAACCATCCATCGTGGTCACAATATCCTTTGTATGCAAACCAGCCGCGGCGGCCGGACCATTGCGATCGATGTCGGATAAGATCACACCCCAGTCCTGCGGGAGTTTCAGACCTGCGGCCAACGCCGGCGTGATGGACTGAGCATGAGCGCCAATGGTCACGTTGGCAACGATGCCATGCTCCTTAAGCTCGTGGTAAACCGCCCGTACCAGCGGTTCGGGGATAGCAAAACCGAGCCCTTCGCTGCCTCCGCCAGACGTAACAATAAAAGTATTAATACCCACCAGGTTGCCGTTCCGGTCGATCAACGGTCCGCCGCTGTTGCCAGGATTAATAGGAGCATCGGTCTGCACATACACCATAGGACGATCCAATTCCGGCTGCCGTCCTACGGCGCTAATGATTCCCTTGGTCACGGTATGGTCCAGGCCCTCGGGTGCACCGATAGCAACCACGGTTTGGCCTAAGCGGAAATGAAACTGTTCCGGCAACGCAATAAAAGGTAAGCTTTTGGCTTCTATCTTGATCAACGCCAGGTCCGCATAATGGGTGGCGCCGACCAGCCTGGCTTCGTACACCCGCTGCGGGTTGTGCAAGCGCGTATTACCGCTCACCATCTCCACCGTTGCCGGCGCGATGATCACCCGGATGCGCAACGCGCCCGCAACCACGTGATTGTTGGTGATGATGTATCCATCGGGGTCGACGATGACGCCAGAGCCGATCGATCGCTGCCGCACCAGGGCCTGTTGTTGGCCCTGGTCCTTATCATTCTCCGGCACACCGTAGCCCGTTACCTCAATTTCCACCACCGACTGCATCGCATGTTCGGCAACCTCATCGATGGCCTGATCGTAATCCTTGAGAATGCCCGGTTGATTTTGACTGTGCAGCGGCGTTGATAAGATCGCGCCCCCGAGAGCCAGGCAGAAAATCTTTTTCATACAGAACTCGGTCCTGGAAGGGCACGGCTTCAGCCGTGCCGTCGTATTGATCGGCGTGGCAGGCAGCTCATTGTCGGGCGGCTTCCATTTGAGAATCTTGAGGTCGACGACAAAGATGGCATACATCACCGGCACTTGCAACTGAATGCCAGAACGGTGGCGCCCACCTAAGAAGATGAAAATGGCGCGGATGAACATGGAGTGGGTGGCCCAGGTCTCGCTTTTGAGACCTGGGTTTCCCGGCCGAGTGACCATGTCCGAAAAGCGCCAGTCCCCGATCCGGGCAAGTGAGAGAATTCGTATATGGAATTACCTGATCGACACGTTTCGTATCGCGCGCTCGAGAGCCGGGATCACCGCTTCGACGGGTTCCTGTTTGTCGGTGTGACCTCGACAGGTATCTATTGCCGGCCGGTGTGCCCGGCACGCACTCCAAAATTTGAAAACTGCACTTTCTTTCCTTCGGCGGCCGCCGCGCAGCAAGCCGGCTTTCGTCCCTGTCTGCGTTGCCGCCCGGAGACGGCGCCGGACATGGCCTCATGGCGCGGGACCTCCAATACCGTATCCCGCGCTCTGGCTCTCATCACCGATGGGGCGCTCGATGGCCGCGGCGCGAGCGTGGAAAGACTGGCGGAGCGTCTCGGCCTGGGGGAGCGCCAGTTGCGGCGGCTCTTCCTTGAGCACTTGGGAGCATCGCCGATTGCCGTCGCCCAAACCCGTCGCGTTCTTTTTGCTAAGCAGCTTATTCATGAAACTCAGATGCCAATGTCGGAAATCGCGCTGGCAGCAGGATTCGGGAGCGTCCGAAGATTCAATGAGACCTTCCGCCATCTGTTTCATCGTCCCCCGAGCGCCCTGCGGCGCAAAAACAGAGCCAGCGTTGAAAGTGCAGAAGCGGGGGTAACGTTGCGACTTCGTTACCGGCCGCCCTATGACTGGGAATCTATGCTCGCCTATCTGTCGGCGCGGGCCATCCCGGGAGTCGAAGTGGTGGAAAAGGGAACTTACCTCCGTACCGTCGAACTGAATGGCTTTACCGGCAGTGTGGAGGTCACCCATCTGCCCCAACGGCAGAGTCTTGGAGTGACCATCCGTTTTCCTAACGTTGCCTCTCTGCCGGCGATCGTCACCCGAGTCAAGCGGGTGTTCGACGTAGGTGCGGATATCGAGACCATTGATGCGCATTTATCCCACGATCCCAGGCTGGCGCTGCTGGTGGCCAGGCGTCCCGGTTTGCGCGCGCCTGGCGGATGGGATGGCTTTGAGCTGGCGGTGAGGGCCATTCTCGGTCAGCAGATCAGTGTTGTTGCTGCGCGCCGGCTGGCGGGACAACTGGTTGCTGTACACGGCAAGCCGGTGCCAGGGGGGCAGGCCGGTCATCCCGCACTGTCCCATGTTTTTCCGGTCGCGCAGCGTCTCGCGCTTGCCAAGCCGATTGGTCTCGGCATGCCCTTGGCCCGTCAGGCATCGTTGCAGGCCCTGGCAGAGGCGGCGGTGGCGGATCCCAATCTGTTCCGGCCATTTGGAACCATTGAAGAGGCGATCGTCCGGCTGCGCTCTATCCGCGGAGTGGGAGAATGGACGGCCCAATACATCGCCTTGCGCGCTCTCCGTGAGATGGATGCTTTTCCAGCTTCTGACATTGGGTTGCTGCGCGGCGCCGAAATGATTGATGGAAATCGGCCCAGCTCGGCCAAACTGCTGAGCCTTGCTGAGGCCTGGCGCCCGTGGCGTGCGTATGCAGCACAGCATCTATGGGCCGCGAACGCAACCACGAACCACGGTCAAGGAGAGCGGCATGGCTGATGGATTGCAATTATTCTTCGAGCGCCTCGATACCCCCATCGGTGAGCTCTTGATGGTCGCCGACCGCGAGAAGAACTTGCGGGCTGTCGATTGGACCGAATATGAACCCCGCATGCGCCGTCTCTTAAGACTCCACTACGGAGAAGACGGATTCAGCCTGGAACCGGCCGCGCGTTCAAGCGCTCTGGCGACCGCGTTGAAGAACTACTTTGCCGGCGAGCTGGGAGCGATCGATAACCTGCCGGTGCAGACGGCCGGTACGCCCTTTCAGCGTGCGGTGTGGAGTGCCCTGCGAGAGATACCCCGAGGGGCTACGGAGTCTTACGGCAAGCTCGCACAGCGGATAGGACGCCCCACCGCGGTCCGCGCCGTGGGGCTCGCCAATGGTTCCAATCCAATCGGCATCGTTGTGCCGTGCCACCGCGTCATCGGCGCCGACGGTTCCCTCACTGGGTACGGGGGCGGAATGGAGAGAAAACGCTGGCTTCTGGAGCACGAAGGAGCACACCCGAGAACGCTTCATCTTGCAATATGTTGAGTGGGTGGCCCACTCAATATTCGTCCGCGCCTTTTTCACCTTCTCTGAACTGGCGAGTGCATCACTTTGGAATCAGTGCCGTTTGCCCCACGTGGAACGCAATATGCGCGGTTCGGCTGAGCAGAATTGCGAATCGATTGCGTGACGGATCTTTGGCAAAGTCTTCCTCAGAAACAGAGCCGTGCTTCTCCAACCATTGAGCCGGTGAAAAACTTTCGAACCCCGCGGACAATTTGCTGTTGACGTCGTCCCACGACTTTTTTATCTCTGCGGCCGCCGGCAGATTCCCCATCGTTTTGTCGGGATTGGTGAGGAAAAGCGGGTCGAACTCCGGATGGAGGCGCTCGCCTAAGCCTAGTAGAGGCAGCATGCGATCGTGAACGGCAGTCAGATGACCCCACAGATAGATCAACCGGTTCTTTCCCGGCGCTACTTCTTTTTGTAGCTGCTCTTCGTTGAGCGGTGAAAATATCCGGTCGGCTCGTTCGATGGTGGACTTCCACGAATTCAGTGCTGATGTGACCAACGCTTGCTCAGACATCGTGATCGTTCCTCGCTGTTATTCATGAGAGTATGGCGGGGTCAAAAAAGGTTCAGTGAATGACGGCCGTTGCCTGCGAACGTTCGCGTACGCTTCCTGCTCAACCCTGAAACATGGCCGCGATCTCCCGGCTGGTGGCCGCCTTTTCTGCGAAACCAAAGGTTCCGTCTTCGCGCATTTCTTGCGCGGCGCGCAACAAGCACCCGTAGGCAGCACGGGCAAGAGCGCTGCCAACGCTGACCCGCTTCACTCCAATCGCCTCCAGGTCCGCCAGGTTCATCCGAATACCCGCAAGCCCCATCAAAACATTGACCGGGCGATCCACCGAGCTGACCAGTGTGGCAATATCCTCTTTGCTGGTGAGCCCCGGTGCGTAAAGAACATTGGCGCCTGCTTCCTGGTAGGCTTGCAGCCGGGTGATGGTGTCTTTCAAATCGGGGCGGCCGTGCAGGTAGTTCTCCGCGCGCGCTGTGAGGGTAAACGGGAAACCCAGCCCACGCGCACTCTCTGCGGCCGCGCGCACCCGTTCCGCCGCCAGCCCGGTGTCATAGATCGGCTGCTCCGGGCTTCCGGTCGCATCCTCAATGGAGCCGCCCACAACTCCCGCGGCCGCTGCCAGGCGGATCGTTTCCGCGGCGCCTTCAGGAGCATCCGAGAATCCATTCTCGAGATCAGCGCTAAGGGGCAGCTCGGTTGCGGCCGCGAGCACCGAGACATGGCCCATCATTGCCTCTCGGCCGACCCCGTAGTCCTGCCGTCCGAGCGAAAAAGCGTAGCCGGCGCTGGTGGTCGCCAACGCCTCAAATCCCAGGTGGGCCAGCATCCGCGCACTCCCAATGTCCCACGGATTGGGGATAATGAATGCGCCCGGGCGCTGGTGGAGCGCGCGAAAAATCTCTCCCTTTCGGCTTTGTGTCATCTGCGTCATGGCAAAATTATCCCCTGCTGGCTTTTCAACAAAACGAGGCTTTATCTATTCTTACGCATCACATGATGGAGGAATCTATTCATGGCCGGAATTTTGCCCCCCGGGACCGTTGCCCCGGATTTTACGCTTCCCGAAAGTCCCGACAAAAACCTCTCACTGAAAGACTTGCGCGGTAAACCAGTGATTCTGGCCTTCTATCCTGCGGACTGGAGCCCGGTTTGCGGTGATCAAATGGCCCTTTACAACGAGGTTCTGCCTGAGTTCCAGAACTACGGGGCGCAGATGGTCGGCATTTCCGTGGATGGAGCGTGGTGCCACGCGGCCTACGCCCAAGCGAAGAATCTCCGTTTCCCCCTGCTCGCCGACTTTGAACCCAAAGGAGCCGTTTCCCGCGCCTATGGGGCTTACCTTCAGGAAGCCGGCTTCAGCGAGCGAGCACTCTTTGTCATCGACAGAAACGGGATCATCACCTGGAGCTATCTATCTCCGGTAGCTGTGAACCCTGGTGCTGATGGCATTCTGACCGCATTGGAAGAATTGGGAGCGTCTGTATGAGCCGGCTCTCGGTGCCCGTAAGCGCCAAAGACCATGTCCAGGGAGACCCGCACGCGCCTGTCACCCTGGTCGAGTACGGGGACTACCAGTGCCCTTCCTGCGGGCAGGCCTACCCCATCGTCAAGCGCCTGCAAAAGCATTTTTCCAAGCGCGTGTCATTTGTCTTTCGTAATTTTCCCCTGACCCAAATACATCCCTACGCGGAGCCGGCTGCGGAAACGGCAGAATATGCCGGCGCTCACCACAAGTTTTGGGAAATGCACGACCTGCTTTATGAAAACCAGGGGAGTCTGGACGACGGTCTGCTTCTCAAACTGTCACAGCAACTGAATCTTGATCCCAATGCGCTGGCCGAGGCCCTGGAATCGAAGCAGTTCGAGCCACGAGTACGGGCCGATTTCTCGAGCGGGGTACGCAGCGGGGTGAACGGAACACCGACGTTCTTCATCAATGGTGAAAGGCACGACGGCTCCTACGACTATGAGTCGATGGTCGACGCGATTGTGTCGGCTGGCTCTCCAGGTTGAGGAATGGCTGAACGCGTAATCCATAAGCGGACAGGGGGTGCGGGCGTGGTTTTCGCAGCGAGCTTTCCTGGCCACATTGGGCTGTCACCTGCAGTAGGATCTAACTCCTATGCCAGATCAGATCAGTGAGATATTTCTTTCCGCGTCGGTAAAGCGGATGCAGCTCTCAGAAGACGACATCAATCGCTGTCTGGATAAGTTGTCGGACGAGCAGATGTGGTGTCGTGGAGGGGACCACGAAAACTCCATCGCCAACCTTCTGCTTCATCTCGAAGGCAATCTTCGGCAGTGGTTCCTGCACGGCATTGACGGCCAGCCGGATGTACGTGTGCGCGATGAAGAGTTCACCCTCTCACCCTCTCAGTCCTGCGAGGAGATCCGCCGCTGTTTTTCGGCGACCCTCGCAGAATCCCGCCGCGTGATCGGGTCGCTTCCCCCGGCGCGCCTGCTGGAAATGATCAATCCTCAGCCCAAAGGGAGCTGGGGACCGATGACCATCCTGGAAGCGATTTATCGCATCGTATGCCACCTGCAACTGCATCAGGGCCAGATCATCCTGCTGGCGAAGCAACTGACCGGCGCTGACCTGGATCTGTCACTGCCGCGGAAACGATAGCAACTCCTTGAGCCTTCGCGTCAGAAAGCGCCGCGCGACTTCCGGCCGCGCAAGAACCAACGCTTTTTCGTAAGAGGCGCGAGCCTGCTCGACCTTTCCCAGCCGCCGGTAAAAATCCGCCCTCGCCGAATGGGCGAGATAGTAATCCTCCAGCTCGCCGCGCGCCAGGATACCGTCGATCAGCGTGAGCCCAGCCTGCGGTCCATCCCGCATCGCCACTGCAACCGCGCGGTTCAGTTCTACCACCGGGGACGGATTTCCTGCCAGCAGCGCGTCATACAAGCTGACAATCTGTGCCCAGTCCGTCGCCGCCGCGCCCGGCGCTTCCGCATGCACGGCCGCGATCGCGGCCTCTAGCGTGTAGGCGCCGAACCGCCTGGACGCCAGTGCTTGCTCCACCAACCCAATCCCTTCCCTAATGAGGTCCCGGTTCCAGAGTGAGCGGTCCTGATCGTCCAATAGCACCAGCTCGCCTTCGGGTGAAGCACGCGCACCGCGACGCGACTCGTGCAACAACATGAGTGCCAGCAGTCCTCGTGATTCGGGCTCTGGCAACAATTCCACCAACAGACGCCCCAGACGGATCGCTTCGCCGGAAAGATCGGGCCGCGTCAGCGATCCGCCCGACGATGCCGAATACCCCTCGGTGAACACCAGGTAGATCACCTGGAGCACTGTGTCCAGCCTTGGCGCAAGCTCACTCTGGCCGGGCACCTCGTAGGGGATGCGCGCATCGCGTATTTTTGCTTTGGCGCGCACAATGCGCTTGGCAATGGTCGGTGCGGCGGTTAGAAAGGCGCGTGCGACCTCCTCGGTGGTGAGGCCGCAAACTTCGCGCATGGTCAGTGCAATCCGGGCATCGGCCGGCAGCGCCGGATGGCAGCAAGTAAAGATCAACCGCAGCCGGTCGTCTTCGATACTTTGCTCGTCCCATAGCGCTGGCTCCATAGCTTCTCCATCGAGCCGGCCGGCCAGCTCGCTCACCGACTCATCGAACCTGGCGCGGCGGCGCATATTGTCGATCGCTTTGAATCGTCCGGTCGACACCAGCCAGGCGCGCGGGTTGGCTGGCACACCATCCCGCGGCCACTGTTCCACCGCCGCTATGAAGGCGTCGTGCAGCGCTTCCTCCGCCCGATCAAAGTCCCCGAGCAAATGGATTAGCGTGGCCAGAACGCGGCGAGATTCAGAACGATAAGTGGCTTCCACCACCTCGTCCACTCGTCCGTCATTATCCGGCAACGCCATCGCTTTCTCCTTCGCATGGGCACGAAGGGCGCGCCACAAAGCGGCCGCCGGCATCCACAAAGCCTGCCGCATCGTACCGGTCATGGTGCCGCACCCAGTCTCCTAAATTATGACGGGGTCCGGTCTCATTACGCCCCTTCGGCGTCAGGTCAAGATACATGTAGGTCGTATCCACCATCTCGTCTCCCCGTCCATAGGTGGAGTAGGTGTGAAATATCTCGTCCTGGGCGTTCTTGTAGAACACGCTGAGGCCGGACCCTTCCTCGCTTACAAAATCACGGAGCTGGTAGTTGTAATTGACCTTTCCGCTCGCAACTTCCTCTTGTGTGAACGACACGCCATAGTCGTAATTAAAGTCGCTGCTGTAAGACGAAAGCCACTTGAAGCGCCACCCCATGCGCTGCTGGAATGCCTGGATCTCGGGGAGCGGCGCTCGTGAAATGGTCGCCAAAGACACATCGTGGTGTTCCAGGTGTGTGAGAGCGCCTTCGACATGGTCGGACCGAAACGAGCAGCCCACGCAGCCTTCTTTCCACCCGGGACCGAACATGAAGTGAGAGACAATGAGCTGACTCCGCCCTGCAAACAGATCCGCCAGGCTCTCTCGTCCGCCGGGTCCCTCGAAGAGGTAGTCTTTGTCGACCTTGACCCAGGGCAACTCCCGGCGTTGGCGATCGATCTCGTCACGCTGACGGGTCAGAAGCTTTTCCCTGGCGAGCAGTTGCTTGCGTGCTGACAACCATTCGGCTCGTGAAACAACGTTCGCATGCGTATGTAGATTCGTGTTCATGGACGGATCTCCTTCTTTTCGGATGGTTGTGGGTTCGCCTGACTGGCGATACGCGCCAGGGCAATCGATGGCATACATAGCGGGCACATCGATCCTCCTCCGTGGTGCTTCACTTGTTCGGTTCGCTCGCGGTTAATTCCTTGATGGGTCGCACTTCGATGCCGCCGAGCTGGATAGCGGGAACCTTCGCGGCCAACTGGATGGCCTGGTTCAGATCCTGCGCCTCGATCAGAAGGAAGCCGCCAATCTGTTCGTTGGTTTCCGCGAAAGGTCCATCGGTAACCGAGACCTTGCCGTTTCGAACACGAACAATGGTCGCTGTTCGTACTGATTCCAGCGCCTGGGCCGTGATCAGGTGCCCCCGCTTTCGCAGCGAATTGTCATAGGCAATGCTTTCGTCGTCCAGTGTCTGCAGTTCGCTCGCCGACAGCGCTTCCAGCTTCTTCTCGTCAACCAACACCATGCACAGATATTTCATTTGCTCTCTCTCCTGAACAGTGCAATCTTGCTCCATTCAGAAAATAGTCGTCCAGACCATCTCAAAATGGACACTCCCCCGCGACATTTGGCGATTTTTTTCACCTCGACCGCCGGTGGCGTCTTTGGACTCTATCCCCTTCACAATCGCCGGGTGCCCCACAGCCCCATGGAAGCCCACCACAGCCTTCCGCTCGAAAGAGATGAAACAGGATGATGGGGCCTGCTGTTTGCTTCGATCCCAATAGCTGATTTCAAGGCAAACCACCGCCCTCCCCTTGTCATCCCGGCCCGGATTTCCTACTTAACGCAGATCATCAAAGCCACGGGTCTCGACAGGAAATCCGGGGGAGCGTAGCCGAGGGATCTGCAGTTACTCTCGCACCGCAACAGCTTTCAAAATGAGCCAGCGTCGCTGACACGGGGTCGCCCTAAACCCAAAACAATTTTGTCGTGTTGGATCAACCCACACCTTAACCGGTGCCAGCCCCGGACTGTAGTCTGGGGGAGCGGGTTTTCAAACCCGCGAGAACGCTCTGTCGAAAATCAAGCTGCAACCTTCAGACCTTGGCCACCCACTCAACATTCGTGCGCGCCATTTTCATCTTCTTAAGTGGGCCGCAGGCCCATCGATACTCCGGTATAGATTGAGGGCTTTAAAGGGTGTGAGAACTCGGTTCTGGAAGGGCACGGCTTCAGCCGTGCCGTAAATTCATTGAGAGTTCCCGGGCTTTAGCCCCTGAGGGCATCCTTTTATCAGCGCATAAGAGAATTTAGAGGATGGAAAAAACGTACCTCAGCGGCTAAAGCCGTGTATGACAGCGTCATTTACGGCACGGCTGAAGCCGTGCCCTTCCGGGACCGAGTTCTCACGCAGGCTCTTTAGCCCGGGAACTCCTGATGAATTACGGCACGGCTGAAGCCGTGCCCTTCCAGAACCGAGTTCTCACACACCCTCTTTAGCCCTGGTGGCCGGGCTTTAAGCCCCTAAGGTACTCTTTCCAGGTAGCGAAATACGCGCCGGCATACGAGAAAGGCGATACAGTGCTGAAAGATAAGAACTGTCTCCGCGTAGGCATATTGGGCTGTGGTCCCATCTCTCAATTCGCCCACCTGGAATCCGCGCAGAAGGCTCGAAATATTCTCCTCCGCGCGGTCTGTGACGTTGATGAATCCCTGGCACAGCAGTTCGGTCAATTTTACGGAGCGGAGCGCATTTACCTCGACTATGACGATATGCTGGCAGACCCCAGCGTGGATGCGATTATCATCGCGATCTCCGATCCATTTCATGTCCCGGCTGCCCTGAAGGCGCTCTCCGCGGGCAAGCACGTTCTTTGTGAAAAGCCGATCGGAGTCTCCGTCGAGGAAGTTGAGTTGCTGGCGCAAAAGGTGCAAGCGAGTGGCCTTGTGCTCCAGGTGGGTCACATGCTCCGCTTTGATCCCGGGATCGAAGCAACGCACAGCTTCATACACCACGAGATGGGACAGATGCTGGCCCTAAAAGCGTGGTACTGTGACTCCACCCACCGCTACACCATGACCGACGCAGTACAACCCATTCCACGTTCGGGAGCCCGGGCGCTTAAGCCCAAAGTCGATCCCAAAGCCGATAAAGTCCGCTACTACATGCTGGCGCACGGTTGTCATCTGGTCGACTTGGCCAGATATTTCAGCGGCCCTCTTCTCGCCGTGCGCGCCCGGCTTTCCCAGCGCTTCGGGGCCTACTGCTGGTTCGTCGAAACCGAATTTGAAAACGGGACCTTGGGACATCTGGATCTGACCATCGCTGTCCGCATGGACTGGCACGAGGGCTTTCAAATCTATGGTGAACATGGCAGTGCGATCGGAAAAATCTTCAACCCCTGGTACTTCAAATCGAGCGAAGTAGACATCTTCCACGAGAAAGACTCGACCACTCGGCGAGTGCTCGGCGCAGATGGCCATTTCTACCGGCGCCAACTGGAGGGCTTTGCCGAGACGATCCTGGACGCAAAGCCGATACGTGGCGCAACCATCGAGGATGGTGTAGCCTCCGTGCGAGCCATGGCTGCCATTGCGCAATCGGTCGCTTCGGGTTCGAGAATCGTGCTCGCGGATGTAACCGGTGCAGTCTAATGTATCCAGCGATCTTTGCTCGTACCTACCCCTTTACCAATGCGGCCGAGGTGTTCGCTGCCGCGGCGGGCGACGGATATAGCGGAGTGCAGTTCAACCTGGTCTCTGCAGGGCTTTCCACCCTGCCGGAGCAACTGCCGGAGGGGCTTGCTGAAAAAATCAAACACCAGGCGCACGCTGCCGGAGTCACCGTGGCGGCGCTCTCCGGGACCTGCAACATGGCTCACCCAGATCCTAACGTTCGCGCTTCGTCAAGAAAAGCCCTTGGGAACGTCATCGAAGCAGCGCGCCGCATGGGTGCTCCGGTTGTGACCCTCTGTACCGGCTCTCGTGACCCACATGATATGTGGAAGCATCACCCTGATAATCAAGGCGCATTAGCCTGGAGTGTGTTGCGCAGTGAATTAGACTTTGCCTTGCAATCAGCAGAAGCCGCAGGCATCAAGCTGGCCATCGAACCCGAGCCCGGAAATGTCGTCAACCATGCACAAGCGGCACGGCGATTGCTCAATGAAGTCGCGTCGCCTTTCCTCGGGATTGTTCTTGACCCAGCGAACCTGCTATCGCCTGCGACGCTCTCCCAACAGCAAAGAATCATCGCTCAGGCGACACAACTCCTCGGCGGCTCACTTTTGCTTGCTCATATCAAAGACATTGAGACTTCCGGGTGCGTGACCGCGCCAGGAAGGGGTGCTGTAGATCTTCCGGCATTCGTAGCGGCGCTTCGCTCCATTACCTACGACGGCGCGCTCGTCGCTCACGGGTTTTCAGAAGAATATGCAGCCGAAGTCTCCGGGGTCCTTGCGGGCCTGATCGGAAGCCCTGCATGACGGACGGCATGTTCCGAGCAGAAGACGGATGTCTGCTGGCCTACGAAGATGTCGGGGAAGGTATGCCGGTCCTTTGGCAACACGGTCTGGGTGCCGACCGAACGCAGCCCGCCGAGGTTTTCCCCGCAAATCCTGGAACGGCTCCAGGAATCCGGCGTCTCACGCTCGAATGCCGTGGTCATGGCAACTCAGAGCTGGGAGACACCAGCCGGCTGTCCATCGCCACCTTCGCAGCCGACGCCATCGCCCTTCTTGATCATGTGGGAATTCGTCAGGCAATTGTCGGGGGCATCTCGTTAGGCGCCGCCCTATCCATGCGGCTCGCAGCCTTGCACTCCGATAGAATTGCCGGTCTGATTCTTGCCCGGCCTGCGTGGGTCGTGGGACCGTCTGCCACCATGGCCCCTTACCTGGAGATAGCAGCACTGCTCCAGGAGTTTGGCGCCCATGAGGGGGCACTTCGTTTTGAGGCTTCTGCGTGCCTTCCCGCGGTTGCCGCCATTTCCCCCGACAACGTTGCATCTCTAAGGAGTTTCTTTTCCCGGCCCAACCCTGCGAGCACGATTGCGTTGCTGTCCACCATCCCAGGAGATTCGCCGGGCATCGACGCTGCGGCAATCGCCGGCATTCGAGCGCCCACGCTCATCATAGGTAACCATCACGATTTTGTTCACCCGCTCGCCTACGCGGAGCGTTTGCAACAGATTCTTCCTCACGCAACCCTGCGGGTCATCACCGCGAAATCGATCAACAAAGACCAATACAAGCTGGATTTTCGAGAGGCCCTCTCCCAGTTTCTCACCGCCATGCTAGTGTTCCCATGAGCACCATACTTGTCGTCGACATCGGTGGCACCCGCATCAAAATGGGTTTTGCCGTTGATGGGGAGCCGCAAGAGTACGTCCGTCTGTTCTCGACCGTTGAGCTACGAAGCGGTCCTATTGCTGCTCTTGAGCGAATGATCTCAACCGTCATAACGGAATCGGGTCTCGAACCGGCGGCCATCGTTTCCACTGTTCCTGGTTTTCTCGATGCCAAGCGGAATCGCATACTCTACTCTGCAAACATCCCGGAACTGAACGGCGTCTTGCTGGCCGGCGACCTGGGCCATCGCATCGGTCTTCCCGTCTTGCTCGAGCGCGACTCTGTTTTGGCATTGATGGGAGAGTACGTCGCTGGAGTGTGCCAAGGCGCGGGCTCGGTCCTCGGGCTCTTCTTCGGTACTGGAATCGGAGGCGCCTTCCTGCAGCAAGGCCGTCCCTTTCGAGGCTCCGGCTGGGCTCTGGAGATTGGGCATATGCCCTTCTCTGGAAGCCGTCGATGGCTACGCGCCGAGAGAGGCGAGTGTCTCGAAGCATACGTATCGGGGAAAGCCCTTGAGCGCATTGCGGAATACCATCAGGTCCCGATCGAAGATGTGTTTCGAGCCTCCGCGCAAGCGTCCGAACTAGCGAACCACCTGCGCGAGTTTGTGACCAACCAGGCCTTCGCGATTGCCACCGCAATAGCGGTTCTTTCTCCTGAGACTGTGGTTCTCGGCGGTGGCATCTGCGAAATGCGGGACTTTCCCAAGGCGCGACTCATCTCGGAACTGGAGCAGAGCTTCCCCTTCCTCTCCACCGGCCGGCCTCTGGATCTGCGATGGGCAGGCCTTGGTTGGCGAAGTGTGCTCCACGGAGCAACTTTTTCAGTACGCAAGCCACCAAGCTGAATCTTTTTCCTCAAAGAACACCATGCACAGATATTCATTGCTCTCTCCTGAACAGTGCAATATTGCTCCATTCAGAAAATAGTCTTCCAACCCATCTCAAAATGAACATGGTCGGCGAATATTTGCTGGCCCAGGGACGGCCTTCGCGTGGAAGAGCGTTTCGCGGCTGACCATGGCGTTTAGGCGGATCACTTACAGGCTATGCGTCGAAACCGGGCACGGGCTCCGGACGAGAGCCTACTTTAGTTGTACTTAACGTTGGCCACTTTCAGATGCATGCCGCCGATAACTCAAGTGGAGGGCTTTTGCAGCTTTCTCCTCTGGGAATGCGAATACAGCCCATGCGCAAATCGACAAGCGACCTCATCTGGGATTTCGTCGTGCTCTCAAACGAACCGAAGGCGGCGAAGAATCTCCGGGAATATGAGGCGTGCGCAAATCACGACTTTGATGAATGAGGCCGAAGTACCGCTCTCCTAGTGTGCCGCTGCTATGCCCTGCGGCGCGGGCATTCGCCCTGGCGGGGCTTTGGCTCACGGCGGCGGCGGCGTGCGCGCAGATGCAACTGGTGCCGGCGATTAACGCGGTGGCGGGCACTGGGACCGCCGGTTACTCGGGTGATAGCGGGTTAGCCACCAGCGCCAAATTGAACACCCCAGCCGACGTTGCATTCGACAGCGCTGGCAACTGGTACATCGCCGACTATACCAACTGCAGAATCCGCAAGGTGGCCATCGGCACGGGCAATATTTCGACCGTAGCAGGCAACGGAACCTGCGGTTATAACTCCGATGGCATTGCCGCCACCAGCGCCGAGTTGAACGGCCCCAATAGCGTAGCCATCGATAGCTCCGGCAACATCTATATTGCGGACTATACCAACAACCGCATCCGCAAGGTGACCATCTCGACCGGTTACATCAGCACGGTCGCGGGTACCGGAACAGCCAGCTACTCCGGCGATGGGGCCGCGGCGACGAGCGCTACGCTGGATACCCCAGCCGGCGTCGCTGTGGATAGCTCCGGCAACATCTATATCGCGGATCGTACCAACGATCGCGTCCGCAAGGTGACGATCTCGACCGGCTTCATCAGTACAGTGGCGGGCAATGGAAGTGCGTGCGGCACTCCGACCAGCGGCTGCGGTGACGGCAGCGCGGCCACCAGCGCCAACCTTACCAGTCCCAATTCCGTGGCCCTGGATAGCTCCGGGAACATCTACATTGCCGACAGTGGCGACAATCGCATTCGCGAGGTGACCATCTCGACTGGCTACATCAGCACCGTGGCAGGCAATGGGACCCCGGGTTACACCGGCGACGGGAGTGCGGCCACCAGCGCGGAGATCAACGGCCCCAACGGAGCTGCGCTTGACAGCTCGGGCAACGTCTACATCAGTGACACCCAAAACCGCCGCATACGCGTGGTGAATCCCGGCACCGGCCACATAAGCACCCTGGCGGGTAACGGAACTCAGGGCACCACCGGCAACAGCGGCCCGGCTATCAGCGCTGAGTTGGACGATACGAAGCAAATCACAGTCGACGGTCTGGGGAATGTCTACGTTGCCGATGCAACCGCCGAAGAGGTCCGCCAGGTGCAGCTCAACACCACCTTCCCCACCACGGCGCTGGGCGGCAGCAGTGCGGTGCAGGACTTTTTTCTTGAGACCACGGCTGCTGAAACGCTTACCAGCATGATCGCGCAGCAGTCCCAGGGCAGCAAGCAGGAGTACAGCATCGGGACCATCACCGGCTGCACGGTGAATGGCAGCACTTCGAATCCCAGCGGGACGATCTGCACCCTTCCCATCACCTTCACTCCTGCATATCCGGGGCCGCGCAACGTCCCGTTGACGGCTGTCACCGGCACCGGCAACGTTGGCTTTGGCCTGGTCGGCACGGGCGCGGGACCGCTGGCGGTACTGATTCCTGGAATCATCTCCACCGTGGCGGGCAACGGTACTGCCGGAACGACGGGAAACGGGGGCGCAGCCACCAGCGCCGAGTTGAGCGATCCCGGCAAGGTGGCCGTCGACAGCGCGGGCAACGTCTACATTGCGAACTATAACAACCAGGATATTCAAAAGGTGACGGCTTCGAGCGGCATTATCAGCATCGTGGCCGGGAACGGGACATCTGGTTTCTCCGGAGACGGGGGAGCAGCCACCAGCGCCGAGTTCAAGCACCCGTCCGGTCTCGGCATTGACAGCGCCGGGAACATCTATATCGCGGACAAGAACAACTGCCGCATTCGCAAGGTAACCGTCGCCACCGGCGTGATTGCCACCGGGGCCGGCAACAGCACCTGCGCTTATTTAGGCGATGGAGGCTTGGCCACCAGCGCCGAGATACACAATCCGAGCAGCAATATTGCCTTGGACAGCCACGGCAACTGGTATTTCGGTGACAATTCCAACTATCGCCTCCGCGAAGTGAACGCATCGACGGGCATCATTACCACCGTGGCGGGCAATGGAACCCAAGGCTATACCGGCGATGGCAGCGCCGCCACCAGCGCCGAAATCAACAACCCGTCGGGAGTCGCCCTGGACAGCTCCGGCAACATCTACTTTTGCGACTTCGGCGCCGAAGTGATCCGCAAGGTGACCGTCTCGACCGGCATTATCTCCACAGTTGCGGGCAACGGGACCGCCGGCTACTCGGGCGACGGCGGCCCCGCAATCAATGCCGAAATCAACAACCCTGGGAGCCTTACCGTCGATGTGGCGGGCAACATCTACATTTCCGACAGCAACAATCGCGTCCGCGTAGTCAATGCGGCCAGCGGCACCATTTCTACCCTGGCTGGAAACGGAACGGGCGGATATACCGGAGATGGCGGACCGGCTACTTCTGCTGAGTTGAACAGTCCGGCAGACATCGCGGTGGACAGCGCCGGGAACATGTATATTGCCGATTCATCCAACAACGTTATTCGTAAAGTGAACGTCAGCCAGTCGCAGTTGACGTATCCGACCTCAACGCCGGTTGCCACCATGGACGGGACGGACGACCCGCAGACTGCGACGGTGGCAAATATCGGCAACGCCAGCGTGACTTTTTCCGTGCCTGGTACGGGCAACAACCCCAGCGTCAGCGCTTACTTTCAACTGGACAACGCAACCACTTGCCCGGAACTGACTACAGCAAGTTCACCGGGAACTCTGACCGCGGGACTGGTGTGCAACTACGCCGTGGATTTTGCCCCCACCATTGCGGGCAGCGTGTCAGGCTCCGTGATCGTTACCGACAACTCGCTGGGCGTCACCGCAGCAACCCAGACCATCAGCCTGACCGCCACCGCAACCAAGGGCACGCCGCCCATCTCATGGTCCAACCCAGCGGCGATTACCTACGGCACCGCACTGAGCTCAACCCAACTCAATGCCAGCTCCACGCTTGCGGGCTCCTTCGTCTACAGTCCCTCCTCCGGTACGGTCCTTGCCGCCGGCTCGCAAACACTCTCGGTGACTTTCAATCCCACGGACACGACCGACTACAACTCGGGGACCGACAACGTAACGCTGACGGTTAATTCAGCCGCCCCGGCCATCACCTTCACCGTTTCCAACCAGACCTACGGTGTCTCGCCCTTCACCGTCTCGGCCAGTTCCAACTCCGCGGGCGCGATCACCTATTCCGTGGTCAGCGGCCCGGCTACCATCTCCGGCTCGACGGTGACCATCACCAGCGCAGGCACCGTGGTCCTCCAAGCCTCGCAGGCGGCCAGCGGAAACTACTCCGCGGGCACGCAGAACGCCAGCTTTACGGTGGCGCAGGCTACCAAGACCATCACTTTCCCGCAGCCAACCACGCCCGTGACGGTCAACGGCACTGCAACGCTTGGGGCAACGGCCAGCGGCGGCGATCCAGTCACCTACTCGATCACCGCCGGCACTGCATCCATCTCCGGCTCAACCATCACTTACACCAACGCCGGCACGGTCACCATCGCCGCCAACTCCGCGGCGACAGCCAACTACACGGTCGCAGCGACGGTCTCCGATACGGTGACGGTGAACGCCGCTGCTTCGGCCTACACCGCACCGGCGACCAACGTGGGCTCAACCAGTGCTACCCAGATCGCCACCGTAAACATCGCCACCGCCGGTACGCTGGGCACGATCTCGGTACTGACGCAGGGCGCTGCAAGCCTTGATTACGCTTATGTCGCCGGCGGCACCTGCGCAACCGCTACGGTATACAGCGCGGGTCAGGCCTGCACCGTCAAGTACACATTCACCCCGGCCGCTCCTGGACTGCGCCTTGGAGCTGTGGTCCTCTCTACTTCTACGCCAACGGTGCTGGGCACGTCGTACCTGGCGGGTTCGGGAACAGGGCCGCGGGGCACATTCCCGCCCGGCATTATCTCCACCTTCGCGGGCAACGGCACGGCGGGTTACTCGGGCGACGGCGGCCAGGCAGCGAGCGCCGAAGTCAACCAGCCGCGCGATGTGGCGCTGGATGCGGCCGGCAACCTCTACATCTCCGATACCTCGAACAACTGCGTGCGCAAGGTCAACACCTCGGGCGTCATCTCAACCTATGCCGGAACCTGCGGCAGCTCCGGATACTCCGGCAACGGAGCCGCCGCCACCAGCGCCAAGATCTCCAGTCCAGGGGGCATCGCGCTGGACGGAGCCGGCAACCTCTACATCGCCGACCAGAGCAACAATGTGGTGCGCGAGGTGAACGCGGTTACCGGCTTCATCTCGACCGTGGCGGGGAACACGACCTCGGGTTACAACAGCGACGGCATAGCGGCCACCAGCGCGGAACTGAATACGCCGCAGTTCGTGATGACCGATAGCGCGGGGAATTTCTATATCTCCGACGTGGGTAATGCCCGTGTGCGCGAGGTCACGATCGCGACAGGAATGATTACCACGATTGTTGGAAATGGAACGGGTGGATACAACGGCGATGGCATTGCGGCCACCAGCGCCGAAACCAACTCCCCCGGACGGCTTGCATTCGACGCCTCGGGAAACCTCTATATTCCCGAGAAGAGCAACAACCGCGTGCGCATGGTCTCGGCCGGTACCGGACTGATCTCGACTGTGGCGGGCACGGGCACCCAGACGTTTAGCGGCGATGGCGGCGCAGCCACCAGCGCGACTCTGAACCAGCCTCTGAGCGCCATGCTCGACGCCGCCGGCAACCTCTACATCGCCGACTACGGCAACAGCCGCATCCGCGAGGTGAATGCGACCACACTGGTCATCAATACCATCGCCGGCAATTTGACCGCCGGCGGCTACAGCGGCGACGCCGGCCCCGCCACCAGCGCGGAACTCAATACTCCCGTCGGCACTGCCATGACCCCGGGCACGAACATCTACATCGCGGACTACCGCAACAACCGAATCCGGCTGGTCACGCAGTCCACGCCGGCAGCGATGAGTCTGCCCTCGACCGCCTATGGCGCCACCAGCGCGGCAAGCTACCAGACGGTCCAGAATACCGGCAACGGCACACTGACCATCGCGTCGATTTCTTCTTCGTCGGGCAACTTCACGCTGGGCGGCGCCTCGGCCACCTGCGCCAACTCCAGTCAGGTGCTGGCTTCCGCCGCCGCCTGCGTTCTTGGCGTCGAGTTCACGCCAACCTCCGTCGCTGCTCTCAACGGCACGATCACGCTCACCGACAACACGCTCAACGTTTCCAGCAGTACACAAACGATCGCGGTGAGCGGCACTGGAGTGGCTGCCGCCCCGACCATCACCTTCACTGTTTCCAACCAGACCTATGGCGTTGCGCCCTTCGCCGTCTCGGCCAGTTCGAACTCCGCAGGCGCGATCACCTATTCGGTGGTAAGCGGTCCGGCCACCATCTCCGGCTCGACGGTGACCATCACCGGGGTGGGCACGGTGGTGCTGCAGGCTTCGCAGGCCGCCAACGGCAACTACGCCGCAGGCACTCAGAACGCCAGCTTCACGGTGTCGGCCGAAGCCCCGACCATCACCTTTACCGTTTCGAACCAGACCTACGGCGTCGCTCCCTTCGCGGTCTCGGCCACTTCGAACTCCGCGGGCGCGATCACCTATTCGGTGGTTAGCGGCCCGGCCACCATCTCCGGCTCCACGGTGACCATCACCGGGGTGGGCACGGTGGTGCTCCAGGCCTCGCAGGCCGCCAACGGCAACTACACGGCGGGCACCCAGAACGCCAGCTTCACGGTGTCGGCTGCGGCCCCGACCATCACCTTCACTGTTTCCAACCAGACCTACGGCGTCGCTCCCTTCGCGGTCTCGGCCAGCTCCAACTCCGCAGGCGCGATCACCTATTCGGTGGTCAGCGGTCCGGCCACCATCTCCGGCTCGACGGTGACCATCACCGGGGTGGGCACGGTGGTGCTGCAGGCTTCGCAGGCCGCCAACGGCAACTACACCGCGGGCACCCAGAACGCCAGCTTCACGGTGTCGGCTGCAGCCCCGACCATCACCTTCACTGTTTCCAACCAGACCTACGGTGTCTCCCCCTTCGCCGTCTCGGCCAGTTCGAACTCCGCGGGCGCGATTACCTATTCGGTGGTTAGCGGCCCGGCCACCATCTCCGGCTCGACTGTGACCATCACTGGCGTGGGCACGGTGGTGCTGCAGGCTTCGCAGGCCGCCAACGGCAACTACACCGCGGGCACCCAGAACGCCAGCTTCACGGTGTCGGCTGCAGCCCCGACTATCACCTTCACTGTTTCGAACCAGGCCTACGGTGTCGCTCCCTTCGCCGTCTCGGCCAGTTCGAACTCGGCGGGCGCGATCACCTATTCGGTGGTCAGCGGTCCGGCTACCATCTCTGGCTCGACGGTGACCATCACCGGGGTAGGCACGGTGGTGCTCCAGGCTTCGCAGGCCGCCAACGGCAACTACACGGCAGGCACCCAGAACGGCAGCTTCACGGTGTCGGCTGCAGCCCCGACCATCACCTTCGCTGTTTCGAACCAGACCTATGGCGTCGCTCCCTTCGCGGTCTCGGCCAGCTCCAACTCCGCGGGCGCGATCACTTATTCGGTGGTCAGCGGTCCGGCTACCATCTCTGGCTCGACGGTGACTATCACCGGCGTGGGAACGGTGGTGCTGCAGGCTTCGCAGGCCGCCAACGGCAACTACACGGCAGGCACCCAGAACGCCAGCTTCACGGTGTCGGCTGCGGCCCCGACCATCACCTTCACTGTTTCCAACCAGACCTACGGTGTCGCTCCCTTCGCGGTCTCGGCCACTTCGAACTCCGCGGGCGCGATCACCTATTCGGTGGTCAGCGGTCCGGCCACCATCTCTGGCTCGACGGTGACCATCACCGGGGTGGGCACGGTGGTGCTGCAGGCTTCGCAGGCCGCCAACGGCAACTACACGGCAGGCACCCAGAACGCCAGCTTTACGGTGTCAGCTGCGGCCCCGACCATCACCTTCACTGTTTCGAACCAGACCTACGGAGTCGCTCCCTTCGCCGTCTCGGCCACTTCGAACTCCGCGGGCGCGATCACCTATTCGGTGGTCAGCGGCCCGGCCACCATCTCCGGCTCGACGGTGACCATCACCGGGGTGGGCACGGTGGTGCTGCAGGCTTCGCAGGCGGCCAACGGCAACTACACCGCGGGCACCCAGAACGCCAGCTTCACGGTGTCGGCTGCGGCCCCGACTATCACCTTCACTGTTTCGAACCAGACCTACGGTGTCGCTCCCTTCGCGGTCTCGGCCAGCTCGAACTCGGCGGGCGCGATCACCTATTCGGTGGTCAGCGGTCCGGCCACCATCTCCGGCTCGACAGTGACCATCACCGGGGTGGGCACGGTCGTGCTGCAGGCTTCGCAGGCCGCCAACGGCAACTACACCGCAGGCACCCAGAACGCCAGCTTCACGGTGTCGGCTGCAGCCCCGACCATCACCTTCACTGTTTCGAACCAGACCTACGGCGTCGCTCCCTTCGCCGTCTCGGCCACTTCCAACTCCGCGGGCGCGATCACCTATTCGGTGGTCAGCGGCCCGGCCACCATCTCCGGCTCGACGGTGACCATCACCGCAGTGGGCACGGTGGTGCTGCAGGCTTCGCAGGCCGCCAACGGCAACTACACGGCAGGCACCCAGAACGCCAGCTTTACGGTGTCGGTTGCCGCCCAAACCATCAGCTTCCCAAATCCTGGAACACAGACCTACGGCGTTGCGCCCATCACTCTTACTGCAAACGCCACCTCAGGCCTCACCGTCACCTATAGCGTGACCAGCGGTTCGGCGTGGGTGGAGGGAAAATCTCTGACCATCACAGGCGCCGGCTCGGTAACAGTCCAGGCCAGTCAGGCGGGCAATGCAAATTACTCTGCTGCAACCCCGGTCAGCGTCACCTTCACCGTGAACCCCACACCCCCGACGGGAGTTACAGTCAACAGCGGCTCCTGCTGTGTGCTCGATGCATTGACCACGATTCCTGCCGCTGCGTACAGCCTGAGATTGCTTTCATCAAAATATTCGGGCAATGCCGTCACGGTGAGACGGTCCAGTGACAATACAACCGCCAACATCGGGTTTTCCGGGACCATTTTAAACACAACGACGCTGACGACCTTCTGCGCCTCCACCAACTGCTTCGTCACCACGTGGTACGACCAGACCGGAAATGGCAACAACGCAACGCAATCAACCGCCGCAAACCAACCGCAGATTGTGAGCTCGGGAGCAGTCATCACGCAGAACGGCCTGCCTAGCATCCATCTGGTCGCAACTTCGTCGACCTACTTCCTTCTCCCCTCCGGAATTGTCGCGTCAGCGACCTCCGGTGGAACAGTGAACGGTGTCTTCAATCCGAACTCATCCGCAGCTTGGGCGCGTTTTTTCGATTTCGGAACAGGCACGAGCTTGAATTGGTTCGCAAGCCCAGTAGGGAGCGGTGGAGACTTCCAATTCCGCATCACAACTGCCGGCGGCGGTTCAGAGCAGGGATTATACGGTCTTAATTCTATCGATACCAGCGCCCTCAGAATTATGACTTTTGAAGACACATCGAGCACGATGTCCGCGTATGTGAACGGAGCAATTTACGGAGGCGCGACTGCGAGCATCACGCCATCGCAGATTTCAGGCTCAAACAATTACATCGGCAAATCGCAATATGCCGCCGATGCATACTTCAACGGGTATGTCTCCGAGTTCCTGGTTGTTGCATCGGGTCTTTCCGCAGCGGATCGATCGACGGTGGAGCAAAATCAGTCGCTCTACTACTCGGTCGCGCTGGCCAATGCGTCGGGCAGCGTGTCCTGTTGCGCGCTGGATTCCCTTGGCGGCACGGCCGCGGCCGCGTATAGTCTGCGGCGACTCTCCTCGAGCTATGCCGGTTCGGACGTCGCGGTCACGCGCTCGAGCGATAGCACCACGGCCAACATCGGTTTTGTTAGTAACGTACTGGACACAGCGACCATGATGAGCTTTTGCGCGTCGACAACCTGCAAGGTCAGCACCTGGTACGATCAGTCGGGCAATGGGGTGAATCTCACCCTTCTCTCAGGGTATTCCCTACCGTCGATCGTGGCCGGTGGAACGCTGCAGACGGCCCTGCCAGGAAATCTGCCGGCGATCAACTTTTCCGGTGCGGAACTCGGAAATGCCACCCTCACCAACTCCGGGCTGAACCAAACAGGCAGTGTGAGCGCTGTGGTTCAATCTCCATCGTCGCCCTACAACGGTTACGCCGGTGTCGTGGGCTGGTCTGGCGTTGCCGGCCCATTCTTCGGCAATATTCCCGGACCTGCTTGGGGCTACTACATGTCCAACAAGGGTGTACAGGATACCTATCAATCGCTCAGCGCCAATCAACCGCTCATTACCACGTGGGCGTGGAACGATTACACCGAAGCGATGACCATCTCGGTCAATGGAGCTGCCCGTGGGTTCACGAGCACAGTCAGTGCCGGAGGCTCCTTTACCCCGATGCGCGTCGGAGGCGACGGCGGCACGGCCTATTTTGGCGGTTATCTGCAGGAGATCGTCGTATTCGCCGGCTACGAAATGACTTCAAGCGACCGCGACATACTCGAGCGAAGCCAGTCTCAGTTCTATTCGATTGCACTATCGGGCATTCTGACAACCGATAATGCGAGTGCGGACTTAGGCCCGGTGAATCTGGGCTCCAATGCAAGCTCGTCTGTCACTTTCAATTTCACCACCGACGCCAATCTTGGTTCGACGCCAGTGCGCGTGGTCACAAAGGGAGCAACCGGCCTCGACTTCACCGATGCCGGCACCGGCACCTGCGATACTAATGGGTCAAGTTATAACTACATGGCGGGCGGCAATTGCAATGTAACTATCTTATTCACGCCTCTGTATCCAGGTCTACGCTCAGGGGCCGTCCAGCTGCTGGGACCAAGCGGAACGGTGGTAGCCACGGCTTATTTGAGCGGCATCGGCACTGCGCCGCAGCCCGATTTCCCCTCCGGCATTGTCTCCACGGTTGCCGGCAGTGCAACAGCAGGATATGTCGGGGACGGCGGCGCGGCCATCAGCGCGCAACTCAATGCACCAAGGTCGATTGCGCTCGACGGCTCGGGGAACCTGTACATTGCCGACTATTCCAATCAAGTGATTCGCGAGGTGAATTCAGGAACCGGCGTGATAACCACATACGCGGGAAACCATTCCGCAGGCTATAGCGGAGATGGGAGCGCAGCCACGTCCGCAAAGCTCAATTCCCCAACTGGGGTTGCCGTCGATGGAGCGGGCAATGTCTATATTGCGGATTCGCTGAACAATGTGATTCGAAAAGTGGATGGGGTGACTGGCAACATTAGTACCTGGGCAGGAACCGGCTCACAAGGCTACACCGGCGACAACGGCGCCGCCACATCGGCCACCATGAATTCTCCCCAAGCCATTGCCTTCGACGCCGGGGGAGATGCCTACGTCAGCGATGCGAACAACAACGTTATTCGCAAGGTAAGCGCCGCTACGGGAATGATCTCCACCATTGCCGGAACCGGCACGTCCGGGTTTTCCGGAGATTCAGGTGCGGCCATCAGTGCCCAGTTGAGCCTGCCTCAAGGATTGGCTCTCGACTCGTCCGGCAACCTGTATATCGCGGACAATCAGAATCAGCGAATCCGCAAGGTCAACGCTTCGACGGGGATCATCACCACCCTTGCAGGCAATTCCTCGGCAAGCTACACGGGAGACGGGGGTCCCGCCGCCAGTGCCTCGCTCAGCAGCCCGGAAGATGTGGAACTCGATCCGGGGGGAAATCTGTACATCGCCGACGCTCAAAACAATGTGATCCGAAAAATTTCCGCACAGACCGGCACCATCAGCACAGCATTCGGCACAGGGACTGCAGGCTTCTCCGGCGATGGTGGATCGGCCTCCAATGCGGCGTTCCAATCTCCATTTGCGATTGTGCGCAGTCCGAGTGGAAATCTGTACATCGACGATTCGCTGAACAATCGAATTCGTAAGATAGACCTTCTCGATGCGCCATCACTTACGCTGCCCGGCACTCCCTATGGTGCAACCAGCGCGGCCATCTATCAGACCGTCGAAAACAGCGGAACCAGTTCTTTGACCATTGCATCCATTGTTTCCTCTTCTGCGAACTTCACCCTCGGCGGAGCATCGGCCACATGCGCGAACACCAGTCAGGTGCTCATTTCAGCAGGATCGTGCCTGGTCGGCGTGGAGTTCACGCCCTCTTCGGTTGGAGCACTGAGCGGCGCCGTCACGCTCAATGACAATGCCCTGAACGTCGGCGGCTCAACACAGAGTCTTGCTGTGAGTGGAAACTCCACTCAAGCAACGCCCGCCGTTATCCTGAGCACATCCAATGCATCGGTTCCCTATGGGACTCAGATTACATTCACGGCAGCGCTTCCTGCTACCGCTACGGGAACTGTCACGTTCCAGGACAGCGGTATCGCAATCGGCACCGGCACGCTGAGTGGTGGAACGGCTACTTTGACCCTGTCGTCTCTTTCCGCGGGCTCGCACAGCATTGCCGCCTCTTATCCTGGCGACGCCAATTTCACTGCCGCAAGCTCCACGTTACTGACACAAATCATCACCCGGGCTACGCCGTCGATTGTCTGGACCACGCCTTCTGCCATCACCTACGGCACGGCGCTGAGCTCCACTCAGCTCAACGCCACCTCGGCCACCGCCGGCGCCTTCGTCTACACGCCCGCCTCGGGCACGGTGCCCGGCGCCGGAACCCAGACCCTGAGCGTGACCCTGACCCCCACCGACACCGCCGACTACAACACGGCTACCGCCACCGTGCAGCTGGTGGTCAACCAGGCGACCCCGACGGTGTCAGTATGGCCGACGGCCAGCGCCATCACCTACGGGCAGACGCTGGCGTCCTCTACGCTGAGCGGCGGCACGGCTTCAGTTGGTGGCTCGTTCGGGTGGACGACCCCGAGCACGGCGCCGGGCGCAGGGACACCTTCAGAGAGCGCCACCTTTACTCCCACCGACACTACTGACTACACCACGCCGGCGGCGGGTTCGGTGACGGTCACGGTCAACAAGGCTACGCCCTCGATCACCTGGTCCACGCCTTCTGCCATCACCTACGGCGCGGCGCTGAGCTCCACTCAGCTCAACGCCACCTCGGCCACCGCCGGCGCCCTCGTCTACACGCCCGCCTCGGGCACGGTGCTCGGCGCCGGAACCCAGGCCCTGAGCGTGACCCTAACCCCCACCGACACCGCCGACTACAACTCCGCTACCGCCAGTGTCCAACTGGTGGTCAACCAGGCTCCCCTGACCATCACCGCATCGAGCGCCACGGTGAATTACGGCGCTGCCGTGCCCATCATCACGCCGAGTTATAGCGGCTTCGTGAACAGCCAGACCAGCGCGGTGCTGACCACCGCACCGACTTGCACTACGACCTATACGACGGCCAGCGCGGCGGGATCCTCGCCTTCAACCAGCTGCTCCGGGGCCGCTGCCGCCAACTACGCGATCAGCTATGTGGCCGGATTGGTGACCGTCAACCAGGCTCCCCTGACCATCACCGCATCGAGTGCTACGGTGAGTTACGGCGGCGCCGTGCCCACCATCACGCCGAGTTACAGCGCCTTCGCGAATGGCCAGACCAGCGCGGTGCTGACCACCGCACCGACTTGCACTACGACCTATACGACGGCCAGCGCGGCGGGGTCCTCGCCTTCCACCAGCTGCTCCGGGGCCGCCGCCGCCAACTACGCGATCAGCTATGTGGCCGGAGTGGTGACCGTCAACCTGGCCCCCCTGACCATCACCGCATCGAGCGCTACGGTGAGTTACGGCGGCGCCGTGCCCACCATCACCCCGAGTTATAGCGGCTTCGCGAACAGCCAGACCACCTCTGTGCTGACCACCGCACCCACCTGTACCACGAGCTACACGACGGCCAGCGCGGCGGGGTCCTCGCCTCCGACCAGCTGCTCCGGGGCCGCTGCCGCCAACTACACGATCAGCTACGTGGCCGGAGTGGTGACCGTCAACCAGGCGCCCCTGACCATCACCGCATCGAGCGCCACAGTGAATTACGGCGGTGCTGTGCCCACCATCACGCCCAGTTACAGCGCCTTCGTGAACAGCCAGACCAGCGCGGTGCTGACCACCGCACCCACCTGCACCACGACCTACACGACGGCCAGCACGGCGGGCTCCTCGCCTTCGACCAGTTGCTCTGGCGCCGCTGCCGCCAACTACGCGATCAGCTACGTGGCCGGAGTGGTGACCGTCAACCAGGCTACGCCGTCGATCACCTGGTCCACGCCCTCTGCGATCACCTACGGCACCGCGCTGAGCTCGACTCAGCTCAACGCCACCTCGGCCACCTCCGGCGCCTTGCTTTACACCCCCGCCTCGGGCACGGTGCTAGTCGTCGGAACGCAGACTCTGAACGTGACCCTGACCCCCACCGACACCACGGACTACAACTCCGCTACCGCCAGCGTGCAACTGGTGGTCAACAAGGCCGCGTCTGTACTTTCCGTAACTCCATCGCTGAACCCTTCAACTTTTGGCGACGCTGTCACGTTTACCCTGACGGTCAGCGGAAATGGTGCTACACCGACAGGCACCGTCACGTTAACCGACGGAGCCACTACGCTGTTGAGCGCAACCGCGCTACAAGCGAATGGAATCCAAACAGTGACAACATCTGCCTTGTCTGCGGGATCGCACACATTGAACCTCACCTACAGCGGTGACGCCAACTTCCACTAGGCGGTCAAAGTGGCCAAAAATGGCACAGAGCAGCGTATAGCCATGAGAACCCTGCAAACACCCCAAGAAACCCACTGCGTTTAGGAAGGCTCTGCACAAGTTCCTTCCTGAGCCGATAAGGGAGGGTAACGACGATGCGGCAACAAACATTGGGGTCACTGGCGAGTTTCGAGAAGTTTGGTCCTAAGGGTCAGCGGGAGCTTTTTCCGGATCAGATGGAGCAGGTGGTGCCTTGGTCAGAATTGCTCGTTCTGGTCGAGCCTCATTATCCCAAGCCGGGCAGCGTACGGCAGCCCGTGGGCCTTGCGATCAAGCTGCGGACTTACTTCCTTCAGCCGCGGTTCAATCTTTCCGGCCCGGGCATGGAAGAAGCCTTCCATGAAGTACTGGATTCCGAAAAAAAAGTGAACCAGGAATTAAGAGGCTTTCTGTGATGCAAGTACGCAATCCCGCATCATTCATCTTCCTTTTGGCCTCCACTAGTTTTGGGACGCTCATTTTCGCACAGTCATCAACTACCCTCACCCAGACGGTGAACAAGCGCAACACGATCAGCACCATAACTGCAAGTCCGTCAGGCTCAATCACAGATGGGGACTTGGTTACATTTACCTACGTTTTGATGACTGCCGGCGCTCCCGCACCTGTGTCTGAGACGATTCAGTTCTTCGATGGTGCGACACAGCTCGGCGCGGCACAATCCATTGTTGTCGCTCCCGCCTCGAACTTGATTCCCTACTCTCAGGTTGATACGGCAAACGGCTGGACCACTTTCGGAACAGCTCCGACGGTTACCATCCATTCCGCCAATGGGCCGGACGGAAGTGTCAACACCGCAACTGCGCTCACCTTCCCGGACGGTACTTCAGGCGTGATTTACGCCGTTCCCAGCTCGACGAATTACGCCAGTCTATCGGTTACATTTTCGGTATGGGCAATGTCGGCGAGTCCAACCGCGCTTTCGCTTACCTTGAAGGACAATCCAGCGGTCGCAGCCTCGCAAACGTTGCCCTGTTCCGTCACTTCCACCTGGCAACGTTGTGTGCTGACATACACTTTCCCGGCGGGAGCCGGCACGGGGTTTTCCGTGGGACTGTCTTCTTCCAGTTTCGGCGTGCCGATCAATGTCTGGGGCGCTCAATTTGAACAAGCTGCAGCGCCCGGGCCGTACGTTTCCACAATTGGCTTACCCCGCCCGACTGGCGCACAGGCCGGCACTGTGTCGTTTCCTTGGAATCAATTCCATGATGGAGCACACACCATCACTGCTCAGTACGCGGGCGACGCGAACTTCGTGGGATCGACGTCGAATTCGGTGGTCATTACTGCCGGACAACAGACTCCGATAATCACTCTTGTCGATGCACCGGTAGGCACGAGCGTTTATGGTCAATCCGTTACTCTGACCGCGCAGATGTGGGATCAGGACCACGACACCGACTGGATTCCAACCGGAACGATTCAGTTCTTCGACGGAGCTACCTCGCTGGGAACGGCGACCGTCAATTCAACCGGGGCGGCGACCATTACTCTTGTCGGACCGACCTCCCTGGTCGTTGGTTCACATTCTCTGACCGCTCAATACAGCGGCGATTCGGACTTCTCCGCAATCACCTCTACCATCACTACCCACGTTGTTACCAAGGCCAGTTCTTCCAGCGTAGTGACCACCACAGTGAGCAGTTCACTGAATCCGTCGGTGTATGGAGATGCGGTCACGCTGAGTATCGGGGTCGTATCTTCCGTCGGAATTCAGCCCACCGGGACGGTCTTGTTGATGGACGGCACCACCAGCCTCGGAACATTAACGCTCAATTCAAGTGGGAATGCGAGCATTCTCATCCCGCTGTTCACCGCGGGAACCCATACCATTACGGTGACCTACAGTGGTGACAACAACTACAATTGATCAGCAATCGGCGGTGCGGTCGAGCAACCCTCGGCCGCGCCGGTATCTATCGACTGAGGATCCTCTGTGGAAAGAAGACTGGCGGCCTTCGTTTTGCTGTTCGGCGCGCTCCTTCCACTTGATGCCAACGTCGCCGCCGGGCAGAAGCAGACGAAATATGTGCAGGTGGTCAAGCGGGCACCTACCTCCGTCTCTTTGGGCTATTCAACAGCGTCGGTCGACGCCGGACAACCGGTGCAGTTTACTGCCCGCGTGGCCCCGGCACACCCCTCGATTCCCACCGGCTCGGTGGTCTTCGTTGCCACGGGTACCCAGCCCGGGAATATGGTCACCAGTCCGCCCATCCTGTTGGACGCTTCCGGCTCCGCCGTTTGGATCGGCCGCTATCCGGCAGCGGACGCATACGTTGTTTTCGTTGATTACAGCGGCGATCTGAACTTTCTTTCAAGCAGATCAACTACCATTCCACTGACTGTCGTCATTCCCGACTTCCAGATTGTCGCGCCTGATACGGTCATCATTCACCGAGGCCATTCCTGGATAGCCTCGATAGCCGTTGAGAGCCTGAACCGATTCATTGGCAACATCCGGCTCGAATGCGGAAACATACCAGTGGGGATGCGCTGCAGTTTTTCTCCTCCCGATGTCGGATTCACCGCGAACCTGCTTCCCGCCCCCTCCGGTAAATCGAATGCCAATTCCACGATTACAATTCAGACCTTCGCGAACAGTTCTGCACTAGAAGGCTCGGCCGTCGTCTTAATCGCGATTTGCGGCTTGATTCGCTATGAGAGGGTGCGGATGAGCGTATGGGCGGTTGGCTCAGTGATCCTGTTTTGCTTTCTTGTTGGTTGTAGCTTCGGACTGCACTTTCTGGGCCCAAACGGTACTCCACTGGGAGTTTACCCAATCATCATTTCCGGTTCCGCCGGCACCATCACCCATACCAGGGTAATCAGGGTTACCGTCGTGAAATGATCTTGATCGGTTGCTTCCAATCGACCTCTTGCCTCTGTATTTTCATTTACTTACGAGAACTAACCCATACTAAAAAGCCCAGTAAGACACGCCAAGGAAGTCTCTCGATGGGTTGAAAATGGGTTGGTTTTCCTCGCTTTTCTTAGCGTTGCCGTGAAGCTACGCTTGGACATACAAACGGGTCAACATCGCATCGCAAGCAAGCAGTTGACCCAAGCCATCTCTCAGATACGCATCGTCGCGGTAACTCATGAATGCCGCAATGCCTGGACCGGAAAAGACACCGTCGATCGAAACCAGGGTAAATTCAATGATTTTTCGCATAAGAAGTTCTCCTTTTCATTAAAACGTGCGAGATCGCGTGGCGCCTACTGCGGGCTGTCGTTGGTCGAACCATGGATGTCGTTAACGGCTACATCATCGTCGATGCCAAAGACCTTGCTGAGGCCGCGGAGCTATCGAAGGGCTGTCCTAACCTGGAAATCGGCGGCTCTGTCGAAGTGCGGCCGGTCCGGAGGATGTAGATGGAAGACACGGAACATCTCTTCCGGCGCGAGGCGGGACGGATGGTTTCAATCCTGACGAGGATTTTTGGTATCCACAACCTCGCGCTGGCTGAGGATGTCGTTCAAGATGCGTTCTGCCGCGCCCTGGAGACCTGGAGTTTTCACGGCATGCCCCCGGACCCCTCGGCGTGGCTAATGACTGCAGCGAAGAACCGTGCCATCGATGTGCTTCGGCGAGAGCGCACTGCAAGGACCTTTGCGCCGGAGTTCGGCAGGCTCTTGGAGACGGAATGGACGCTCGTGCCGGCCGTCGAAGAAGTTTTCTGCACCAACACGATTCAAGACGATCAACTGCGGATGATGTTCTCCTGCTGTCACCCCAAACTCCGCGAAGACGCTCGGGCTGCGCTTATCCTGCACATCCTATGTGGATTCAGCGTGAGCGAAGTCGCAGGCTCGTTTGTCGCCGGCAAAGCAGCAACCCAAAAGCGCATTACGCGCGCCAAGCAGGTGCTGGCTAAATCGAATCGACTCTTCGACGTGACAGCGGCCGTAGAATTTTCACGACGGCTTCCGGATGTTCAACGAGCGCTGTACCTGCTTTTCAACGAGGGGTATCACGGCGCGTCTGCTGAGAGGTCGGTGCGGATTGAACTCTGCCGCGAGGCGATGCGCCTGACTGCAATGCTTTTGCAACATCCGCAAGGGGCGACGCTGGCGACCTTGGCGTTGGCGGCCCTCATGAGCCTGAATGCCGCGCGATTGCCAACTCGCGTCGATTCCTCCGGTCACCTGAGCGCACTATTGGATCAGGACCGATCCAAGTGGGATCGCCAACTTCTGGCTGAAGGCCTAAAGCTAATGGAGCTTTCCGCTACCGGTCCTAAACTGAGCGAGTATCACGTCGAAGCAGCGATTGCCTCCATTCACGGACGGGCCTCGGGGATGGAGGATACGGATTGGCAGGCGATCGTCTCGCTTTACGATACTTTGATGAAACTCCGTCTTTCCCCGATTGTGGCGCTCAACCGGGCAATCGCCATCGCACAGAATGAGGGACCCGAGCGGGGCTTGGCTGAGATCGCATCGATTGCCAACAGCGACAGACTAGCGGCCTATCCCTTTTATCCGGCGGCCATTGGCGAACTGCAACTTCGTCGCGGAATGCGAAAGGAGGCCGCGGAGCACTTTCGTAAGGCACTCACTCTAGCGCGAAACCCCATGGAGCGTCATTTTTACGATCAACGGGTGAGGGTCTGCGAGGAGAATGCGAGTCCTTAGAGAAGCCTTCGACGACCAACTGCAGAGTGCCCGATTACTTGCTTGCAAATCATTACACCCTATGGTGTAATGATTTCTATGGATCGACTCACCGATGTGCTGACAGCCATTTCGCATCCGTCCAGGCGAGTAATCATAGGGAGGCTGGCGGAATCTGGGCCTACTCGTTTTACCGATGTTGCAAAGCCGTTCGACGTGGCTCTGAATGCTGTCACCAAGCACCTCAAGTTGCTCGAGCGTGCTGGGCTGATCAAATCTCAAAAACAAGGACGCGAAGTCCTCATTTCGCTTCGTCCTGAACCACTACGTCTGGTGGCTCGATGGGTGCATGAGTACGAGCCGTTCTGGGACACGCATCTCGATCAGTTCGAGCAGTATTTTAAGGAGCAGAAAGAAAACAAGAAGCAAGAGGAGAAGAGTAATGAAGGAGACAATGAAGACCATTGAAGTGAAGGTAGAACGGACAATCCCGGCACCTGCCGTTGAGGTGTTCGATGCGTGGCTGGATCCGAAGATACCAGGCAATCCGTGGAGCGCGGCCGACAAACTGATGTTGAATCCGCAAGTAGACGGATTCTTTTACTGGACCTTCAAGGAGACTCCCCATTACGGACGGTTTACAGAGATAGAGCGACCGAGTCGAATTCAGCATACTTGGATGTCACCGAGTACCTCGGGGCTGGAGTCGACGGTCACGGTGACCTTTAAGAAGCAGAGGGAAGACACCGTGATGACCCTCGTGCATTCCGGCCTTCCCGATACTGACGGTGGAAGAGGACACGAGAAAGGTTGGAACTACTTCTTAGGACTTTTCACTGAGCAATTTGGGACTACCTCTCAGTAGACAGAATAGTTCGGAGCGAGAATCTCTTGTGGAGTCGAATTAGTCCTGGTGCAATCTTGCCAGCGAATGTTGCCCACGCAGCATCTACCCATTTCAAGAGGCAAATCATGAGAAGACTATTGACGTCAATTTCCCTTGGTGTAATGCTCGCACCAATTCCTTCTTTCGCTCAGCAAGTGTCAAACACCCCTTCGAAAGAGCCAAGCCAACCTCGCGTCGTGCGTGTCGAAGCGACTGTCAACGGTCCTGTCTCCGAAGTGTGGCGCCTGTGGACTACATCCAAAGGCGCGGAAGAGTTCTTTGCTGAAAAGGCGAACATTCAACTCGCGATCGGAGGGGCTTACGAGATCCAATTTGATCCGAAGGATGAGAGGTCTGGTACGAAAGGTCTCAAGATCTTGAGCTATGCCCCCGAAGAGATGATTTCGTTCCAATGGAACGCCCCGCCAGAATATCCAGAGGTCCGGAATGGAGGGACCTGGGTTGTTGTTCAGATGCGGCCCGAAGGCCCAGACCAGACGCATATCACCGTCTCCCATCTTGGCTGGAAAGAAGGGCCACAGTGGGATGACGCCTATGCACACTTCGTCGTCGGTTGGGGTGGCTTGGTCCAGCGCCTGCAGCGTCGCTTTACCGACGGCCCCATCGATTGGGGCAAGGAACGCATGATGTATCAAGCGCAAAACGCGGCGAAACATTGACGCAGGAAGCAATCCGGTCCTGCTTAATTGCAGCTGGAATATTGGAGCACCGGGCCGGAATTGAACCGGCGAATACTGGTTTTGCAGACCAGCGCGTTAGCCACTTCGCCACCGGTGCTCATCTCATCGCTTTAGGGGCAGCATTACTACCCAAGGCTGCCCCTAAAAGAAAATCTACTTTGCTTGGACGGCAAGGTCTTTTCTTGCCAGATACCAGCTTTCCACTTGCAGCCCTGCTCCGCCGCCATTGGTCCGCTTGCGTGCGTCCTCAACCGTTGCCGGCGCGGGAACGATGACAGAATCACCAGGCCTCCAATTAGCCGGCACCGAGACCCCATTGCCATCAATCGTCTGCAACGCTTCGAAGACCCGAATCAACTCGTCTACATTACGCCCCAATTGCATCGGATAGTAAACGATGGCGCGGATATTCTGCTTGGGATCGATGGCGAACACAGCCCGCACCGTGGCCGTATCCGAAGCTGCTTCATGCACCAGTCCGTAGGCCTGGGAAACCTTCTGGTCGAGATCGGCAATGACCGGGAACTTCACCTCCACCCCGGCGTTGCGCTCGATATCGCGTACCCAGGCAATGTGCGAGTAAACGCTGTCAATCGAAACCCCGATCAACTGCACGTTCAGTCTTTCAAAATCATCCCATCGGCGTGCAAACTCGATGAACTCCGTGGTGCACACGGGGGTGAAATCAGATGGGTGTGAAAACAACAACACATACTTGCCCTTGGTGGTGTAATCGCTCAACTGAATGATGCCGTGCGTGCTCTTGCCTTTAAAGTCGGGCGCCGGATCGAGAATGCGTGGAATGCGTGATTCGATCGTCATGTGGGGTTCCTCCTCAGAACTGTTGAACAGTCGGCCTGCGGGGCGATCGGTTTTCCAGGCTTGGTTCAAGCACGAGGGAACCCGCGGCGTGGGCCAGCTGCGGGTGAATGAGACGTATATCAGGATGCGAAGCTTGCGATTCGATCTAGAAACACACCCGCAGCGTGCAGCAGCAACAACAGCAGCAGCAACGCAGGCACGGGTAGTGAGAGGTGTTTACCATTTCGACTTCTTTAAGCATAGAACCGGCGCCAAGCGCTGTCAAACTCTGAATCCGCTCATGACTGAGGCTCGGCAATGCGCGCTGGCAGGTATAGAAAATTAAAAAGCACGGGCTCTCGCAGAGAAGGTGAGCGATTTTTTATTTCAAAGCAGCACTGATCCTGCAGCAAAAGAACGCCTTTTCCTTGAATGATTCACATGCTTTCAACAGGGCTGATCACGCATATACACAACACTGGCAACGCGACGCCGTTTCGCGGTGGAACCTGAAGCAAAAAGCGAGCCCCACTTCGCTTCATCTTCCCCGTTTACACATCGCTCTGCTCTTCGTACTCTGTGCAAGCGTTGCCGTTCGAGGTAACGCAACTGTCGGCCTTGAAATCTGACAACTGAAATTCAGATCGGACGCGCCTGGATTGCGCTCTGCTGCTGGACGAAGACCTGCTGTCCCCCGGCTCCCTGGTGATCGCAAGCAGGCCTTGTTCCACCGCTACCGCAGCCATCCAGAGGCGGCTTATTCCGTTCTTCCCCCGCAGCCTGCGAACGCCCGCACGCAAGTGCGCGTTCGCGTTTCACATCTCCTTTGCGGAGAAGTTAGGACCCAATGAGGCCAAAGAAAACGATTCTATGTGTGGATGACAACGAGCAATCCCTGTCTGTTCGCAAATTTTTACTGGAAACCCGCGGCTATCGAGTGCTCACAGCCTCCAGCAGCGAACAAGCATTAGAGTTATTTCGAGAAGGAGGCATTGATCTGGTTTTGAGCGATCTGATCATGCCCTGCATGGATGGAAACGAGCTCATTCGCCGCATGAAGGAGGTGGCCCCTGAAGTGCCGGCGATTCTGATCAGTGGAAGCGTCAAGGCTTACGATCGCGCCAATCGCGCCGACGCGTTCTTGCCCAAGGGCGCCTGCTCACCGGTGGAGATGCTGGAGCGCATCCGGGTGATGGTGGCTCGAAAACGTGGCCCCAAAAAAGGCCATGGACTGCGTCCGATGGTCGCCCAGCACGAGCCCCAGCACAGCGATTCGGTGGTAGTTGGGGTTTGACGGATTGCCGCCCCGGCGGTCCCAGTTACAATCAGGAACGTGCAAGCCATTATCGAGGCAAAGAACGTCAGCAAGGTGTACCGGGCAGGTAAGGTCGAGGTGCCTGCCCTCACCAACGTTTCCTTTGTCGTCCCTCCGGGTGAGTTCGTCAGCATTGTGGGGCCATCGGGCAGCGGCAAATCGACCCTCTTCTACATTCTTGGCGGCCTTACGCGCGCGACTTCAGGAAGCGTATTGATCGACGGAGTCGACTTTGCCAAGCTGAGCGATTCCGAGCGCACGGCCTTGCGCAAGACCAAGATTGGCTTTGTCTTTCAGAAGTTCAATCTGCTGCCCACTCTGACTGCGCGAGACAATATCGAGATCGCGCGGGAAATTGCCGGCAGCCATCAGGCGAAGGATGAGGCGCTGCTTAAGCAGCTTGCGGACATGCTGGGCATAGCCGGCCGTCTCGATCATCGTCCCTCGGAGCTTTCGGGTGGAGAGCAGCAGCGCGTGGCCATTGCCCGCGCCCTGATCACCCGCCCGGCCATTATTCTTGCGGACGAACCAACCGGCAATCTCGACACCCAAAATTCCAATGCGGTGCTGGCCATGCTGAGGCGTTCCAACCAGGAGTTCAAGCAGACGGTGTTGATGATCACGCATAACCCGGAGGCGGCCGAGATTGGAGACCGCATCCTGCACATGCGCGACGGCCACCTGCTCGACGCATAGACGGCTGGTTAGGTCCATGACCACCTGGGTCTTATTCGCCGGTTTGCCTGGAACCGGGAAAAGCACGCTTGCCAGGGCTCTTGCCGGACGTCTGGATGCCGCCATTCTCGACAAAGACCGCGTGCGCGGCGCGCTCTTTCCAGGCGTTCTAACGGATTACTCCTCCAAACAGGATCAATTGTGCCTGCGCGCCATGCTGGACGCCGCCGCCTACCTGACGGAGCGCAGGCGAGTGTCCTTCATCTTTTTCGATGGGCGGACCTTTTCCACCCGGGCCCAACGAGAGGAGGTCTTATTGGCGGCTGAGCAAGCGGGTGCGCAGTCGCGCATTCTGCTGGTGACCTGTGCGGATGCCGTCGCAGAGGAGCGTTTGGCTGCGGGTGACCCCGCACATCCGGCACAGAACCGCGATCCTGCCCTTTACCGCACGATTAAGCAGCATTTTGAGCCCATTCAAAACGCGAAACTGGAGGTGGATACGACCTTGGGCATGGATGAGGTGCTCGCAGCTGTCGAGGCCTATCTCAAAAGTAGGGAATAGGGGCCTGCGTTGACCCGGCGGTGAGCCGCCCGATATACTCTGTGAGGACGTATGCGGGAGTAGCTCAGTGGTAGAGCATCGCCTTGCCAAGGCGAGGGTCGCGGGTTCAAGTCCCGTCTCCCGCTCCAGGTAGCTTCCTTCTGGGCTTTATGGTCTGAAAGTCGCAGGTGCCGAATCGGTATCCGTCTGGCCCGGCGGTACAATGTTCAAGATGGCGCGGTACCCAAGCGGTAAGGGAGAGGTCTGCAAAACCTTTATGCGTCGGTTCGATTCCGACCCGCGCCTCCAATCCTCAGTCATCCCCCCAGTTCAGCAAGATCCTACCCACATCAGCGCTGATAGAAGTTGCCGTTATTTACCGTCGACGGAACTACCTGAACCCGGATCGGTCCTGCTAGGTGCCCCGGTCTCCAGATGACCTGCTACTGCTGTCGAAACGTTGGATCTGATTCGACGCAAATAACCAGGTCGTACCAGCCAAAGGCCGCCTTGAGTGGAAAGGTTTAGCAACTGCAGCTGGCACGTTTGCGAACTCAGATTCTGCGATTGCAGAGTAAGGCCATCCTGCGCGATGTTATAGGCCATCACGCTTTGAAAGTTTCTGCCCGGCGGGCGCAGTTCATTCCCCGCAGCTTTCGGCGACGCTCGAGGTTGCGGAAAACTCTGGTTTTGTATCAGGGCACGACTTTAGTCGGGCCGTAAACGATGGAGAAAACGTCGGGCTTTAGCCCCTGAGGGCTCCTTTACGGGTCTCATGCAGACTCTAAAATCCGTCTATGGCAGGTCATTTACGGGCCGCAACAAAGCAGACTCTTCAGGCCCGTACGTCGCCCGGCGTACAATTTCAATCAGTCACCGCGGAACATCCATCCGTGGCGCCCTTCTTCCGCACCAGGTTTCAGGAGGCGAATCTATGCCCGTCGAACTGACCATCAACAACGTATCCAAAACAATAGATGTGGAGCCGGACACGCCGCTCCTCTGGGTCTTACGCGACACCCTCAACCTGCACGGAACCAAATACGGCTGTGGCATGGGCCTGTGCGGAGCCTGCACCGTGATCGTTGCCGGCCAGGCCATCCGCTCTTGTCTGACCCAGGTTTCCACCGTAGCCGGCAAGCCCATCACCACCATAGAAGGCCTATCCTCCGACGGCTCCCACCCCGTCCAAGTCGCTTGGGAAAAAATCGACGTACCCCAATGCGGCTACTGCCAGGCCGGCCAGATCATGTCGGCCACTGCGCTCTTATCCCGCACCCCGCACCCCACCGACGCGGACATCGACGCCGCCATGAGCGGCAATCTCTGCCGTTGCGGAACCTACCCCCGCATCCGGGAAGCCATCCACCAAGCTGCAACCCTCCAAAAAGCCTAAGGAAAGGAGAAAAACAATGAACCTGAACCGCCGCTCCTTTCTCAAAGTTTCCGCGCTCACCACCGGAGCTCTCACCCTCCGGCTCTACATCCCGCAAGCCCAGGCCCAGGCGCACGCGAAGCAAAACCTAAAACCCACCGCCTTCATCAAAATCGCCCCGGACGGGACCGTAACCATCAAAGCCCGGGGCCCCGAAATGGGCCAGGGCATCAAGACCGAGCTCCCCATGCTCATCGCCGAAGAGCTCGATGTCGACTGGAAGAACGTCCGTGTCGAACAAGCCGACCTCGACGAAGCCACCTACGGCAGTCAGTCCGCCGGGGGGAGCACGTCCACTCCGAAATCCTGGGACCCGCTCCGCCGCGTAGGGGCCGCCGGCCGCCAGATGCTCGTCACTGCCGCCGCCATCAGCTGGTCCGTCCCCGCCTCGGAATGCACCACCGACGCCGGCTGTGTCCTCCACAAATCCACCGGCAAGAAAGCCACCTATGGAGAGCTAGCCGCCAAAGCCGCCGCCCTCCCTTGCCCGGTGCTCGACACCGTCACCCTCAAAGATCCCAAAGACTACCGCATCATCGGCAAGTCCCAAACCGGAGTCGACACGCCCCACATCGTCACCGGCAAGCCTCTGTTCGGCATCGACGTCTCACTCCCCGGAATGCTCTACGCTGCCATCGAGAAGTGCCCCGTCTTTGCCGGCAAAGTCAAAACTGCCAATCTCGACCAAATCAAGCAAATGCCGGGAATCCGCCAGGTCCTGGTCATCGACGGAACCATCAAGGCCGCCGCCTACACCGCGCCCGAGCCAGGCATGGAGCCCGGCATCGCCATCGTGGCCGACACCTGGTGGCAGGCCCAGAAAGCCCGCAAAGCCCTGAAAGTCGAGTGGGACTTGGGGCCAGCCCAAACCCAAAGCAGCGACAACTTCCAGAAACAGGCCGAAGCCCTGCTCGCGGCCCCGCCCGTCACCACCGTCCGTACTTATGGCGACATCGACGCTGTCCTCAAAACCTCCGCCAAGGTCGTGGAGGCGACCTACACCTTCCCCTTCCTGGCCCATGCCACGCTGGAGCCGATGAACGCCACCGCCCAATGGACCAACGGCAAACTGGAAATGTGGGTCCCCAGCCAGAACCCTGGTTCCGGCAGCGCCCTGGTCGCCAAGTCGCTGGGCATCTCTGAGAAGGACATCACCGTGCACCTCACCCGCGTGGGTGGAGGCTTTGGCCGTCGCCTCATGAACGACTACATGGTGGAGGCGGCCTGGCTCGCCCAGCGTGTACAAGCGCCGGTAAAGTTGTTGTGGTCGCGCGAAGACGACACCACCCACGATGCCTACCGCGCCGGCGGCTTCGTCGGTCTGAAGGCCGGGCTGGATGCGCAAGGCAAGCTGGTGGCTTGGCGCCACCACATGGTCACCTATGGGGATGGCGGCAAACTATCGCCGGGCGCGAACATTGGCAGTGACGAATTTCCCTCAGGTTTTGCGTCCCACTATGCGCTCTACACCTCGGCCATTCCGCTGATGCTGCGCACCGGCTATCTGCGCGCGCCGGGCGATAATGCCTATGCGTTTGTGGGCCAATCCTTTCTCGACGAGCTGGCCATTGCCGCTGGCCGCGACCCGCTGGAGTTTCAACTGGAGATCCTGAGCAACAAGATGGTGCCGGTGCCGGGTGAGGAGAACACGCCCAAGGGCCCGCGCGACCTGAACCCGGAGCGCATGAAGGGGGTTCTGCAGTTGGTAGCGGAGAAGTCCAACTGGGCCAATCGCAAGCGGGAGCCGGGCCGAGGGCTGGGGATCGCCGGCTATTTCTGTCACCTGGGCTATTTCGCCGAGGTGGCCGACGTGTCGGTCGACAAGGACAACAAGGTAAAGGTGAACCATGTCTGGGCGGCGGGCGATGTAGGCAGTGAGATCATCAATCCGCGAGCGGCCGAGAGCATGGGTTTTGGCGGAGTGATCGACGGCATGGGCGAAATGGCCCAGGAGATCACGCTAGCCGACGGCAAGGTGCAGCAAACCAATTTCCATCAGCACCCGCTGATGAGGATGAAGCAGGTGCCCCCGATCGAAGTTTTCTGGATCAAGTCAAACTTCGCACCGACTGGGTTGGGAGAGCCGACGCTACCCCCGATCCTACCGGCGGTAGGAAATGCGATCTATGCGGCTACGGGAAAACGGGTGCGGACGCTGCCTTTGCAGAAGAGTGGGTTTAGTTGGGCTTAGGCGTGTGCCGGGAACGCGTTGCCCCTAAACGGAATCGTCATCTCGACCAGGGGAGTCATGTCATCCCGACCGAAGCGAAGCGCAGTGGAGGGACCTGCGGTTCAGCCGCTCTTTCTTGGAAATGTTTTTCGACAGAGGAATCATGGGCCTGCGGCCCATAAGCGCTAAGATAAGCAACCTGAGCCACCCCTCACCCATTGTCATCCCGAACGAAGTGAAGGGATCTGCTGTTTCTCCCCCATCCCGCAACCACTCCAACCTGAGCCACCCCTCTCCCCTTGTCATCCCGACCGAAGCGTACCCGGATTTCCTACTTCGCGCTGCTAGCGAGGACCACGTTTGCGGCTCTCTTTAAAGAGAGCCGCATGCAGATCATCAAAGCCATGGGTCTCGACAGGAAATCCGGGGGAGCGAAGTGGAGGGATCTGCAGTGCGCCCTGCGGCTCTCTCCAATCCTTCCTGGAGTCCAAATGCGTCGACAGGATACCCATTCACCGTGAATTTAAGAAGTACTAGCCCAAGATGCCTAAGATAGTAAGTTCAACTGCTCACCTGCCACTGGGCTTTGCGGCCGCCTGCCCGGAAGAGTTTTCTCCACAAAACTCTGAGGAGGGCTGAGCTTCAGCACAAGATCACCTTTTCAGGGCGCGCTCAATCTGGAACGGTCACCTCGTGCGACCCTGGTGTAGGAGGAGGACAACCAATAACGTGCCGTAGAATAGGCCCATGAGCATCTGGCCACCTACCGATCACTACTTTGCTGCTGAGTACCTCAGTGATGGAAAACCTATATTCCATTGCTTTGTGCAGCATTTCACAGGCGGTTGGCGGGCGGCCGTCGTAGATGCAAGGCAGGCCAATGACACTCCCCAAGGACCACACGAACTATTCGGAGAGTATGTTGCAGACCCAGATGCCGGCAAAGCCGCCGTCGAGCAGATAATACCAAAGCTGCTAGACCTTCACCGTTTGCCCCATCAGCCCCTCACCAACTGGATAGAGGTCCAGCCGGGGCAAAAAAAAGTCTGGCTGGACCCGTAGTTTTACTGCGGCTATGCTCTGTGACCGAAACCAGGTTTTCCCAGGATTTCTCGCGTGTAACGGAAACAAGCCAATCCTCACTACTATCCAGAGCTGGTAGGGGATCCAACGACAAGAAGCGTTCGTCCGCGTCCCGACCCATTCATGAATTTTGAGGTGCTGTTCCTATGCCGTTGCAGCCTCTCACATCCTCGAATTCCTCCGCTGGCCTTACGGTCAAACTTTGGCGCGGCGAGCGCATGGTTTTGATTGGCATGGATGTCGATCAGCCTGAGGCCGACTTGGTCGGCTTTTCTATTGAAGTCCAAAGTCCCGGAAGCCCCAACTTCCTGCCCCTGCGGAATCGTCTGGCATTCGATTACACCGGCGGAGCGACGGTGAACGGAGCACGCAACTTCGACTCCACCAGTGCACCCTTTCAGAAGTTCCGCTGGCTTCACTTCCCCTATCAACCCCAGGATGGCATATATCAGTACCGGGTGACCAAGCAGCACATGCATGATGATTCCACGCTGTATGCAGGCGTTTCGCTGACCTCCAGTATCGACTTACAGACGGTGATCGCCAAGCCTACGAGTATTTCGGGCAAACCCGCCTGGTTTGAGCGGTTTTATGTTGCCGGCAGCCAGGCGGAAAGAGATCGGCAGCTTTTTTCACACTAATCACTCGCAGAGGATGAACATGGCACTGACCTATGGCTATTTGAAGGCCAAGATCAACTCCAACACGACGCTGCAGTCATCGAGGCGTCCGCATGAACTGCAATACCACCTGCATACCACCATGCAAGTGACCGCATCTGACGGCAGCCAGGAGCAGTGGGACACGGCGATCAACGTGGGTACGACGGACTCCGACGATTTGCTTCAGTACAAGTTGGTGTACGACTTCAGCCATCAGATAACCGCGACTCTTCGCCCGGCAGCGGAGGGTTTCACAGCGCTGACCGGAACCGCAGCAATTCCGGCACTCGACTTCTTGCGCAGCGACGTGCTCGCGGGTACTGGAATGTGGCGCCCCAGCGATGTCATGGATGGGTCCGAGGTAGTGGAGCCGGTGGCTTCGCTTCTGCGTCTATTCGCGAATGCGCAAAACTCAACCGCGGATGTGTACATTTTCGGCCGTTCCTACACAGATGGCTCCTTGGGCGTGCACGACGTCCACATGAATCAAGGATCAAGCGGCGGTTTCATCAATCACGGAAATGATGCCAATGATCACAACGACATCTGGCAGGATGGAGCCTTGCTGGTGGATCTGGGTGACGCCGGTTGGGCCGCATACTTCCCCGCCTTCCAGCAGCAGAACGTCCCAACGGATGACCTCGGCAATCCCATTGCCGGCGCTCATCCCATGACCGCGGCAGACGATGGTTCCCTTTCCCACGGGTGAGAGAAGCCAGGGCCGCGTAAGTGCCTGCGTCCTCTACACAGTTGCTGATCGTGGTGGCATAATGGCCAACTAGGCTGCCGGGTGCCAAACTCCACATGACCGAAATCCACCTTGCTTTTGCAGAGGAAAGCCCCACCTCGATTGTCTTGCCGCGACTTTTTGGTCGCGCCGCTCTCTTCGTGCTCCTGGTACTACTCAGCCATGTGCCGGCGTTAGGCCAGGCTACGCAATATCCGAACGTCCCGCCCGTGCTTTTGGGCGCAGCCTGGTATCCGGAGCAATGGCCGGAATCGCAGTGGGATACGGATCTGGACCGGATGGCTGCCTGCCATATTCACCTGACGCGTGTGGGTGAGTTCGCCTGGAGCACCATGGAGCCCGAAGAAGGAAAGTATGACTTTACCTGGCTGGACCAAGCGATTGAGAAGGCAGCGCAACACCACATCGTGGTCGTTCTGGGTACCCCCACGGCTGCTCCTCCCGCCTGGCTCACGACGAAATATCCACAGACCTTACGCGTGGACGAGGATGGGAAGCGTGCGCAGCATGGCAACCGGGCGCAGTTCTCCTTCACCGACCCAAGATATCGTGAACTGGCCCGCGCGATTGCCGAACAAATGGCCACCCGCTATGGGCATAACCCCAACGTAGTGGGCTGGCAGCTCGATAACGAGTATGGCGAGGCTGATTTTGGCCCCTCGGCACAGACCCAGTTTCATGCATGGCTCAAGAAAAAATATGGAACCGTTGCCGAGCTCAACCAGCGTTGGGCCGCCACGTATTGGAGTCAGACCTACGACAACTTCGATGAGATCCCGGTCCGAGCGAGCAAAGAAAATCCTGCGCTGGAGCTCGACTGGAAGCACTTCGTCAGTGACACCTGGAAGAGCTACTCGCAGAACCAGATCGACGCCATCCGGCCGCATGCCGACTCGCGGCAGTTCATCACCACCAACACCATGGGCTGGTTCGACGGTTTTGACCACTACATCGTCTATAGCAACCTCGATATCGCTTCGTGGGATGACTACGTTGCACACCCCGGCTACGACCCCGCGCTCAACGGCGCCACGCACGACCTGGACCGCGGATTCAAGCACAAGAATTTCTGGGTGATGGAAACCGAGCCCGCATTCGTGAACTGGAGAATGACGAATACTCCTCTCGATAAAGGCCAGATTCGCGAGATGGCGTGGCAGGCGGTGGGCCACGGCGCGGATGCGGTCGAATACTGGCAATGGCGCAGTGCGCTCAATGGCCAGGAGCAATACCACGGCACACTGGTCGGCCCCGACGGATTGCCGGTCCCCGCTTACGCTGAAATTCAGCAGGTTGGGGCGGAGTTCGAGAAGGCCGGCGCGGCTCTCTCGGGCACCACTCCCCATGCTCAAGCCGCCATCGTGGAGAACTACGACAGCCGCTGGTCCATCGATTTTCAACGCCACGCCGTCGCCTTCGATCCAGTGGAGGAGTTGGTTAGTTTCTACCGGCCGCTTCGGCAGATGACCCAGGCGGTCGACGTGGTGGCGCCCGACGCACCGCTGGACGAGTACAAGCTGGTGGAAGCGCCTGCGCTGAACCTGCTATCGCAGGCCGTCGCGCAGCACCTCATCGATTATGTAAATCATGGCGGAAATCTGGTGCTCGGCCCGCGCAGCGGGATGAAAGACAGCTACAACGCGCTTTATCCCGATCGTCAGCCAGGGCCGTTGGCCAACCTGCTTGGCGCCCGCGTGGAAGAATATTACGCGCTCGAAAATCCGGTGCCGGTCAGCGGAAAGATGGGATCAGGTACATCCCACGTGTGGGCGGAGTTCCTCACTCCCAGCGATACCCAGGCCCAGGTGGTGATGCGCTACGGAGCCGGCAATGGCTGGCTCGACGGACAACCGGCTATGGTGACACGCAAGGTAGGCAAAGGCAGCATCACTTATCTGGGAGGCTGGTTGGACGACGGACTGATGATCAAATTGACAGCGTCATGGATACAGATGAGCCAGATCCAGCCGATTCTTCTCAATGTCCCCGAGGGCGTGGAAGTCTGCCGGCGGACGGGGAATGGGAAATCCGTCCTGATTATCATCAATCACACCACCAGCAGCCAGTCGATTGGCTTGCCGTCTGCCATGAAAGATCTGTTGTCGAATGGCCCGACTCCAGTCTCGCAAATTGCCTTGCCGCCGCATGGAGTCGCAGTCCTGGAATGAGGCTGTACTGCAAGTCCATAGCCGGTAGGGGCCAGGTCAGGCCCCACGGAAGCGGCTGGGTCGTTCCTGCGGTGCAGACGATTCGCCAGGTACGGATTGCTATCACCACTGCGGTGGCGGAGCACCACCACAAGACCGTCGGTTGTCCAGCGCTTCACCACGTATGTCTTCGTGCACTCACCGCAAAGCCAAAAAAAACTGCTGGGTAAGGACCTCACCGCAAATGCGCCATCGTCCGGCCGCGCCTGATCGCTTGCATGCGATTCCATGTCGAGCAACGCGAGCCTTCCCTCGCGAAGATAGAGGAGCTCTTTAGAGCATTGTGGATTTGCGCACTGCGTGGCTAAGCTGCGCTTGCTCCACACAATGCCTGGCCGGTTGGACGGAGAATTTCTGACGTCCCATTCTGTTCGCGAACTCATAGGTTGCTCCATCTTGTGCCGATGCATACCTGGACCGTGGTGCTCGGCGGGTGCTAAGTCTGGAGGCGAGGGGCGATCTTTTTGTGGACGCTCTTTCCGTTGGGCTGAACTAAGTCAGGCAAACTGAAGTGTTGCCCGTTGCGATGACTGCTCAAGATAAGCTGCGTCTCGACAGGATGAACCGGGTTGGGCAAGATCATCAAGTGCGGGAAGGCGGGATTCGCCGCCTTCCCGTGTGAAAAACTCACTGTCCTACGCGATTGCGTGAGCGGCGATCTTATGGAAGGTCGAGTTAACAACCTCGGAGGTCTGAACCGTGGGCGTTCCTTCGATAAACCTCGCCATTGTCCTCAACACTTCGGGGTAAGAATTTGTGCCGTATGTGTCTGCGCTGACTTTGTTATCCCAAAGACTGATTGCGGTCACATCGCCGCTTGGAGCGGAGAATGTAATTTCATCCTTAAAGCCGTTCTGCTTGCGAAGCAGCGGAAGAATGTCCTTGTCAAAGGTTCGGGTGTAATCGGCCAGAGTATTCGATTTCAAATGAAACGAAACATTACGAGCAAACATATGTCAACCTCCTTAGGGTTGTTGTCAGTCGCTAAGATGGGAGAACTTCAGATGGGCTGACTTAGTTCAGGGACCTGAAAGAGGAGAAGACATCCTCACTCCCCCTGAATCTTGCATGTAGGTGGCCCCCCTGCATCAATTTGCTAACTTATTGTTTCGAAACGGCACATAACCGAACCAGTACCGCCAGGTCTCTGTTGCGTCGTGTACTTTTGGCGTGTAAGCAAGGTAGAGCGGTAACCTTTACCCGGTTGCCTTCCAAGGTGCAGAAGCGACAAGTCTCACTCAGGAAGAGTATGGTTAATTACATAGCTGGGATACCTTCCTCGCTTCCAGCTGTCCATTGCTTGGCTTCAGACGGGCACTCACCACAGACAACAGAATCACTGGAGAACCATATGAGTTTCCTTCAACAATCCGACATGAAAAAGCACCTTTCAACAAGATCTGGCAACCGGTCTACACACGCCTATGAGGCAATACCGGCGGAAGGTTCACGCGTGATACTTCGTGATGGGAATTTGGTTACGCTACCGCCCGCGACTGGGGAAGAACAGGCAGTCGAAAATACAGAATTCAACCGAGCGAAAACTTAAAAATCCTTAATCACACAGTCGCAACACCGGAGGTCTCCTCTTCTCGAGACTGCGACTGATTCAAAATCGACGCTGCCTCGCCCGGCAACACCCGCGCCAGAAACGCCGTGAACGAATCCTGAAGGGAGAGAAGCAAATCAAGATGACCAGCGCTGAAGGCATCCGGCTCAGAGTGGTAGAGTGCGAGAACCCCGAGCACGGAGCCCTCATCGTTCATGAGTGGAAAAGCCAGGCTGGAGTGCATCTGCGATATGCGCGGATCGGCGGTCTGGATTTCAACCTCCACCGAAGGATTCCCATTCAGGATGTGCTGCCGGCTCTGAGCCACCCAGCCGCACAGACCCAGACCGACAGGCAGCACGGCGCTGGAAAGGGATACCTCGCGGTTTCCACTCGCGTAATACGGCCGTAGTACCTCGCCCTCAAGAACGTAGATCATAAGAATGTCGAACGGAACAATCACTGCAAGGGTTGCCGACACGCAGGCGAGCGTATCTTCGCAACCCACCGTCTGCAGCGTCTCCGCGATCATTCGCTTGATTCCCGTCTCGAACCTCGCACGTGCACCGGGATCCATCCCGGCTCCGGGCCAGATTCCAGGCGCCGGTCCACTTCTCTCATATCCCGCGCTCGGAGCTTCGCCTTTTCTTACCATAATGTCGGTCTTCAAGGGTTCCATTTTTCTGCTCTCCGCAAGCGCTTTTCCTTCCAGCTCTTCATGGAGTTGGAAAAGAATTCGCACCACACTCGGATCAAATTGGATCCCGGCAAGCTTTTGTACATGCGCAGCTGCGCCGGAGATAGGAAGGGCTCGGCGGTAGGGGCGATCGGATGCCATTGCATCAAAGCAGTCGATGACCGCCAGGATCCTTGCCCCCAGCGGTATCTCTTCTCCCTTCAGTCCGTCTGGATACCCGGATCCATCCCAGTGTTCATGATGCGACCGCACGATGGGCACCACGGGATAGGGAAAGGACACGCGTTCCAGGATCTGTGCTCCTACCACCGGATGGACCTTCATCCGCTCGAATTCCCCGGGAGTCAGCCTGCCTGGCTTGTTGATGATGTGTTCCGGTACGGCAAGCTTTCCGATGTCATGCAGCAGGGCTGCAGCCATCAGGGCTTCCCTTTCATCGTCATTCAATTTCATGGCCGCAGCGATGCCTGCGGCGTATACCCGCACGCGGCAAAGATGTTCGTGGGTATTTTGGTCCTTGGCCTCGATGGCCAGCGCAAGAGCTTCGATGGTGCGCAGATGCAATGCGGCCATGTCCTCAGAATGTTTATGGCGTTCCACCAGCCGGCCCGAATAGCTTTTGCAGATGCAATAGAGAAGGTATGCCAGGGGCAGTACCATCTGGGCGGTGAATCGACCAAGATGCACCTCAACGTAGTAGGTGAGTGAGGCGAGCACTGCGCCCACCGGATAATACGGCCATGCCCAAAAGAAATGCCGCCACACCCCGAACAGCGGTTTACCCCGCAGAGTAGCCAATACGGCTGCAACCGAGATCGAGTTGACGACGAAGTAGGCCGTCGCCGCCAACACCAGCGACGGCAACGATTGACCTGACGCATTCTTCGCCGCGTAGTAGATAAACCACGCAACGAAGGCCGAGTTGATGGCGTTGGCTAAATGGAACAGGATCTGCACCAGGGTGTTGGGCGGGGAAACTCTGAGGGTGCAGAGCACCAGCGCAGATGCTGCTGCGACCACCAGCACGGCAGGTAGCGGCAGCCACATAATTGAGAGCAGGATGTAGGGTAGGTTGAACGAGAGCGCAATTCCGCCGCCGGGCAGTGCGACCTTGAAGCAGGCCCCGATCAAGCTCAGGCAGAAATAACAGACAAAGATCTGCCATGGGCCAAAGAGGTGGGTGGGGGAAACCATCCCCAGTACCACAGCCAGCAAGACAGTCAGGCTTACGAGCAGATCGGTTCGTGGTCGCATAGAGTTTCCAGTGCTGGTGCCTCGACGAAACTAGAACTAGCTTCTCCGGGGGGAAATCTCGTCAAACCAACCGAACACCAGGGCATAGCTGGCACAAGTACTTCAGACTTACTTCTGTTGAGAATAGGCGAACGATCGTCTCGGTCACATAACCCGAATGACGCATATCGATACATGCAGGGAGATGCGTTCGCGGTGAATCTTTGTTCCCCACGAAGCGGATGACTGCAACCGAAGTAACCTCAGACTGTACACCGGCGAGCGAAAAAAACTCTGTTAACTCTTGACTGAACACGGTGTCCAACCCGAGTCACCCCTCTCCCTTGTCATCCCGACCGGAGCGCCGTGGAGGGACCTGCGGTTCTTTCCATCCCGCGACGATTCCAACCTGAGTCACCCCTCTCCCCTTGTCATCCCGACCGGAGCGTACCCGGATTTCCTACTTCGCGCTGCTAGCGACGACCACGAGTGCGGCTCTCCGTAGAGAGAGCCGCATGCAGTTCATCGAAGCGACGGGTGTCGACAGGAAATCCGGGGGAGCGTAGTGGAGGGACCTGCGGTTTCTTTCCATCCCGCAACGGTGTCCAACCCGAGTCAGCCCTCTCCCCTTGTCATCCCGACCGGAGCGCAGCGCAGTGGAGGGACCTGCGGTTTCTTTCCATCCTGCAACGATTCCAACCCGAGTCAGCCCTCTCCCCTTGTCATCCCGACCGGAGCGCAGCGCAGTGGAGGGACCTGCGGTTTCTTTCCATCCTGCA
>Ga0302324_100000556_pt1 | contig 97099 bp, 87 predicted proteins | sample Palsa_T0_1_FD_201949 | JGI IMG/M metagenome (GOLD analysis project Ga0302324, IMG submission 201949) | Peat permafrost microbial communities from Stordalen Mire near Abisko, Sweden - Palsa_T0_1 | ecosystem: Environmental > Terrestrial > Soil > Palsa > Peat permafrost | place: Sweden: Abisko... | reverse complement strand
CTCCTCAAGGGTCGGCTCACCCAGCATTTTCACGACCCGCTGGTGCATAACTTAAACGATCTTCAGGAACTTTCAAAAACACATCACCAGGTCTCTTTGGAAAAGACCCGCACTCAGCATCGTATCCGCATGTGGCGCAGAACGACACGAAGCGCAGCAGCGCGGTGGATCAGCGGACCACTTGGCATGCCGGGTACCAGGTGAATCAACGGAAGCGAAAGCGAGTGGAGCAGTCATTCGGGTGGATGAAGATGGTGGGGATGTTAAGGAAAGTGAAGTTGCGAGGAGTCGACAAGGTGGGGTGGCTGTTTGGGCTAACGCGTTGAACCGTTCCGTCGCGGCATTTGCAGAAGCTCAGAAGCTTCTCGAAGGCGAAGATTCCATAGCCGGTAAAGTGGTTTTCGACCGATTCCAGTTTTCTAACAGCAGATCGCTGCGACGCATGCATGTTTATTGGTGCGCTGCTTGAATTGCATATCCAGCGGGTGGGGCAAAAATGGACGGATCAGGGTCACCATACGCAATGCTGATTAAATCAGTTTGTTGGTCCCCGGCTTCCGGCTTGGGATCGTGAGCCACGATACGAACATCAGCTGCAAGACTCTTTGCAAACCAAACTTCCCAGGTGCGTGTAAGCGGCTGCTGATTTCCCTGAAAAGTTCCAGGCGAAAAAAGATATGTCGTACGTTGCCCCCAGCATTTCAAGCCATTGATTTCCTGATTCCCGAGCAATTGTGTTTGGACGGTCACGCCAGGCTGTGTGGAAAGCCGATATTGGGTACCGTCGTAAGGCACGTAGTCCCACGCAGCTCGCTGATCCACAGAGCGGGTCATGATCAAGTGCTTTTGCGGGTCAATGTGAATGTGCTCCATGCTTTTTGGGTCCAGAATATTTATGTAATAAACGGGCTGGGCTGAATCCTCAGTCCACGGCGAGTGTTGTTCGCGTAAGACCCGTCCTTCGCGATCACGCGCAATTCGGTCTTCTGTGGTCACGGTGCTTTTCGTTCCGCGCGGATAAACTCTGGTAAGTGTCGTACGAGCGATCGCTGTAAAGGGCTTGTGCTTCTGACAGGAAACACCAATCTCAGTCGGCATGATGACGGAGTGGGTGCCCGCCAACAAGGCGGCTGCAACGACGAGTAGAAACGCTAGATAACCCACCCGAAAATGCATAGCTCGACCCTTGAGGGCAATCTCACGTCCAAGCGTGCCCGATGGTATCGGGCAGAATCGTATGTCAGCCCTTGCGGCATTTCAACACTCGATTTGAGTGCTTTCTTTAGAGGGTCCAGCGGAGCTGAGGCTGTTAATCCCTCCTCCTCCGCCACATTCAAACGGTCCGACCCTAACACATCGGTAAATCATGCGGTGCACGTTCGTTGATCCCGGTAATTCCCTGGGACCAATGTCCTCCTTGCACCGTCAGGCGGCCATCAATGCCCATTTAGGCGGGGGAAATATTTGTTTAGTATTGTATGGAGCGCCGAGTTAGGCTTACGAGCCTCTCCGTGCAATGCGTTCTAACAAAACATCCAATATTTTCGGGTTGGGGCACGGAGCGCAAATCCATAACGACTGGCAAAAGAAAGGTACCCATGGTCCTCTCTCGGCCTGGCATCGCGAATCGCAGCTATCCGGCTCTCTCGGGGACATTGTTTTCGACCATGGGCCTAGCCTGCCTGTGCTTACCAGGCCTATTGGGGGCAGTCGCGCAAGCCGGGAACGCCCCTTTCCCGAGCATTGCCATTTCACTGCAATCGAGCAAATCGGTGACCGCTCGTCTTGCCGCCCAAAACGCTCTGTTCAAAGAGCAATACGAAGATGACTTGAGGGCTTCTCCGGAGAGCGAGACGGCGAGGGGGGATTACCGTGATAACGCAATTCTGGATGACTACTCCTTAGCAGCCAGCACGAAGCAGAACGCCACCGATCGCGCGTACCGTGCGAAGCTGGAAGCCATTTCCACGAACGGATTTCCCGAGCAGGATCGTCTCTCACACGATCTGCTGCTTCACGTTCTGGATAACCGCATTTCGGACTACGCGCTGAAGGATTATGAGATGCCCATTTCACAAATGCAGGGCATCCACAACGGCCTTGCCGATCTTCCGAACTCCGTACCGCTTGATACCGTTCAGCACTACGAAGATTACATTAAGCGTCTCCATCAAATTCCCCGTGCTTTCGAGCAAACGATCGACGTGCTCCGCCAAGGAGAAAAAGACGGATTGATGCCGGTCCGGATTCTGCTCGAGCAAATACCAGCTCAATGCGAAGGCGCGATTTCCGAAAATCCGTTCCTGGGGCCAACAAAGAAGTTTCCTGCTTCCATCTCTGCTGAAGACCAGAAGCGCTTGACCGAAGAGATCGTAAAGGTGGTGGACTCGGAGGTTCTGCCCGCTTATCGTCACTTCGCGGATTTCGTCGCAAAGGACTACGCTCCGCGTGGTCGCACCACGATTGGGTTGAACAGCTTGCCGGACGGCCCTCGACGGTACCAACAAGCCATTCGAGAACAAACCACCACGGATATGTCCCCGGCGGATATTCATGCGCTCGGGCTTCGCGAGGTCCAAAGAATCAACGGCCTCCTCGGCAATCTTGCCGTTAAAGCAGGCTACAAAAACCTGAGTAGCTTTCGCGCGGCGCTCAATAGCGATCCTAAATACGTACCGAAGTCTGCGGATCAGATCGTGGAGGATTTCCGCCGCTACGTTAGCCAAATGCAGTCACGCCTGCCGGAACTCTTCGGAGTGTTCCCGAAAAACCCGCTAAGTGTTGAAGCCGTGCCGGCATCGCAGCCTAATAATCCCACTCACTATATTGGCGGTACCCCGGATGGCACCAGGCTAGCTCGCGTTGTCGTTGCGACGTCCAACTACTCCCATCGAAAACTGCTTAGCGACGAGACCCAGGCCTACCACGAGGGTATCCCGGGCCATCACATGCAGATTTCCATCCAGCAACAACTCGCCGGCCTGCCGGAGTTTCGCCATCACGTCATCAACAACGCCTACGCCGAAGGCTGGGCGGTCTATGCGGAGGCACTCGGTAAGGAAATCGGGTTTTTCCAGGATCCGGCCTCAGACTATGGGCGCCTCTCTTTGGAGTTGATGCGCGCAGTCCGGCTGGTCATCGACACGGGCATTCACTCCGAAGGTTGGACTCGCGAACGGGCGATCGCCTACTTCCGCGAGAGTGGCGCCGCGGACGAGCCTACCATCCAAGCCGAAATTGACCGGTATATTGCATGGCCGGCGCAAGGCCTCAGTTATCAGATCGGTAAGCTCAAGATCCTCGATCTCCGCAATCGCGCAAAGCAACAGCTTGGTCCAAGCTTCGATATCAGAGCCTTCCATGATGAAATCCTCAGCGGAGGAAGTCTGCCGCTTGACATGCTGGAAGCCCGCGTCGATAACTGGATTGGAAGTCAGCGTCCGAATCGCGCCAGTAATTGAAGGCCCGAACAGTCGGCCTCTCGTCATTCCTCGGTTACTGCGTATTTCGGATGCGGCAAAATACCTCAGTGCAACCACTGGGCAGATTGAAACGCTATTTGCGAGAGAAAGTAATTCCTTGCTTTGTGATCGAAAAGCGGCGGCAGGTTGTCGACCGTTTTTAACTTCGACCGCTACGTGAAATCGCGTAATGAAGATGCTAAAGCAGCTTCCCGTCCTCCAGGATGCAGATCCGTTCGTCGCTTCACTCGCCGGGGACAACCTCAAAATCAGCCTCCGACCAATTTCGACGTCGGTGCGCGCCTCATTTAGGAAACCGTGGAACGGTCAGCCAGCCAGTCTTTGGTACTTCTATGCACGGGTAGGTCGTCGATTGAGTGCCAAGCAATTGCTATACTGTTGCAGAAGCAAAAACACCGGATTCCGGAGATGCATGCTCGGGCAATTTCTCGCTGCTAGTTTGGCTACTACGAAGTGTCGATTTGAATGCTTTTGAAGGTCGCGTTAGGACTGGATAAATCTTGGAATTCAATTGTCGCATTGAAAACCAGCGACATCCCAACGCTCATCTACGCGTGCCCTCCGGCTCATCGACAATGTCTACAATCCCTCCTCTTCCGCCCCTGCGTCTCTGGAATTCCCCCGGTTCTTCAACCATCGTAGCGTTGTTTCAAATAGGTTCGATCTACTTAGGTGGATGATCGTCCGGGATGCTCTTAGGGATGGAAGGAATGGATCGGTGAAAATTAACCGGGTGAAGACGGCAGTCGTCGAAGGAAATTTCGATTGGACCTTTATTCGAATCGAAACCGACGAATCGGTCACGGGGCTGGGGGAGTGTTTTTTCGCGCCGGGGTTGACTTCGATATTGCGCTCGCTCGAGCCGCTGCTGATTGGCGAGGATCCGCGCGATATTCAGCGGCTGTTCCGAAAACTGCAGCTGGCAACTTCGGGAGCGGGTTCGGTTGCCGGCATCGTCTATAACGGGATCAGCGGAATCGAAGCTGCGCTTTGGGACCTGCTCGGGCAATGGCTCGATGTCCCCATGTACCGGCTGCTGGGCGGGAAGTTCCGCGACAAAATTAGAATGTATGCGGACTGTCACGGAGGCGAAGGCCTGGAAAGCCTGGATGAGTGTCTTCGGTCGCGGGGGGCGAGCTGGGATCCGAATCGCCACACCCACAAAGCCAAAGACTACTATGACTGCCAAGCGGATGAAGTTCCGTCTTCGCCGGCGGATTACCGCCGACAGGCTTTAAAGAAAAGGTCCGAAGGGTTTACGGCGCTGAAGTTCGATCTAGATGTGCCCGGCACGGAAAATTCCGATCTCCATAACCGGGGACTCACCAACCGTGGCATCGATCATATGGTTAAACTGGTCGGCGCGGTTTACGAAGCTGTCGGAGAGGATACCGACATCGCGGTGGACTGCCACTGGAGGTACAACGCGAGCGACGTGATTAAAGTAGCTCGTGAACTGGAGCCGTTCCGGCTGATGTGGCTGGAAGATCCGGTTCCGCCGAACACCCTGGCGGCGTTGAAGGAAGTGAGCTCGAAGGTTCGCGTGCCGATTGCGACCGGAGAAAATCTGTTTCTGTTCGAGGGCTTCCAGGAAATGATCGCGGAACACGCGGTAAGTATTGTTACTCCGGACCTGCAAAAAGTCGGAGGGCTGGGCATTGCAAAGAGCATCGCGCAGTTTGCGGATGTACACACCATGCCGATCGCGCCGCACAATATCAGCAGCCCGGTCGGTACCTTGGCTTCCGCGCATTACTGCGCGTCGATTCCCAACTTCCTGGCTTTGGAGTTTCACGCCTCGGACGTTCCTTTCTGGAATGATCTGGTCGAAGGCATGGCCAAGCCCATCATTCAGAATGGATTCATCACTCTCAGCGAAAAGCCTGGGCTCGGTGTCAAATTGAATGAAGAAGTGGCACGCCGCTATGCGCGCGAGGGCGAACCCTTTTTCGAATAAGTGAACAATTTTCAAGCGGGAGCACGGAAATGAGCATGGGCAAGCTCTGGAAATCCGATGACGAACTGTTTGCCGTGGTGCAGCGCGAGCTGTTCACCTGCGTGGTGGGAGACGTTATGGATAAGCTGGAGTTACAGCACCAGTTTCTGCCCCCGCAGATTCATCCACTTCGTCAGGACATGGTGGTGATCGGACGCGCCATGCCGGTTTTGTCGGTGGACGTGTTCGCGGAGAAAATTGCGGGAAGTGCGAACCGCCTGATGGATAAACCCTTTGGGCTGATGCTGGAAGCGCTCGACGACCTGCGAACCAATGAGGTTTATGTCAACACCGGTTCAACGCCGCGAAATGCGCTGTGGGGGGAACTGATGAGCACCCGGGCCAGCAAACTGGGGAGCCGCGGCGCGGTATTGAATGGGTATGTTAGGGACACCAAAGCGATTCTGAAAATGAATTTCCCGACGTTCGGATTTGGGTCCTACGGGCAGGATTCCGGTCCGCGTTACAAAGTGGTGGATTTCCGCATCCCCGTTGAGATTGGCGCGGTGCGGGTACGTCCCGGTGATATTCTTTTCGGCGATATCGACGGGGTTTTATTGGTGCCTGCGGAGGCTGAAACCGAAGTTTTCACCAAGGCGCTGGAAAAAGGGCGGGGGGAGAAACTGGTGCGGAAGGCCATCGAAGCAGGAACCAGCGCGGTGGATGCGTTTGAGAAATTCGGGATTATGTAAAGACGAGAATGAAACCGATTGCCACGGTAAATTTGACGAATGCACCGAGTGTGCGGCGGTGATCAGCATCGATCTTTCCGGCAAGGCTATTCTGCTCACCGGCGCTTTGGGCGCGATTGCGGAGCACCTGGTGCGGAGGTTATCCGCCAGCGGGGCGACGCTGGTGCTCACCGATATCAGGGACGAGCAGGACGCCAAACAGTTGCTGGACGGTTGGAGGATCGTTCCCGGCTCGTACGTCTATTTCCCCGCGGATATCACCGACTCCGGTCAGGTGGATCGAATGGTGACTGCCGCATTCGAGAAATTCCCAGGATTGAGCACGGTCATTGGGCACGCAGGCGGTTGTGGACTACACCCTTTTGCCAGCACCAAGGAAGCTGAATTTGATCGCATCTTCAGGTTTAATTTCTTCGCCCAGACCTATCTGGCGCGAGCCGTGCTTGCCCAGTGGGTCCAGCGACAAATCGCCGGACATTTGATTTTTACGTCTTCGTACGTGGCGCGCATGCCCCATACCCAAATATCGTCGTACGCTTCGGCTAAGGCGGCACTGGAGAATTTCGCGCGCAGCCTGGCGCTGGAATATGCGGCCAGCGGAATTCGCGTGAATGTGGTATCGCCAGGGAACGTCGCGGCCGGCAGCTCCCTAAGAGTTTTCGATGAAGATCCGGCGTACCGCGAATTCGTGTTGCAGGTATCCCTGGGAAAAAGAAGCAGTCCGGAATCGGTGGCGGATGCGTTTGTCTTTCTTTGTTCGCCGCTGGCCAGCGAGATCAACGGACACGTATTTAATCCGGACAATGGCACCGGAATCGGATACCGGCTGTGAAGATCGGCCTGGGGCTTTACCGCCACATGCTGACGCGGGATTACTACGATTTTGCGCGGCAAGCCGGGTGCACTCACGTCGTGGTGCACCTGGTTGATTACTTTCATCAGGGATCTGCGAACCCAAGGAACAATCAGCCAAGCGGCTCGAAGTATGAACCGTGGGGACTGGCGGGCGATCCGGACATACTTTGGACCGCGGCGGAACTCAAGACGCTCCGGGCCGGGATCGAAGACGCCGGCTTGGTTTTGGCGGCGGTGGAGAACATTGATCCCGCGCACTGGCACGACATTTTGCTGGATGGCCCACAGCGTGCTGCGCAAATCGAAAAGGTCAAGATCCTGATTCGACGACTTGGCGAATCGGGAATTCCGGTTCTGGGATACAACTTCAGTCTGGCGGGCGTTTGCGGCCGAGTCACAGCGCGGCAGGGACGCGGAAATGCGATCACCTTGGGCATGGATGGACCCGCCGAAGAAGTGGCGATTCCCAACGGAACCGTCTGGAACATGGTTTACGACCGCGACGCTAGGGGCGGCAACCTGCCGGCGATTTCTCATCAAGAACTTTGGCGGCGCTTACAGCGATTTCTGGAGGAAGTGATCCCGATTGCTGAGCAATCGGGCGTGCGGCTGGCGGCGCATCCAGACGACCCTCCGATGCCGACGATGCGACAGCAGCCACGGCTGGTGTATCAACCTCAGATGTATCAAAGACTGATCGACCTGGCACCGAGTTCCAGCAACGCGCTGGAGCTTTGCGTGGGAACTCTGGCGGAAATGACCGAAGGAAGCGTTTACGACGCGGTGGACCAATATAGCCGGCAAGGCAAGATCGCTTACGTTCATCTGCGCAACGTGGTTGGAAAGGTGCCGACCTATCGTGAGACGTTTATTGACGAAGGTGACGTAGATATGATCCGCATCATGGCTATTCTCCACAAAAATAAATTCGATGGGGTTATGATCCCCGACCATACGCCGCAGATGACATGTTCCGCACCGTGGCACGCGGGGATGGCGCATACTCTGGGATTCATGCTGGCAGCGAAGGCGGCCATCGAGCCTCCCAAGCGATCCGGTATCGAGCTGGAGCCCACTGTTTGTGGCCACACGTAATCTGAACCCCGCAGCAGATTCGGGCTATTCGAGTACCACCCTCATCATTGCTGCAACGGTCTCTACCCTTGGCGGCCTGCTGTTCGGGTACGACAACATTGTCATTAGCGGCGCCATCGGCTACTTGAGCCTGCTGTTTCATCTCGATGCGGCGGGGGTGGGATGGGCCGCGGGGTGCGCGCTGGTAGGCTGCATTTTCGGATGCGCGGCCGCAGGAACCGTCGCTGACTACCTCGGCAAGAAGAAAGGCCTGGGGCTCTGCGCCATTTGTTTCGCGCTGTCATCTGTGGGGATGCTCTTTGCCAAAGACCTTTCTCAGTTTGTGGTCTGGCGTCTGATCGGGGGACTGGGAATTGGCGCGGCCTCGGTGATCGCCCCGAATTACATCGCGGAGATCGCTCCAACGCGGGTTCGCGGCCGCTGCGTGACGCTGTATCAACTAGGAATCGTGGTGGGAATTCTCGCCGCGGTGTTCGTCAACATGCTGATACAGCGCATGGGCGATGAAGCATGGAATGTATCGACCGGATGGCGATGGATGTTTTTCGCAGGCCTGGTACCGGCGATCTTGTTCGGGGTGATCATTCTGCCGGCGGTTGAGAGCCCTCGATGGTTGATGAAGGTAGGCCAACGGGAACAGGCACTGGCGGTCCTTACCAGGATTAATGGTGCGCAAGCAGCGGCGCGCGAGGCCGTGGAAATCGAAGCTTCCCTGAACACCGAAGAAGGCCAGATTTCGGAATTGTTCACTACCTTCCGTCGACCACTCTTGCTGGGCATCATGCTCGCGGGTTTGCAGCAGCTCAGCGGAATTACGCCGGTGTTTTCTTTTCTGCCGGAGATTTTTCGAGCGGCAGGAACGGCACGGAGCGATGCATTTTTCCAGTCCGTTCTGGTTAGTCTGGTCAACCTTCTGTTTACGTTGGTGGCGCTGTGGCTGGTGGATCGAGCCGGGCGCAAGACACTGATCTTGGCGGGCTCCGCCGTCCAGTTCCTCTGTTTTGCATTGGTGGGCTGGCTTTATTACCTGCATGGCAGCGGCGCGGCAGTGTTGATTCTGGTGATGAGTTTCGTGGCTGGCCATGCCTTCGGAAATGGCGTGGCTTGCTGGGTGATCATCTCTGAGATTTATCCCACGAAAGTCCGCGGACGTGGAATGTCCATTGCGACTTCCGCGCTTTGGATCGTGGGCTACCTTGGGAATCAAATGTTTCCCCTGATGCAGAAACATTTGAGCTCGGATGGCACCTTCTGGTGTTTCAGCGGTGGCGCGTTAGTAACCATCGTTCTGGTCAGCTGGCTAGTGCCCGAGACCAAGGGCCGGTCGCTGGAACAGATCACCCAACTGTGGACCGCAGCAAGCCCGGTCGCTGAATAATGCGGCGCCGCAGACCAATTCAGCCAGGGAAAAGCCTAAAAGGACATTTTTCACTTCGTTCCTCAGACGCTGATATCGTGTCAGAGTTTGATGTCCTTGCGTTACGTGGAATTGAAAATAAAAGAGAAAACTTGCCAGCCGGGGCGATAACCTGGTACCGCCTGCAAAGGGTCCTAGAAGCTCTGAACGGCCGTGGCTACAAATGATGTTTATGCGACCGGCGGCGAGCCGAGTGATCGGGGGAAATTGCCATGAGTTATGTGCATTCCAATTTGGTGCCGGGCGAAACGGTGGTTTATGAGACCCGCCTGCATTGGGTAGTGATGCTATCGCACATCTTTCTTGGCCTGATACTCCTGGCGCTGCCGGGGTGCGCTCTGCTGTATTACGCATTCAGCCATAACCAGATGGAGAGCAAGAATTTGCACGTCTTCCAAGGAGCTGGTGTTTTGTTGCTGATCTCTGCGCTGGTGGTGATTCTGATCGGTATGGTGCGCCGGAATGCGACGGAAATGGCGGTTACCAACCGGCGGGTGGTGATTAAAACCGGCCTCGGCTCCCGCAAAACGATCGAGATGCTGCTGAACAAAGTAGAAAGCATCGAGGTAACCGAGACGGCCTTTGGAAGGATGCTGGGTTATGGAACGATTGTGGTGATTGGCACCGGCGGAACCCCTGAGCCGTTTCACGAAGTGGCGCACCCGCTGGAATTTCGCAGCCAGGTGCAGCAACAGATCGAGAAGTTGTCGCTCAGTCCACGGCAAATGTCCAGCTGATCGGTTTTGCCTCGAAGATAGAAATGCGGGTCGGTATTCGCTGGCCACGGTCAGTACCAGTTTCATACAATCAGGTCGATTCCGTGGAAGGTGGTGGCCTTGAGCACAAATCCTGCAGGACTACTAGACCACCTGTTCACCACCGATGCCATGCGCGGAATTTTCTGCGATCGGCGTTATCTGCAGTCCATACTGGATTTCGAATCGGCCCTGGCGCGCGCCCTGGTGCGCACCGGGATCGCACCCGCTTCCACCCTCGCTGCCATCGAATCCAGTTGCCATGCGTCTCATTTCGACTTCGAGGTTCTTTCTGTTGAGGCCGCGTCCGCGGGGAATCTGGCCATCCCGCTGGTGAAACATCTAACGGCGCTGGTGGCCAAGGCGGATCCTCAGGCCATGGGTTTTGTCCATTGGGGCGCCACCAGCCAGGACGCTATCGACACTGGCCTGGTGCTTCAACTCCGCGATGCGTTCGATGTTTTCGACGCCGATCTCGCTGCGCTGGCCGCAGCTGTCGCCAAACTCGCACGCGATCACCGCGCCACGCTGGTGCCCGGGCGCACCTGGTTGCAGCACGCCGCTCCAGTGACGTTCGGATTCAAAGCGGCAGGCTGGCTGACCGCAATTCAACGTCACCGCGAGCGTCTGCAACAAACCCGCACCCGAGCGCTGGTTCTGCAGTTCGGCGGCGCGGTCGGTACGCTCGCGGCTTTTGGGGAGCGCGGCTCAGCCGTCGCGGACGCACTCGCCGCGGAACTCAAGCTGGCTCGACCCGACATGTCGTGGCATACCCATCGCGATGGCCTTGCTGAAGTCGCTACCACGCTGGGCCTGCTGACCGGAACTCTCGGTAAGATTGCTCGCGATCTGTCCCTGTTGGGGCAATCGGAAGTCGGCGAACTGCTCGAACCGGCAGCCCCCGGCCGCGGTGGATCGTCTACCATGCCGCACAAACGCAACCCGGTGGGCGCCGCTGTGGTTCTCTCTGCCGCCATTCGCATTCCATCGCTGGTGGCGACCATGCTATCGGCGATGGTGCAGGAACATGAGCGGGGCCTGGGAGGCTGGCACGCCGAGTGGCAAACGCTGCCGGAAATCTGCCTGCTTTGCTCTGGCGCCCTTGGCCATCTAACGCTGGTAGCCGGTTCGGCAAAGGTCGTGACGAACAAAATGGTCCACGATATCGATCTGACCCATGGCCTGATCCTTTCCGAGGCCGTGGCCATGGCTCTGGCCGTCCACATCGGCAAACAGCCAGCCCACCAAATCATCGAACGCGGCAGTCGCGGTGCAATCGATTCCGGCGCCCACCTGCGCGACGTGCTTCTTAGGGATCCGGAGGTCACCCGGTACCTCTCCGAAGAGGAAATCCGGCGCTTGTTCGATCCCGCCAACTACACTGGCGTGGCCCTCGACAGCATCGACCAGGTCCTGCAAAAATTCAGTGGCAAATAGCCCCGAGCCAAGGAAATGTATTGGTCGGCAAGACCGATGAGAATGTAAAGAGGTCCACCATGGACAAACACGAACGTCATGAAGCTGGAATGAAAAAGCGCCGCGCGGTCCTGGGCGATGCGCATGTGGATCGGACTCAGAAGAATCTGACGCCGTTTAACGAGGGCTTCCAGGACCTGATCACCCGGTACGCCTGGGGTGAGATTTGGACGCGTCCAGGCTTGCCGGTCGCAACCCGGAGCCTAATTACTCTGGCTATGCTCATCGCTCTCAATCGCGCCGAAGAGTTCAAACTGCACATCCGCGCGGCGCAGAACAACGGGGTCCCTCGCGAACAAATCCTGGAATTGCTACTTCACAGTGCAATTTATTGCGGCGTCCCAGCGGCCAACTCGGCATTTCACCTAGCCGAGGAAGTCTTCGCAGAGCTGGATCAGGCTAAACCTCGCTAAACGTGCCGGTTACCGACACTACCGGGGGTGATATTGGCCACGGAAAGACGCCGCTACCATTGGATTTTGGACACCTTGCAGGCGAGAGAATGGCTACTTCAACAGTCCTTCCTTTGACGCGCTTAGGTCCGTCGGCCGGTTCGTTTATCCTTAAGCTATCCCGGTCCTAAGGGCCACTCCCGCACCTTCGGCGTTCCCCCTACACTGGAAATTGCCTAATTTTATGTCGCCCTCGCGCTCTATCGGAATCTTTGTGTCCCTGTGGCTGTTGCTGGTGGCTGTTTACGCCGCCGTTTCCTTCGCACTCCCAAAGGACAGCCAGACCCTCTCGACATTCGGCAATCTAGTGCAGTGCATCGTTCCGCTGGTCGCCAACACTGGTTTGTTGCTCAATGCTGGCACCCCCCACTGGCGCCGCAACATTTTCTGGATGCTGCTGGCGCTGAGTTGCACGCTGTGGATGCTCGGACAGTTTGAGTGGACCTATTTCGAGGTATACATCCACAGACCGGTCCCTACCATTTATGGTGGCGACATCATTTTCTTCCTGCGGGGCATTCCGCTGATGGCCGCGTTGGCCCTGCAGCCGCACCGCAAGCGTGGCGAACTGCAGCTTCGTTTTGGCTATCTCGACTTCATTCTGTTGCTGACCTGGTGGACATTTCTCTATGCCTTCCTGGTTTTCCCGTGGCTGTACGCGGTACCGTCGGAACCCCAATACAATTTCAACTACGATTTGGTGACCAATATCCAGAACGTGGTCAGCGTGCTGGGCCTCGCGTTTCTGTGTACGCGTGCTAAGGGGGCGTGGCGTTTGGTTTACGCCAATTTGTTAGGCGGAATTACCCTGTACATGCTCGCCTCGGTCACCATCAACGTAGCCATCAGCCTCAACAAGTACACTACCGGAAGCTGGTTGGACATTCCGCTGATCTCTTCGTTCATGTGGCTTGCGCTTGCCGGCTTGATTGCATACTGGAACCGGACTGCTCTGGATCTGCCAGTAGAGGAGGATGAAGTTGCGGTGGGCGCCGAGGAGGTCCGCAAGGAAGGGGTCTGGGCCGCACGCTTGGCCATGGCCGCGGTCATCTCGCTGCCGCTGTTCGCGATTTACACCATGCGCTACTCAAACGACGAGTTCCCGGTGCGTGAATACCGGCTGATGACCGCGCTGATTGCCAGCGTCCCGCTAGCGCTGCTGGTGTTCCTGCGTTCGCATATCGCGGATTCCGACCGCTCGCGCCTGTTGGCCAAGTCCGAACGATCGATCGAAAATCTTCAGCGGCTGCAGGCCCAGCTGGTGCAAACCGAAAAGTTGGTCTCCCTGGGACAACTTGCCGCCGGTGCCGCTCACGAAATCAACAATCCTTTGGCGGCAATTCTGGGTTATTCCGACCTACTGGCCGACGATATGACTCTGACCGAGAAAGCTCGGGGTACGGCTGCGAAGATTCGCGACCAGGCGCGCCGCACCAAGACGCTGGTGGGAAGCTTGCTGAGCTTTGCCCGCCAGGTTCCGGCCGAGCGTGCGCTGTTAGACGTTAATACCGTGGTGACCAACGCCGTTCAGCTACGCGCGCTGGATCTGCGTTCTTCCAAGACCCGCATCGATTTGCTGCTTGAGTCGGTTCTTCCCGCGGTACGTGGGGACGGTAATCAACTGATGCAGGTGTTCTTCAACGTCATCAACAATGCGGTCGATGCCATGGAAGCGGGCAACGGCGGGGTGCTGACGATCAAGACCATCCGCGATCGGGGTAACGTGGTCGTTCTTTTTTCCGACACCGGTCCCGGGATCAAAGAGCCACATCGCGTATTCGATCCTTTCTACACCACCAAACCGGTGGGCAAAGGCACCGGTCTCGGCCTCAGCATCTGTTTTGGCATCATCCAGGAGCATGCCGGCAAAATTCTTTGTTACAACTCGCAGCAAGGGGGCGCGGTATTTCGGGTGGAGCTACCCGCGATGCTCGCAGCTCTTCCGCCTCGGGATCTGCATGTCGCCGGCGCCACTCCGCCGCCACACGCGGCAAAGTCCTCAACCTGATTCTTGCTGAAATTTCCTGCACAGTTCGTTTCCCGTGGTTTCCATAACTTCCATCGCCGATCCAGCGACCGTGGTAAAGTTTTCGCTCCTTGATTCGCAGCGTACCGCAGCAAGGCTGATTATGACTGCTCCCGCCATTGTCACCCAGCAGCTCTCGCGCAAATTTGGCGATCTTACCGCGGTAGATTCCATGGACCTGACGGTGGCCGCGGGGCAATTCTTCGGCTTTCTGGGACCCAACGGCGCCGGCAAGTCCACGACGATCAAAATGTTGACCGGACTGCTGGCCCCCACCTCCGGCCGGATGCAATTGCTCGGGCTCGATCTTGCTTCCGGCTCGGTCGAGGTCAAACGTCAAATCGGCGTGGTCCCCGAGGGGATGGGACTCTTCGAGCGGCTCACCGGTTCGGAATATTTAAATTTTGTTGGGAGTATGTACGGCCTGGATCGCGCTACCGCGAGCCAGCGTGCCGCGGAGCTACTCGATTTCATGCAGCTGGCCGACCGTCCGAAGTCGCTGATCGCCGATTACTCGCACGGCATGCAGAAAAAACTTGCCCTAGCGGCCGCGGTCATTCACGGACCTCGCATTCTTTTTCTGGATGAACCCTTCGAAGGCGTTGACGCTCTTGCCGCCGGGGCGCTGAAAGCTTTGCTTGCGCGCATGGCCGAGCGCGGGGTAACCATCTTTCTTACTTCTCACGTTCTGGAAATCGTCGAACGTCTTTGTAGTCACGTGGCCATTATTCACAAGGGTCGTCTGGTCGCGCAAGGATCCCTGCAAGAGCTGCGCGCCGGCATCCCCGGAACGGGAAACGCTAAAACCACGCTCGAGGAGATTTTTCTATCGATCGTGGGGCACCAGCAAAATGCGGCTGGTCCTCAAATGGAGGAGCTTTCGTGGCTGATGTAGCAGTCCCCGGACTTTTTGAGCAAGTCCGGCTGGTCGGCGGTCTCCGTTGGCGCATTTTTCGCAACGACCTGCGCAAGAAAAGTAAGCGTCTGGACCTGCTGGCGATGATATGGGTCAGCGTCTTTGGGGCCACCGCAGTTCTCGGCTGCAGTACATTTTTTTACTGGGCCGCCCAGAGATCATTGGCAGCGGGCCACTCGGGAAGACTCGCGCTGCTGTTCTGGATCATTTTTATTTTCTGGCAAATTTTCCCGATTTTGATGGCCGGCTTTGGCAATACCTTTGAGTTTCGAAAGCTGTTGCGCTTTCCGCTGACGCTGCGAGCGTTCTATCTCCTCAGTCTTGGTTACGGCTTGGCTGATTTCGCCGCTTTGGCTTCGGTGTGCTGGCTGGTTTCGATGACCGCCGGCGCGGCCGTGGCCGTGGGAGCCATCCTGGCGCCGATGTTGCCGGTCGTCGCGCTATTCGTCGCCGTTAACGTGACTCTGGAGCGCCTGGTGAGCTCCTGGCTTGAGCGTTTGCTCGCGCGTCGCCGCACCCGCGAGGTTTTGGTCGGGCTGATTATTCTCGCCAGCATCTCGCTGCAATTTATTCAGCCATTGGTCACTCACTACCACGGCTTTCCCGCGCCTTCGGTGGCGCGCTTCATCCCTTATTTTTCGCTGCTGCCACCGTCGTTGGCCGGAAAGGCGTTGGCCATCGGCAATGGCTATCAATTCAGGTCGTTTGTCTCTGCCTTCCTCGGGCTGGTTCTTTATTTCGTCCTCTGCAGCACCCTGTTGTGGGTGCGCTATGCGATGCAGTATCGCGGCGAGGAGCTGGGTGAATCCGCCGCCCCGGCCCGGGCAGCGCATCGCCCGTTGTCGATCGGTTCTGCCTCGTTCTCGTTTTGGTCGTACATTCCTGCTCAAGTTGGCGCGGTCACCCAAAAAGAGTTTCGCTACCTGACTCGCAACGGTTTCATGCTCATCTCCTTGATCATGCCTCCGTTGATGGCGCTGCTGTTTTCGTCCCAATTTGGCGGCAGCCATCCTTGGGCGGCTCGCAGAGGTGTTTCGCCGGATATTTTCTTTCCCGCGCTGATCGGGTACGTCTTTCTGGCCATGACCACCCCAGCGTTCAACTGTTTCGCTTACGAGGGCAGAGGCATTCTGACCTACTTCATTGCACCGCTAAGATTCCGGAATGTGTTCCTGGGCAAGAATCTGGTTCACGCTGCCACGCTCCTGGTGGAACTCTTGCTGTGCATGTTGGTGTTGTCTCGAACCCTCGGTGCACCCTCTGTTCCCATAACGGCAGCCACGCTCCTCGCCGTGGCGTTCGCCGCGCCCGGGCAGTTCACCATCGCCAACTGGAGCTCCTTATGCTTCCCCCGGAAATTGGATTTTGGCTCGATGCGCGGCCAACGTGCCGGTGGGGTGTCGATTTGGGTTGCACTCGGCGCTCAAGTGATTCTAGGTGCAATTTGCTCCTTCATTTTTCTCCTGGGGCGCTGGACTGGCAACCCGTGGCTGCCCGCCGAGGCCTTCGCCGCCCTGGCGGTCGCTTCTATCGGTGGCTACTTTGCATCGCTGGACGCGCTGGGCAAGCTTGCCGAAGAGAAAAAGGAAACGTTGATCGCGGCGCTGTGCTGAGGAAAAGCGCAGCTCTTCGACGGGCTGGTCATCGCCATTCATGTTTCGCTACCTTCCGGCAGATGCGGTACGATAGAGACCCGTCCCTTGAAAGATAATTTCACGTGAACCCAGAACGCCGGCGGGCGGTCCGATTTCAGTTCATTGCTCCTGCAGAATTAATCGATGAAACGTCGGGCGCTCGCGCTACAACTTACGTTACCGACTTAAGCCTTCATGGATGCGCCGTGGGCGTCGCTAACCCTCCGCGCGCAGGCACACCGGTTGGGCTCAGGATTCTTACCGACAAGCACCTATTCGAAAGCCAGGCTACTGTCGCGCATTCCACCGCGCACCGTATGGGACTCGCGTTTCTGGACGTAAAACCCAATTTTCTGGGTGTCTTGAACGCCTGGCTCGCCGCCGCAAAATTCCCCAAGGGACGAAACTGAGGGCTCGCAATTCTTCATCCTTGGTTCTCGGTCGTCTTTTCGCAGTATGGATCGGTTCCCATCGCCGCGCTTTCATCGCGCGGTCAATTGCCGCCGGCTCTTTAACCCACCTTGGGTCTAAGCGCGATATAGTTTCCGTCGCCTCGACTCGCCGGTCCGGGCCTTGCTAGGATCTCTCTTGGGGACCACGTCTTATGACTGATCCTCAGGACGCTGGCTTGAGTCCTCCACCCGGCCACGCTGGCTTCAAAAACCGCGCCGACGGTGAAGCGGGACTCCGCCGGGAACTCAGTGCCCGTCAGTTGGCCATGATGGGTCTGGGCTGCACCATCGGCACCGGCCTGTTTCTCGGCAGTGCTATCTCTGTCAAACTTGCCGGACCCGCGGTCATCCTCAGCTTTCTCGGCGGCGCCTTCATCGCCCTCACGGTCATGTGGGCTCTCGCCGAAATGTCCGTCGAGCACCCCACCGCGGGGTCCTTCGGCTTGCATGCTGAAATCTATCTCCATCCGTGGGCGGGCTTCGCCATCCGGTACACCTATTGGCTCTGCCTGGTGGTCATCATCGGCAGTGAGGTCGTCGCCGCCGCCATCTATTGCCAATATTGGTTTCCCGGCGTGCCCGCATGGCTGTGGATCACCAGCTTTTCGCTGGCCATGATCTACGTCAACACTTTGGCCATTGAAAGTTTCGCCAGTTTCGAATTTTGGTTTGCGATGATCAAAGTCGTGACCATCGTCATCTTCCTCGTTCTGGGCGCCACCCTGGTTCTCGGCTTTAGCTTTCGCAATCCCGCATCGCTCCACTACACCTCCGACGGCGGATTCTTTCCGCACGGACTTCCCGGCGTCGCTCTTGGCGTCACCATGGCCATCTTCAGTTATCTTGGCTTGGAAATTGTGGGTACTACCGCTGGCGAGGCCGCTGATCCCAGAACCGCGGTCCCTCGCGCGCTGCGCCGCACGCTGTTTACCTTGCTGGCTTTCTATGTCGGAAGCTTGGGCATTCTGGTTGGTCTTATGCCTTGGACACAGGTCGGCCTGGGCGAAAGCCCGTTCGTCCGGGTCCTGAATCAGGTCGGCATACCCGCCGCGGGTCACCTCATGAATTTCGTCGTGCTCAGCGCCGCTCTATCTTCCGCTACCTGCAACCTGTATTTCACCTCGCGCTTGCTGTTTTCGCTCTCCCGTGGTGGCTACGCACCGGTCGCGTTTGGCCGTCTGAACCTGCGCGGCATGCCGGTCTCGGCCGTTCTCGCTTCCAGCCTGGGCATGGCGGCGGCGCTCATTCTTGCTCAGTTATTCAAGAGCACCGCTTTTCTGTTCATGATTGGTGTCGCCTTTTTCGGCGGACCCTTTATCTGGATTATGATTCTGATCACCCATCTCGCCTTTCGCCGCGCCGCCTCCCGCTCCCACAAAACCATTTTGCGCTTCGCGCCGCCCGGTCCGTGGACCTCTTTGCTGGGTTTGGCCGCTCTGTTAGGCGTCTTGCTTTCCACCTGGTGGGTGCCCGGTTTCCGGATCACGTTGCTGGCCGGACCGTCGTGGGTTCTCTTCATTACCTTATGCTACTTGGTCTGGCGGAAAGTGCACGGCCGCTCACACGTACCTGCTCCGTCTAGAAATTCGACATAGCGCGCCGCAATCGCGCACCACGCGAAATATCCTATGCATCTCCGCTTCGTTGTGCCAGGCCGGTTGGGGTAGCCAGCGTCGGTCAGCACCCGACAAAGCGCCGCCCCCAGCGCGCCTTTCTGGCTTCGGTTGGACTAGAACCACGCCCGCTTCGGTCCGCGGCGGCGCCCTAGAGCGTTGGTACCTCGTGGTCGGAGGCAAAGCAGCTGGAGACAGCAGCCGCAGCAGCCGCTGGGCGGTCGCTACTTTCCGATGGTCGCCGAGAGCGTGTCGTCCGCCCGGCCGCGCCGGCGCACGTCGATGCCCAAGCGCTTGATTTTCTGATTCAACGTCGAGAGCGGAATCATAAATCGTTCAGACGCTTCGGTCTGATTCCAATTGGTGCGCTCCAGCATATCCACGATGATGCGGCGCTCGATCTCATCCATGATTTGAAAGAGGGATGGCTGCGAATGATCCGCAGCAGCGCGCGCGCCGGGTTCGCCAGGAAGTGGCGGGAGAAACTCAGAAAGTTGTAGACGCACGCCGCGAACGATTTCCTTGCTGCGAATACTTTCGGGAAGCAGGTCCACATCGACGCGCTCCTGAGTGGAAAGAACCACAGCGCGTTCGACGACGTTCTCCAGTTCACGCACATTGCCGGGCCACTCGTAGTCCATCAGGAGCTTAAGCGCTGCCGGGGTGAAGACCCGCGGAGTCTTGCTATTTTCCTCGCAGTAGCGAATCAGAAAGTGGGCGAGTAAGGCGGGAACGTCTTCGCGGCGGTCGCGCAGGGGCGGAAGCCGCAGGTGAATCACGTTCAGGCGATGATACAAATCTTCGCGGAAACGGCCTTCGCGGACGAGCGTGAGCAATTCGATGTTGGAAGCCGCGACGATGCGAACGTCCACTTTGATTTGCTCGGTGCCACCGAGGCGCATGAATTCGCGCTCCTGAATCACCCGTAGAAGCTTGGCCTGGGTCTCGGGACTGATGGTGGCGATTTCATCGAAGAAGATAGTGCCCTGGTCGGCGACCTCGAACAGACCTTTCTTCGAAGCGTTGGCGCTGGTGAACGCCCCCTTCACGTGGCCGAACAACTGCGATTCCAAAAGGTCCACGGGAATCGAACCGGTGTTGACCGGCACGAAGGCCTTATCGGCACGGGGCGAAGCGGAATGGATGGCCTTGGCGATGAGCTCTTTGCCGGTGCCACTTTCGCCGCTGATCAAAATGGTAGAACGCGATGGTGCGACCTGGCTCACCAGATCAAAGAGCGCGTGCATCTTATCGCTCTTTCCGACGATATTGGGAAAAGTGAAGCGCTGCTTCAGAGCGCGCTTCAACTGCACGTTTTCTTCGCGGAGCCGGCTGGACTCCACCGCTTGCGCGACTTGCGCGAGAAGTTCGTCGTTGGACCACGGTTTGGTGATGTAGTCCATGGCTCCGTTCTTGAAAGCGGAGCGGGCCATATCGATGGAGCCGTAGGCGGTGATCAGCACCACGGAGAGACGCGGGTCACGACGGTGAATTTCCTTTAGAAGGTCCAGTCCATTGCGATCGGGAAGGCTGACGTCCAGGAGCAGCAGGTCGAAGGGGCTCTCCTCCAGCTTGGCCAGCCCGGACTCGCCGGTGCCGGCGCTGGATACGCCATAACCTTCGCTGGTAAGCAGGAGCTCGAGACCTTCGCGAATTTCCGATTCGTCATCGACAACCAGAATGGAACCCTTAGACATGAACCGCTTTCCTTACGGCTGGGAACTCGACGTGGAATGAAGTGCCCTTGCCGGGAGTCGAGCGGACATCGATTTTTCCGGAGTGCTCTTTGATGATGCCATAACTGACTGATAAGCCGAGACCGGTGCCGCGACCAGTCGCCTTGGTGGTGAAAAACGGATCGAAGATGCGGTGAATATGCTCGCGAGGGATTCCCGCGCCGGTGTCCACAATTTCGATCTCGACGCTGCCGTTGTGCGCCGCGGTGCGAACCTCCAGCATGCCGCCGCCGGGCATGGCGTCACGCGCATTGAGAAAAAGGTTCAGGAAAACCTGCTGCAGCTTGTTGGCAGAGCCGCGAACCGCCGGAAGCGTTGCACCGAGTTGCTTGACGATCCGCACCTGCGAAGTCTTCAGCGGATGTTCGACCAATGACAAAGTTTCTTCTACCACACGATTCACGTCGATGTCGGAAAGCTCCGCCGAGCCGGTACGCGAAAAATTGAGAAGATTGTTTACGATTTCACTGGCGCGAAAAGTCTGCTTCACGATCTTTTCTATCAAGGCCTGGCGTGGATCCCCTTCCGGCATTTGCTTGGCCAGCATCTGGATGTAATTGGAGATCACCGCGAGCGGGGTGTTCACCTCGTGAGCCACGCCGGCCGCGAGTAAACCGAGCGAAGTAAGCTTCTCGGTCTGGGACATCTGCTCTTCCATACGCTCGCGCTGGGTGACATCGTCAAAGAGCAGAAGCCGGCCGATACGTTCGCCGGATTTGCTTACCAGTGGAGTGATGGAAACGTTGAGGGTCAGATATTTGCCCTGATGATGAAGGCGCTGCTTGTATATACCGGTCACTTGCTCTTCGTCTTTACGAACCGCGATTTCCGACGCGAGTTCGCCGGGAAGAAGTGAGTGCAGCTGGCGTCCCACGGCATCCTGGCGAACCACCCCGAACAGCTGTTCCATGCGGCTGTTCCAGGACTCAACGATGCCGCCCAGATCGATAGCCAGCACGCCGACGTTCAACGATTCAACAATATTTTCGCTGAAGTCCTTGAGGCGCGCGATTTCCAGTGCTTTCTGTTCGAGCGAGTTGTAAAGCTGGGCGTTATCCAACGCGACCGCGACGTATCCAGCGATGGTCTGAACCAGCTCGACGTCATCACTAGAAAGAAAATCGCCATCGACGGTTTTGCCCAAACCTAGAACCGCGACGGTATGCTCGCGAATGCGGCAAGGAATGAAATAATTCAAGTCCAGCTGCTCCAAGGTACGGCGCACCGACTCTGGAACTTCTCTGGCCGCGCGGGGCGACTCAAAGAACAGCGCCCCACGGGCGAACTCGGGCCGGGCCGGCTCGAGGAAGCGGAGATCCATCGGCTCCGCCAGGCGCACTCCCATGGAACGCGCCAAGCGCATTTCGCCGGGATGCATCGGATCTTCCATGAAGATGGCCAGCCGGTCGACCAGCAAAGTCTGCGAGACCCGGTCCATGACCGAGCCGAGCATCGGGTCGAACCGCACTTCATTTGTGAGCGTGCGGCCGAACTCAATCAGCGTGCGACGATAATCCAAACGATCGCGATAGAAGAAACGATCTAGGCGCCCTTGAATCCATTCACGGAATGGCTGGAACAAGAATGCGGCAATGACGATGGCGATCATTCCGCCGACCGGCCCGGTCGTCTGGGCGTGGAAAATTTCGGCGATCAACGCGACCAGTGCGAAATAAATGGAGGCCACCGCGGCCGTTGCGGCGGTGTACGCCAGCCCGCGCTTGAAGATGATGTCTACATCCATCAAGCGATACCGAATGATCGCGTAGCCGAAACAAAGCGGGATCAGCACCAGGCTGAGGGCCGAAAATCGGACCCCGGCACGTGGTGGAGCATCCAGAACGAAGGGCAGGATGTACAGAAATGCGAAAGGAACGCTGCCGGCGAGGGTTCCACCGGTGAGCCACTTCAACTGTTGACGAAGAACGCCAGACGGAGCTTCCCGGAAACTCTTGTAAAACACCGCTGCGGCAAGCAAGAAGTACACGCCGAGATAGCTCAGCTCGATCTTATCCAGCAGTACGCGGGAACCGAGCCACGGGACGAACCCCAGGATATTGAGCGCGGTGCTGATATGGCTGAGCAAAAGCACCGCCGGCGGAGCGTAAACCAGGCTCAACTTCGAGAGCGCCCGGGTGGTGCCCTCGCTCCGCTCTGGAAAGACCAGGGCGAAGTGCAACAAAAGAGCCGGAGCCAGAAGCTTGGCGGCGATCCCCGCCCAATAAACTTCGTAATCGAAGGCGTCCAGCTTTCCACTGTAATGGAAGGAATAAAGAACAAACGAAACCAGGCAAAAGACAAAGAAATGGATGGCCCGGGGCGCATTCCAGCGGCGAATGAAAATGAAGATGCCAATGAAAAGATACAGAAGTCCGACGACACGCTCGTAATTTTCGATCGAAGCGGGTTTCTCAGCCGGGGCGGTAACCAGCGGAGTCTCGAACTCTTCGCCGTTGCGCACCAGTTTGTAGCTGACTTTGGTCCAAAGTCCGGCACGCCACAGGCGCTTGGTGACCTGCACCTGGGTGGTCACCGGCACATCGTTGATAGCGATTACCACGTCTCCGGGCCGGATGCCCACATTGGCGGCCGGAGAATTCGGCGCCAGCTTCCAGGCTTGGACGCCGTTTGCGGTATCAAGCCATGCAACACCATCGTCGGGAATATCGAATTGCTCGCGCTGGACGAAATTAAGCCAGGCAAAAATGAAGGCCGCAAGCGTGGCAAGAGCCAAAACCACGGCACCGAGGCTGACTTTGAGGTTCTGCTTCATCACTTGGCCAGGCGCACTTCTGCTGACGTCCTCACCAGAATCAGGTGCAGTTCTATTTCCAATCTATTGTAGCCTCCCGGCTTCAAATGATCAATGTATTCAACAGGTTAGCAAAACGAACCGCGCGGTCGGGCGGAACTATCCAGTTAATGGAAGGACCCATACAGGTTATAGAACCAGGAACTTGGACTAAAACTGAACGCTCAGACCGCCCCGGAACGTGCGGAACGTCGGCACCAGCACCGAGCGACCGTCCTGGCTGGTTACTGAGACGTAACCTTGGGCCAGAACGTTGTCACAATCCGCGATGGCTTCCCAGTGTCCGGGGGCGAACTTAGGGAGCGTCTGACGAACTGCCAGGCGGAGAAAAGGGTCGGTTTGGAACAAGGAATCGCCGTAGGGATCCAGCCGCGAGACGGTGACGCCGCTCACCCATTTATAGCCCGCCTCGACCTTGGTCCGGGTGTGGGGAACCTTGGCCGATATCTCAGCTCCAACCGAGTGATGCATCGACGTCCTCAGCATTTCGCGAAGGGTACCTTCCTCTAAATCGGAGGGAGAGAGCGCTCCGGCGAACGCATAGACGGCAGTAAGCTCGATGTTTTCCGAGAGGCTTTCTTTCAGGGCGGCGCGGGTGCCCCAGCTGCTGGAGGAGCCACCGTCATAGGCAAAACCGTTCGAAAAATAGTCCTGAAGATACTCTGAGCTGGGAAGCTCACCACCGTGACCATAGACGGCGACGTTACGATTGTCGTCATGAAACGCCGCCACCTGTAGCTTGCCACGTGCTCCCGCTTTGCGCTCCACCGCGAGTTCTTCGTGCCAGCCACCTTCTAGAACCGGCCGGCCATTGCGCCAGAGCACCGCAGGTAGCGAATCCAGGTCATCCAAGGCGGAGCTCAAGGCTCCGCCAAGTTCACCATCCTGAAACTCAGACGGTACCGAAGCGCCACTTTCTTCGGCGAAAATGAGAGCCGTATGCCAGTCGTCGGAAAGCCGAGTATCCAGGCGCAAACTGGGCCGAATCGAAGAAGCGGCCCGTGCCAGGCCCACCATCACATACTCGCCGGTGTACTGCAATACTGCGCGATTCCCAATACCGACCGAGCCGGCCTGCTCCATTCTCACGCCGCGGAAGGTTTGCCCCTCTGGACCCAGCTTGGCTTCGCGAAGCACCAATGTTGTACGCGGGCCAGAGCCGAGGGTCCCGGTCGGTACCCAAACCGTGGCAATGCCTCCGCCAGGTGCCGCGTCTAGATAATTCATTTGGGCGGCCATCAGCAGGCGCCCGGCGTTCCCTAAAGCTTGATCGTAGGCGAAGGCGGTTGCCGGAGCGGCAGGAAGATTCGAAGCAGAGCCGGTGCGACGTGCCCCGTCGGTAAACTCCAAACGAGCGCGCGGCCGCAAATCGCGAGTATCTGAATCGTTCACTACTACCGTGTCGCCTTCTTCCGCCCACTGCAAGACCGGCCGAGTATTGGTCGCCGAGCGCAACACCCATTTCCAATCGTCGGATTCAACAGTTGCCAGGGAGGGCTGGCGACGCAGTTGATCAAGCGATGCGAACAAAGACTCAAGTTGCACGCGGACAATGGTGGTGACGTGGGATTGAACCCGCACGTGCTGCTCAAGGGTAGGCAGGAAACCGGCAAGGGTCACGCGCACGGTATAAAAGCCCGGATTTACGCGGTCGCCTCGGAAGCTGCCTTGCGTGTTGGTCAGGAAATTGAAATGAGCGCTGGCACTGGCAACCGATTCAGCAATCAACTCAACCGTAGCGCCCATTTGGGGCACGCCGGAGGTGTCGTTTACCACGCCGGCGACCTTGCCACCTTCCGCCCTGCTCTGCGCACTGGTACGCTGCCCTCCGATGGAGAGCATCGCTACGGTCAGAATCAATGCCCCTGAAAATCGGAGGCGTGCTTTGGTCACTTCGTACTACCTTCCAGGTGAGGGCTTAGTGGCGTTCGCGGCAGTCTTGGTTTCGCCCGGCGCCTTCACCGTGAAATCCGCAGTCTTGGAAATCGATTTGTTGGAGAGGGTATCGGTAGCGAGCACTTCAATCAAGTACTTTCCGGGAGCCAGAGTAGCCAGGGGCAGCAGGCGCTCGATGGTCACCTGCTCGCCGGTCTGCTTCATCTCCTCAGAGGTTTCCTTGAACTGCATGATTTGCTGATCACCTTTTTTCACCGTGTATTGAAAAGTGGCGCTGGATTTGTGGGTCTTGTCGTCGGGCTTGAGATTATAGATCTGCATGTAGATTCCCATTTTGTCGTTGGTGGTGAAATCACCATCGAGCTTGGGGCGAACTTTAGAGGATCCGAGAACGAATTGGCCGGTACCAATCTGTTTTGCCGGAACGTGTTCAAGCTGGTCGGCGAGAATCAGAGAACTGGATTCAAGTTTGTCGTCTTCGAATTTCGGCACTTGCAGGCGCGTATTCACCACTCCGACGTTGCCGCTCTTGACGTCCTTGATGACCAGATCCAGGCGATACAGGCCGGGACGCAGCGGGACGGCTTTCTGGTAGATGGACTGCAATTTAACCGATTGCTGAAAAAGGCTATCGGGAAAATCCTTGCTGACCGGATCTTCAAAAGTTTGAACGACGCGGCCGGTGAGCGTACTTACCCGACCAAAGACGTTGATCGTCGCGGAGTGGATGCCGTCCTTGGTTTCAAAAGACAGCTGATTGTTGGGGATCTGAATCGTGACCGGAACCAGAACGGTGTCGTTGGTCACCTTCATAAAGTCCGTTCGCCAGGTAAATTTCATCTGATCGCGGACAATGCGGGCGGTGACAATGGCCTCTAGGTCCTTGAATTTGACGGCCGGAGGTTTGAATGCCTTGGCATACTGCTCCAGCCGGTTGAACTCGTCCAGGCTGGACGGGGTGCCACCCATGGCAGTAGGAAGATTGGTTCCGTCGGAGCGAGTGAAGCGATCGTTCTTGGACGCCATCCCCATCTCTTCCAGCAAACTAAGTCCGGCGCCCGGGACATGCAACAGCGCGTCTTTTTCAGACGGATCCATGGTCAGGTGATATTCCCCCGAGCCGCTGGGATCGACGAATTCCCAAATAATATTTTCGCCGATACCTTCCATGTAACGATATCGCCACGTCTCCCAAGGGTACGTAGTAGTAGAACCCCCGCCTTCGTCCATGGGACGGTCGTAGGTGCCGCCGGTGGGATGCGATTCCACTTCATCGGCCGGGCCCCACATGATGTACATGCGGCCGCGATCGGTCTTCCACCCCGGTATGCCCGAAGCGAAGTGCTCGTTCGCGTAGGCGATGCGGCGATAATGCTCTTCTTTAAAGTCGTTGTCCGGCAGGTCCGGGTTGGTGCTGCGGCGCAACCAGAACTGCTCAATAAACTGCTCGCGTTCTTCGTTGGTGTCCAACTGCAGGAAGGCTTGCCGCTCCTGGGGAGAGATAATGTACACAACGTCTTCGTTGAGCCATTGCTTGTAAGGAGTGTCAAGTTCCTTAAGAGTTTTTCTTAGTTTTTTCTTTTGGTCTTTGTCCAGTTTCTGCTGAACGATAGGGGCATTGGGATCCTGGACCGGAGCGACTTGCTGGGCCGCCAGCGATGAAAGGCCTAAAGCGCAAGAAAATAGAGACGCGATGACCGTGCCTGAAACCCGCAACATAGATGGTTACCTCTGAGCGTGGACTCGAAATTCTACTCCGAGGGAAAGTCGGCGTCAATCCACGAATGTCCTGCATTTTGTGACACTTGGCCCCGATTCTGTCTTGGAGTCCCGGAACATGCATAAGGTTGCCTGACCTTTTTTGACCGGATCGATGGGCCAGGTACTCGGGTGCCGATGAAGAGCGAAGGCGGGATTACATTGGAAAGTTACAACCGAGCTGGCTACTGCACGCGCTGCTGTTGGCCGTCCCAGCCTACCAGAGTGTCGAAAATGGCCAAGACGTGGCGGCGATACTCAACAATGCGATAGAAGATATCTCGCAGACCGGGCTCGCGCTCGGCTTCCCGGTGCCATTTGGCAAGCACCGCCGGGGGCACTTCGATGTCGCGGCGAAGCTGCTCTGGTGAGTGGCCGCGCAGGAACAGCCCGTAGAAGAAAGCGGCTTCGCGCTGCGGGAAGTCGAAATCAGCGTGAACTTCAGTGGGAACGAATTGGGTTAAAGCTCCCATAAGAAAAATGCAGTTTACCGAAAAGCGTCTCCGCGTCAAGTAGTACAGAGGTGCGAATGTTGCCTGCCGGGCACTGGCGAGGTACCCCTACCCACCGGTTTGCTAACTCTGGGCACCCATCGGCCGAATCATACAACGCGGGGGTTGCGGCCCGGTTCCAACCGCCGTAGGATGCTAAGTGCCATGGGAAAGATACAAAAAGTCAGCAAAGGCTCGGCAGCCAAACGCGGTCTGAAGCTGTTGTTGGGATCTGGAGTCAGACGTGGGCTACGGTCGGTCGAGGTGGACCCGGAGCAGTTCCGGCGTCAACTGGCGGACAAACACGGGCTCTGGGTGCCGAACTTCAGCCGGATGCGGGATGTGCCGCTGGAGCGGCTGGATGCGATTGCCAAAAGGCTGATTCGCGACGCGGAGCGCTTGGCCATGGCCGAGGGTGCAGGATTCGGACTTGGCGGAATGCTGACGATCCTGCCTGACGCCAGTCTGCTGACCGCGATTACCCTGAGGCTGATCCAAAGGTTGTGCCTGGTGTATGGGTTCGAGGGAGCCGGCCCGGGAGATCGCACCGAGTTGTGGCTGGCCGCGGCCACCGCGAGCGGCGTGGACTATGGCAAGGATTTGGCCGAAAAGCAGATGATCGAGAAGCTGGCACCCCGCGTCGTGCAGCGCCTGGCGATCAAGGTGGGTCAAGAGGCGGCCGAGAAGTGGGTGGCACGGCTGGTGCCGCTGGTGAGCTCGGCGATCGGCGGAGCGATGAATTTCTCATTCGTTCGAACTTGGGGCCGACGAGTACAAAAGAATTTGCGAGAGCGCCACATTTCCATGCGCGTCGTGGCCGCATAGGTTCTGTACCAAGGCAGTCGGCGACCCCAGCAGCACCCATCAAAGCCGGGAGTACAACAGTGAATAATTCCGCGGTGTGTGGAGTGGTGGTGTTGACTATCGCGCTAGGCGTCGCTCCGGTGGCGCCGCGAGCGGAGATGCTCGCCCCGGTCGAAGGTACCTTGCGGGAATTCGCCGCGATGTCGCCGGAGGCGATGACCATGCAGGATGCCGACGACACCCCCGCGTACCACCGCGAGGTGCCCACAGGGCCGCTTCCACCAACAATGCTACCCTCTTCGTTTAGCGACGTGCTCGTGCAGAACGCATACGCATTAGCGGCTAAGGTCAGAAGGCTTTTGTATCAACAGCCGTGCTACTGCCATTGCGATCAGCATGAGGGCCACGGCAGCCTGCTGGATTGCTTCGCAGGGACCCATGCGTCGGTATGCGAGACTTGCATTCGCGAGGGCTTCTACACCTACGAGCAATCGCGCAAGGGCAAGACCGCGGCGCAAATCCGCGACGGCATCGAACACGGCGAGTGGAAGAACGTGGATCTGGCGAAGTATCAAACCCCGATGGCCACCGGCGCGACTCGCTAAACGGATTCCCCGACACTCACAACCGTACGATTCGCAAGAACACAAAAGCTGGTTCTGCTCGTTTTCATCGGTCCTCTATTTTCTTCAAATTCGGATTCCCTGCGGATGGTTGGTGTCGCTGTGCATCGAGTGCTCTCGGAGCGGACCGTTCAACGGGGAAAACGGTACCGAACCGGACCCCGGCGGAGGGAATTAGACTCCCTTCGGCGGTCGATCCCAACCCTGAAGCCGCAAAGCCCCATCACCAAGTCGACCGGGCCGCGCGAACGATTATTAAAAGTGGTAGACGAAACCTGCGTAGGCCTGAAAGTTGTTCTGCGATTCAAGGGACGGGGGTTTGTTCACGCTGTTTGCCGCGACGTATCCGAAGCTGGATAGCTAGGTTTGAGCCGACGCTGGAGGATGCTTATGGCCTTAGCGGCCGTGACGGAGGTAATCGTCGGTCTTGTTCAGCCAATCTTCGCGAGGCGGATGAAAGACGTCCAGGTCTACGGTTTCTTCGAGGGCCCACGCTTCGTGGGGCATGTTTGGAGGAATGCACAGAACCTCGCCGGCATGAACGACGATTTCCTGGCCATCAATGGCGAATTTGAGCGCGCCCTCCAGCACATAGGTCACCTGCTCGTTGTGATGCTGGTGCAGCGGAACGTGGGCACCCTTTTTCATCAACACCCGCGCGAGCATCACTTTCTGGCCAACCACCATTTCGCGATCAATGAGGGGGTTCAGATGTTCGCGCTCCACCTGACTCCAGGGAATGTATTTGCATGCAGACTTGTTCATTTCGATCCTCGGTAGAGCTGGGCGGCATTGTCGTGCAGATACAGGCGCGCGAGCTGGAGAGCTTTCGCCTCGGAAAAAGCGCCTTCGGAAACCAGCTCGGCCAGAGCGGCTGCCACCGCGGTGCGAGCGGAACGTGCCGCCAGCCAAAATGTTTCTTCCGCTCCGATGGCGTCGCCAAACGGAAACGCGTCGGAGCCGAACATGATGCGTTCCGGATACAGCGAAATCCACTGCTTCAGGATGTTTTTCAGCTCCGACGGGTACACGTAATAACCCATCAGCGAGGAATCGGTGTACACGTTCTTGGCGGCAGTCAGCCAGATCATGTCCAACGTATAGGGGTAGCCGCCGTGAATCAGGACAAACTTGGTTTTGGCGTAGCGCGGGTCGCGCAGGACATTTTCGAGGTTGAGAGGATTGCCATTCCGCAAGCTGAAGTAATCGCCGATTCCCACCGCACTGTGAAAGTGAACAGGTAAATTGAGCTTGCCCGCTTGATCGATCAGCAGGCGGAAAATATAGTCTTGAAAAGTGCGGTACTCCGGTTCGGAAGGAACTCCCCCAGCACGGTAATTATTGTAAATCGCCTCGGCCGTTGCGCGAGGCGGATCGCTGAAATACAGAGAGCGAAAGTAGGAGATTTCGAACTTCATGGCCACGCCACCCTTTTTCTGATTGTCAGCGAGGGTCTGACGCACAAAGGTTTCGTAGCTGGCCAGATCACTGGGCAGCCCGCTGACGCTTTCTTGCTGCATGTAGCGGTGCAGAACTTTTTCCTGAAGGGGGATATACACGCCAAGATCACCGTTTTTCGCGGCTTGGGCGCGGTTGTCGAAGGGGAAAAGGAAGGAATCGACGAAAAATACCCAATGGAAACGTTGGGGATCGAGGTAGCCGGGGAGCGCGACGCGATTGGCGAGGCAAGTTTCAATGTTGAGCTTGTCCAGGATGGCATCCCAATACCCAGTGCCGCCGGCAGTCTCCGCAGCTTTCTTCTTGTCGGCAAGCCATTTGGCGTGTTCCGGTTGGAAATCGTCGTAAGGGTACCCGAAGAGCGCCTTTGCGCCGGCCACGAATTCGGGGTTGCTATCGCGCAAGCGTAGCACCGAGCTTTCATCGGGCGCAGCAGCCATGGCGTCCATGTCCGAGTCATCCGGGAAGGTGGCATGGGAATGATTGTCGTAGATGGGAATCTGGTCGACCTGCTTTAGAAGACGTTGGTAGAGCTCTTGGACGTCGGGGCCGGCGAGGGGCCGCGCTTGGGAAAATGATCGGACCGGGAGCAAGAGCAGTGCCACAGCTGCCAAACCGATGTGAATCAAATGTTTCACTTTGACTTTTCTCCACGCGATCGCGGCATTTTCCGGAACCCTCGAAGACCGGTGCCCGAAGGTTCCCAAGGACTTTTATCGAGCAACCGCGGCGCGCCAACGGACGGAAAGTCGTTGGATACGCTCCAGCGCTTCCTGCAAAAGATGACCAGCACTGACCAGCGAGAAGCGCAAATAATTTTGCCCGCCGGGACCAAAGGCCGCGCCGGCAATGCCGGCAACGCCGCCTTCATCCAGGAGCAGGGCCGCCAACTCCGCCGCAGCAATGCCGGTATCCTCGACGTTTACCCAAGCGTAGAAAGCCCCGTCGGGGGATTGGCAGCGAAAGCCGGGGATGCGATTCAAGCCATCCACGAAGAGGTCCCGACGCTTGCGGTATTCCGCCACCATCGCGTCCACGGCGTTGGTGGAATCGATCAAGGCTTCGAGCGCGGCGACCTGGGTAAATTCGGCGGTGCAAGTAAAGGTGTTGAGCACCAGCAGATCCATCGCGTCGATGACCGGAACCGGCGCGACCGCGTACCCTAACCGCCACCCGGTCATCGCAAAACTTTTCGAAAATCCGTCGATGATTACGGTTCGTTCGGCCAGGCCGGGAAGTGCCCAAATGGACTGATACTCGCCCGAGAACAAGATGCGCGCGTAGATTTCGTCGGAAACGATCCAAAGATCGTGACCGACGGCGAGCGCGGCAATCTGCTCCAGGGTGTGCCGACTGAACACCGTGCCGGTAGGATTGTTTGGCGAATTGAAAATCAGCATGCGCGTACGCGAAGTGATTTTAGAAGCAATTTCGCCGAGGTCCGGTTGGAAGCGATTTTTTTCTTCAAGGAAGAACGGAATTGCCGTTGCTCCCAGCCCGCGCGTGAAGGACGGATAGATGGGGAACCCCGGATCGGGATACAACACCTGGTCACCCGGTTCGATCAATGCCATCATCGCCAGCGAAAGCGCCATCTTGCAGCCAGGCGCGATCAACACCTGCTCGGCGGCGAGGTCCAGCCGGCGAGTGCGCTTCAGATAGTCGGCAATACCCTGCCGCAATGCGGGTATACCGCGAGTGGCGACGTAACGGTCCCGGCCGGAAGCTACTGCTGCACGAACGGCGTCGACCACCGGCGCTGCGGCGTGGAAATCGGGTTCACCGAGTTCTAAGTGAATGATCGAGCGCCCCTGTTTTTCGAGCTCTTGGGCACGAGAGAAAACCGCCAGGGCGCCTTCGCCGGTTAGTTGTGAAACGCGCGATGCAATTTTTGGCATGATGGCGACCGGAATTCTATCATTTCGCAGCGGGAAGCGGGGTTACCGGAATGCGCATACCATCGATGAAGCGCGGAAACATCTCGAACGCCGCCGCAGTGAGAAATGACTCCACCAGCTCAGCATCGGAAAACGCGTTTTTCAGCTGGGCATAAAAGTCGTCGTCCACTTCGGAGGCCCGGCGGTGCCGGGCGATCCGCCAGACCGAACCCGAGTTTCTCGCGCGGCTGTACGGACCACTCTCGAAGTGCGCAACCCCGGCGCGCCAGGAGCGCCGTACCAGTATCGAAGATTTGCACGTCGGCATCGGCAATCGCGCCACCGCCGGTGTCCAGCACCGCTCCAGTAATGGCGCCGGTGGCACCACCTTGCGCATACCCAGCAGTTGGACTTGCGGCCGACCAGCCAACCACCAACAACACGAGCACCGCTAGCTTCTGAATGATGCCTCGCAAAGCTCTCCCCGGTTAGAACCACTGCAAATCGAAAGCTCAGACGCTGCTTGGGAACTTGCGGAACCGAAAGACGAACCTGGAAGCCTTGAAGGCTCGAACCCGCCCAAGGTGGAATGCAACTAACGTTTCACTTCTAAAGTGTCAAGAAAACCGATATGCAAAATTCGTGAGCGTCGAATCGGATCGGGCGATGCTTGGGAGGAACAGAAAGGAAATGAGGTCCTAGCTGAGCAGCGGCTGGTTGCTTGGCGGAAACGTCGATGGCATGGATCGCTCTTGACCATCCGACAAAGATCCCACAAAGGTCCGCGCTGCGCGGTGCTAACCGGTATTGGCCCACTTGACGGCGACAACGCTAAACGAGACTATCAGCATCATAAGGTCAAAGGCAGAGCGGCTCGATTCCCGGCTGTCCAGTCTCGATAAGCCCGAAACCGTGTCCCCAGCAGGGGGTGGCCATGAACAAGGATCGGCAGTTCTATGCGCTTTTCCAATTTTGCGTAGGTGCGCTCGCGTTGCTGTTTGGCGCGGTGGCGGTTCCGGCCGACTCCAGCCACGCGCGGGTGATCAGGCTAAGTCTGGTTCAGGGTGATGTCCGCTTTGCCCGCGATGTAAAGGGCGATCCTCTGGCAGCCGGCAAAGCCGAGTGGGAAGCGGCTGAACTCAATCTTCCGATCCGGCAGGGTTACGTGCTGGCAACCGACAGTGGCCGAGCCGAAGTGGAGTTCGAGAATGGCGCGATGGCCTTTCTCGGTGAGAACTCCGTCCTGGAATTTTACGACCTGTCGCTGGAAAACGGTGCCAAGATCACCCGGCTCGTTTTGCGGCAAGGCAGCGGATCGTTTTACGTGAATCCCGATAACGGCGACTACTTTAGCGTCACCAGCGGCGATTTCACCGCCGAGGCTTCCAGCAAAACCAATTTCCGTGTGGATACCTTCGACGACGGCAGCGGCATCTCGGTTGCCAAAGGGCACGTTTCGATTTTGAATAAAGATAAGACCAGTGAGCTGGTCAAGGGACAGTCGTATTCGGTGAAGGCCAATGATCCCCGTTCGGCCACGGTCGGGCATGCGCCGGATAGCGACGACTTCGACCGCTGGGTCTCGGGACGCGAAGATAGCGTTTCGTCTGCAACCGCGTCAACGCGGCAGTACATGACTTCCTCGTCGTATTCGTCGGGCATGGCGGATTTAACCACCTACGGATCGTGGTATTCCTGCGGGGGAATCGGATACGGCAATTGTTGGCGGCCCAACGGAATGGGATTTGGCTGGTCGCCCTTCGACAGCGGCGGATGGTTCAACGACCCCGTCTTTGGCTACTCGTTCATCGGGTCGCAGCCATGGGGCTGGATGCCGTACCACTATGGAGCCTGGATTTTTGATCCTATGTTCGGCTGGCTGTGGGATCCGGTCGGATTCGGGTATCTCGGCGGGGGCGGCTATTTGCCGTGGCGGTCATCGACCGGAGTTTGGATGCGTTCGCGCACCGGACTAGTAGGCATCGTGCCGGTGCACCCCCTGGACGTTCGTGGCCAAGCGCCGATCAATATGGCTAACGGAGTTTTTCCGGTGAGCGCTGGAGCGGTCAGCGCCAAACCAGTCGAAGCAACGGCAACCGACGGATGGAAAGTTGAGAAGAGCGTTCCAAAAAATACTCTGGTATCAAATGTTGCTATCGCGGCGCCCCCCACGCGGGTATCCCGAACCATGGTCGGAACGCGCTTGGTTCCACCGGGCACCAACTCCTCGATTGCCTACGACGCGAAGGGGCATCAGTTCGTAAATTCCAACGTGACGTCGGCCTCACCAACCAGCGCGGAACAAACCGCAGGGCAGAAGACCGCTACGGCGAGCGAATTGGCTAGGGGTAAGACGGCTCCGCCCGCCAGCGGCGTTGAGGCTACTTCCCTACCCAAGGCTCCGGTCCTGAGATCCGAAAAGGCCATGACACCGCCTCCCGCGCCTTCGCGTTGGACCAGCGCTGCGGACCCTTCGCACCCCAGCAGTGCTGGGACGTACTCGTCAGCAACGTCACCGGCAACGCGATCTTCGACGTCGTCCCATGGGGGCTCGGGGGGACGCCCACACTGACGCGCTAACCTTGTTTCGCGCATTTGCGAAATCGGCGGCTTCGGGGCATTTGCCGGAGCCGCTTTATTTTTTGGCGCGGATCGCCAGCCGAACGATCAGCCGACTATGGGAATGGAAGTTGGTTTGGGAGCAGCCGAACGGCGAAAGCTACAACGAACGGGAAGGCCTGCCTTTGACTTTCATTGCCTTCTGCGAACTTGGATCATACATAACGGTAACTTTGTCGCCGTACTGAAAACCGCCCTTGTCCATCACTTGCTGCATTTTCTCAGAAGCCGGCTGCGACAACGTGAAAGTTTGCACGCCCAGATCGTTTCCCCGGGCCCGCACGGTGATTTGTGCGCTGTTGGCGTTCATCACAAAACCTTCAAATTTCGCTAGTCCAGTGGGCTTGGGCTTAACGGCGTTGACAATGATGGGTACCGCGGTATCCGCAACGATGGGAACCACCGTGGCCGGTCCCTGAGCGCGAGAAGAACTACCAAGGGCACCGGACATCAACAACGCCGGCACCGCCAAGCTCGCGACTCGGCCGATCAAACTCATTCAATGTCGTCCGTGGCGATACGCAATGACTTCAGGAATCGCACGTCCTGAGGGGTCATGGTCAAACGCGCGGCCACCGGCTTTCTGTCGGCATCTTGATCGAACGATTCCTGGTCCACCTGAATGCGCAGTGACTCCAGAAAGCGCCGGTCCTGGGTGGTCAAGGACGTGGCTTCGCTGGAGGCGTCACGCCTGGCCAAACCAATGGTGGCATCCAGCTTTAGCACGATGTCGTAGCCATGGGCGCGAACACCGGCAATCGCCCCGGTGATGCGCTCGGACTCCGAAACGGTATCATTGATCGCGTGACCCAATTCACGCAAAAGGCTCTTAAGGTTATCGTCTAGTTGCAAGGTCGATCTCCCTACCTCTTCATTCTTCATTCTAGGCCCACGTTTTATCGGATACAAGAGAGGCAAGGAGCAGTTGTCCGCAAAGTGCTCATAAATATAACGCCCCACGGTTCAGGTCTGGGGTAGCCGCGGTATTGACGACACCGGCAGGGGTTGCCCGGGGATGCCCATGGACGAATCTGCGCTAGACTTCGGACATGGCCTCGTCGGCGGATCACTCCACAACCACCCCGCCGCAAATAGGTTTTCGCAGGTTGTGGCGAACCTTGCGACAACTGTTTCACGAAGTCACCGGCGCCATGTTCGCGGTGCTAGCGCTGGCCTGGCTGAATACCGCGTTGCGCGCCTGGACTCAGGATGTAGCCAAGTGGATGCTGGGAATGGCTGGTTGCGTGATCGCGGTCTTTCTATTTTTCGCGATAACCTCATTTCGACGGGCGCGAAAACTTTAGATGACGAAGGCAGCGCATCCAAAAAGCGCTAATCGGTCTTACCTGCCATTTGAGGTATAGCCAACGGCTCAGAAATGAAAGATTCAAAACCAAGCGGCCGCGAATCCCCGGACCTCAAGAAGCGCTTCGCGACGCTCTCCGGGTTGCCGGTCGATCGCCTTTACACCCACGATGGTCTCGGGACGTGGAGTGCGGAACAAGCCCTGGGATATCCAGGAGAATCTCCGTTCACCCGCGGGATTTACCCCTCGATGTATCGAGGGCGCCTGTGGACCATGCGGCAGTACGCCGGTTTCGGATCTGCCGCCGAATCCAACCAGCGCTATCGATATCTTCTGAGCCAGGGTCAAAGCGGAGTATCGGTGGCCTTCGATCTGCCGACCCAGATCGGCATGGATTCCGATCACAGCCTTGCCCTCGGCGAAGTTGGCCGTGTCGGCGTGGCCATCGATTCGCTGGAAGACATGGAAGCGCTTTTCGACGGCATCCCGCTGGAACGGGTTTCCACCTCGATGACCATTAACGCAACGGCGGCGATTTTGCTGAGCCTGTACGTAGCCGTGGCGAAAAAACAGGGCGCCAGCCTGAGCAAGCTTTCTGGAACCGTGCAGAACGACATCTTGAAGGAATACATAGCGCGGGGAACGTACATTTATCCGGTGCGCCCGGCGATGCGCATGGTCACCGATGTATTCGCATGGTGCCGCGAATCGCTGCCAAAGTGGAACACCATTTCGATTTCCGGATATCACATACGGGAGGCGGGTTCAACGGCGATCCAGGAAGTCGCCTTCACCCTGGCGGACGCTATCGCCTACGTTCAGGCCGCCTTGGACGCTGGTTTGGCAGTGGATGATTTCGCGCCGCAGCTTTCTTTTTTCTTTAACGCCCATAGCGACTTGCTGGAAGAGATCGCCAAGTATCGCGCCGCGCGGCGGCTGTGGGCGCGCATCATGCGCGATCGATTCCTAGCGCGCGATCCGCGATCCTTACTGCTGCGCTTCCATGCGCAGACCGCGGGTTCGTCGCTCACCGCGCAACAACCGGAGAACAACATCGTGCGCGTCGCAATCCAGGCACTGGCGGCGGTGCTGGGTGGATGCCAGTCGCTGCACACAAATTCCATGGACGAGGCACTTGGATTGCCCACCGAAGATGCCGCGCTGATCGCGCTGCGCACCCAGCAGATTATCGCGCATGAAACCGGTGTGGCCAACACCGTCGATCCGGTGGCCGGATCCTACGCGATCGAGCACTTGACCGACGAAATCGAGCGAGGCGCAATGGAATACATCGCCACCATCGATGCCCTGGGCGGGATGCTGCGGGCCATCGAAAGCGGATTCGTGCAGGGCGAAGTGCAAAAGGCCGCTTACGAGTATCAGCGCGCAGTCGAGCAACGCGAGCAGATTGTCGTCGGCGTTAACGATTTTGTTGCTGAGGAACCCCGCGAAATTCCGACGTTTCGCATCGACGCAAACGTGGAGCGCGCCCAGGTGGAACGGCTGAGGTCATTGCGTTCCAAACGCGACAATACCCAAGTGCATGTGGCACTCACCGAGTTAAAGCGCCGCGCATCCCTGGCCGAAAACTTGGTTCCCGCAATACTGTCGGCGGTAGAAGCTTATGCGACGCTGGGAGAAATCTCCGACACGCTGCGGGGGGTCTTTGGCGAATACCAAGAGTCCGTCGTCCTTTAGCGGAGGAACGCACCGGGCTTACCGCAAGCCGCTAGGTCACCAAGAGCCGGCTCGAAAGCACCGCGGTTATCAGTCGTGTAGTATTCTGGCCGGGAATCAAGACCATGAAACTCATTCTCGCATCGGCATCGGCGCGCCGCGCAGATATCCTGCGCGACGCCGGCATTGCTTTCCATGTGTTGTCTTCGGCGGTGGACGAGACCCTTATCCCGGGTGAATCCGCGAACGATCTGGTGATTCGCCTCGCGAAAGCCAAGGCGGAATTGGTAGCCGCGCGTGCCGTAGGGCCCGCGATCGTCATCGCCGCGGACACTGCGGTTTTGTTGGACGGTCAAATCCTGGGGAAACCAAAAAACAGTGAAGATGCGCGAAACATGCTGACCAAGCTTTCCGGGCGCACCCACTCGGTGATGACCGGAGTGGTGTTAGTGCGGTTGCCGGACGCCGAACAGCGCAACTTTGTGGAAACCACGCAAGTTCAATTCGACCCGCTACCCGAAGATGACATTACTCGCTACCTCGACACCGACGAGGCCTTCGACAAAGCTGGTGCGTACGGAATTCAGGGACGCGCCGGGCGATACATTCCGCGAATCGAAGGCTGCTATTTCAATGTGGTGGGACTACCGCTGGCACGGCTGTGGCGCGAACTGGCCGAGCTCGGCTATAGCGAAGAAAATCTCGCCTGAGAACCCGGGTACTTCCAGCGGGAATAAAAAAGGGCGCCCGGCGGCGCCTGTTCTGATTCGGAGTGGGAACCACGTAACGACCAGTCTGGTCGCAGCGTTGTGCTTTTTATTGTGTATGCTGCGCGACGTTTGGTTCTGTTGGTGATTGATCTCCGCCTTTTTCGCCGGCGGTTAACTTGCCCGGTACCGGTAATACCTGAAGGTTGGATTTTAGTTGCGGCCCAAGCGATTGCCCTGGGGGACAGCTGAGACCTATTGGGAAGGTAGCCGAGGACCGACTCGAGACCCGCCGACAAAAAATAAAAAGGCGGCCTAGTGCGGGCCGCCCAATGGATTCTGAAACTGACAAAACTGGTGAGTGCCTTAGACTTTTTTCTCTTCCACGATCACAGTTTTCTCGACCGGAGCCTGAGGCGGAGGCGGCGGGTTGGTTTGCGGAGTATGCGAGGCGCCGGACATGCCTTCCTTGAAGTTGCGAATGCCTTCGCCCAAACCTTTCATAACTTCAGGGATTTTGCGCCCGCCGAAAAGCAGCAGAACGATGGCCAAAACCACCAACCAGTGAAAAACGCTAAATTCACCCATGACAACCCTCCGCACGCTCTGAAGGCGCGCTTTTCATACCCTAACGCAGGATGCTGAGTGCGGCAAGCTTAGCCTCGGGGCGGTCCTTATAGGATAACACGCTGGTCACCCGCGCGACGAGTTACTCGTTCCCGGTCTAAGTACTCCAGCAAAGGGATCGCGTACTTACGGCTGACGCCTGCCAACTCCTTGAAAACAGGCACAGAAATGCTCGCGCCCTTCACCTTCTTATACGTGGAAAGCCCCTCGAGAAGATGAGCCAGCGCATCGCGATGAAAAATCAGGTCGGGAGTCACCCGGACCAGGTTCTTCTCGCGCAGTAGAATTTGCAGGATGCGCTCAGCGCGGCGCGGCTCGACGGGGAGCTTGCTGAGCACCTCCTTCACCGACGGCACCGCAAGCCCCGCTTCTCGGAAGGCCGCCTCGATTTGCGCCTTCGCCTGCAGTTCCTCAACGTCCAGCTGGATCGCCGAACCGGCGCGCTTGACTAGGTCGCCCTGAAGTTCCAGTTTATTCTCCGCGGACAGCTCATCGATCGCGGCCCGAAATGTCTCCGGCTTGATTCGGCGCCCCAGACTTGCACGCAATCCCTCGCGAGCCATTCCGGGCACGAGCGGATTTTCGTTGTGAAAGCGATCCATCCTAGCCAAAAGTTTTTGGCGTATATCGTTGAATACTGCAGTGGGAACAAGCAGTAGGGGATCAACTCCAATGCGTTTCGCTGCGCCTATGGTTACAACTTCGGTGGCCAAATCATGGATTCGTGCTTGGCTCCAGCCGGTACGCGCAACAATCTCTTGCATCGCCAATCCTGATGGTGTGCGCTGCAATAGAGAAGCCAGCGCAGCAGCGGGGTTGTTACTCTGCAATATTTTCAGATGACCGATGCGTCCGGAATCGCGCGCCGTCGGCCGGTGAACCAGAGGATCGAGAACCATCCCGCCCCCGATGGTCATCGCCGGCGAAAATTGCCGCACGATGAAACGATCGCCGGGAAGAACCAGGATCGGGTCGCGTAAACGAACGTGCGCGAAGGCACTTCGCCCAGGGGCCAGCGATACCTCTTGCAGCGGCGAAACTTCGGCAACGGTTTCTGAGGTCCCGGCGTGAAGATGCACCCGAGACCGCCGCTTCAGCGTGGGAGCGGAGTCCAGTAGATGTACAAGCGCGTCGAACCTGTGCGTCGCACGAAACTTTCCGGGGGCAGCGAGAACCATTCCGCGCTTCAGAGCGGAGTGCTCGATGGCGGCCAAATTTATGGCCGTGCGCTGGCCGGCTCGCGCGCGATCCACGGCGGTGCCGCCGGTGTGCACACCGCGAACCCGTAAACGCAGATCTTGCGGAAACAGTTCCACCTCGTCACCCGCACCGATGGTGCCAGAAAGAAGCGTGCCGGTGACCACTGCACCGAATCCTTTGATGGTGAACGCTCGGTCGATCGGCAAACGAAAATCACCACCGGCGTCTTTGCCGGGAATTGCATCCGCAACGCGCTTCAGTTCGGCCTTTAGCTCTGGTACCCCGGCACCGGTTCTGACACTGACCGCAACGATCGGCGCACTCTCTAAAAACGATCCTCGCAAATACTCTTCCACTTCGAGCCGCACCAGCCCCAGCACATCGGCATCGACTAAATCGCTTTTGGTGAGTGCTACAACGCCGTGCTTCACGCCTAGCAGGCGGCAAATAGCAAAGTGTTCGCGGGTCTGCGGCTTGATGGATTCGTCGGCAGCGATCACCAGTAAAACCAGGTCGATACCCGTGGCACCCGCGAGCATGTTGCTGACAAAGCGTTCGTGACCAGGAACGTCGACGAATCCAAGGCTAACGGAATCGAGATATAGAAAGGCGAAGCCCAGGTCGATAGTGATGCCGCGAAGCTTTTCTTCCTGCAAGCGATCCGGATGCGTCCCGGTAAGAGCTTCGACCAGAGAAGACTTGCCGTGATCAATGTGCCCGGCGGTGCCTACGATCACACGTTTCGATGCGATGGACATTCGGAAGCGAGCGAGAAGCGCAGCTATTTTCAGTCGAATTTGATGCTACTGGGGCGCGGGACCATCCGTCAAATTGGGTGAGCGCCGATCGACAATCTAATTCCTGGCGTGGTCGAGATCAGAAATCATTCTGCCGCGCTCATTTCCTCGACAATTGTCTGCGCCACCCCTCGCGGATCAGCAGCCGCAAGAATCGGACGGCCCACAACGATAAAGTCCGCACCCCCGCGAATTGCCTCCGATGGAGTAGCGGTGCGCGCTTGATCGTCAGTCTTCTTGCGCGCGCCGGTTGCTGGTCCAGTCTTGCTTTCCGGTCGTACACCCGGGGTAACAATCAGAAAATCGCGGCCGCACGCCTTGCGAATCGCGCGCGCCTCCTGAACCGAAGCGACCACTCCATCCACGCCTGCAGATTTCGCCATTTGGGCGAGTTTCACAACGCGTGTGTTCGGCGGACCGGACATGCCCACCTCGCGCATGGCTTTCTGATCCATGCTGGTCAGAATCGTGACTGCCAGCAGCCGTGGTCGATCTGCTCCCATGGGCTGACCGGCGCTGACCGCCTGTGCCGCCGCGTGCAGCATCGCAGAGCCGCCCGAGGCGTGAATATTGATCAGCTCAACACCTGGGAGTGCCGCGGCTGCCAGTACTGCCCCGGCAACGGTGTTCGGAATATCGTGGAATTTGAGATCGAGAAAAACGCCAACTCCGAGCGCAGCAATTTCGCGGACTGCGTTTGGACCGGCGGCGGTAAACAATTGAATGCCAATTTTGAACAAGCCAACCAGGTCGGCTACCGACTTTGCGAACGTAACTGCGGATGGGAGGGAATCGAAATCCAGGGCGACGATCAGGTTACTGCGGGGATGAGGGTCAAAGGTCAAGGTCTTGGGTGACCCCAAAGGACAAGGTTAGCGCCTCTCGGGCAATTGTATCAACTCCAAGCGAACTTGGCTCACTCCGGAGTGCAACAAACCAATCTGACGGGCCACGCGGTAGGATACATCAATTTCGCGCCCTTCTTGATACGGCCCGCGATCATTAATGCGCACCACCTCAAAACGCCCGTTGCGCTGGTTCACGACTCGCAACACGGAGCCAAAAGGAAGGTTGGGGTGCGCGGCGGTCAACGACTCCGAGTCAAAACGCTCACCGTCGGCAGTCTTTCGCCCATTGAACTCAGTCCCGTACCAACTGGCATTCCCTACCCAAGTCTTGATAGGCTTGGGTGCATCGCTCAGGTGGGCGACCAAAGGGGCCTCCATCACCGGAGCGATCAGGAACATTAGAGGGACCCAACGTAGGGCAGCCCAGATGATGAACAGTGGTCGTCTCATAATGTGTACTTTGCGCTACGAATCTACAAAAAATTGTAGCAAGCCTCATCCCCTCTGTCAAGATGTTTCTTCTGAAAAACGCATAGCTATCTCACTGATGGTATTAACTTTACGCTGACAAATGACGTCTTCAAGACCTTCGATTAGCCTCACAGCGATCCTGGGATCGGCAAAACTGGCAGTACCAATCTGCACGGCTGACGCTCCCACCGACATGTATTCAAGCACATCTTCGACCGTCTCGATGCCTCCGAGCCCGACTACGGGAATTCTTACAGCTTTCTGAGCTTCCCAGACCAGGCGAAGCGTAATTGGCTTGATGGCCGGCCCCGACAACCCTCCGGTTGAGTTGCCAAGCAACGATCTCCCGGTTCGCGAATCGACTGCCATGGCCGGGAAAGTGTTCGCTATAGTGAGGGCATCGGCCCCGGCGCTTTCCGCTGATTGGGCAATAAGTCCAATATCTGTCACCAGGGGGGAGAGCTTAACCCACAGAGGGCGGCGAACTGCCGCTTTCCTTACCGCCCCGACGACCTCGGAGACTAAGGTTGGGTCGCTGCCGAACTGCATTCCGCCACACGTGACGTTGGGGCAAGAGACATTGAGTTCGTAACCGGCTATGCCCTCGGCATCCTCCAAAACCCGAACCACCTCCACATAGTCTTCTAAGGTGTATCCGAAGACGTTGGCCAGAACGGCGGTGTCATATTTTCTTAGTCCTGGAAGTTTTTCCGCGATAAAAGCGCGTACACCCACATTTTGCAAGCCCACAGCGTTCAACATCCCCGAGGGGGTCTCAACCAGCCGGGGTGCGGGCGCGCCTGCCATCGACTCACGGGACAGCCCTTTGACGACCAAGCCCCCCAAGCGATTTAGATCAATAAGGTGAGCAAATTCAATCCCGTACCCAAAGGTGCCGCTGGCCGCAATGATGGGATTTCTCAGGCGGAGAGCGCCTATCTGAACTCCGAGATCGACGGCCGGCGAGCAAGAGGCCATGGCGCGGGCAAGGGTATCACGACGGCTTGGTTAGCCAAGCGGAAAGTTGGCGCGCCGACAATGCCTTACGGCCGGGCTGGCGGGGTCGCTCGGTTCCGGACCGGCGAGCGAGAGTTCCGATCCTCCACCGTAGCAAGGGCTGGGGCCAACACATGGCCGTCTCGCACCGCCAGAGTGATGCCGCACAACGAGGCAAGCGTAGGCGCAATGTCTGCCGGAGTCACCTCGTTGTGGTATTCACCTGGTTTAATTCCGAAGCCCATCAGCAGGATGGGCACGTGTTGGTCGTAGTTGTAAGGAGTGCCATGTCCGGTGCCGTACCCGCGGTTCGCCGGCGACCGGAGCCCATCGACGAGCCAGTAAGGTTTCGGGACGATAAAGAGGTCGCCGCTGCGCCCGGGAAAGTAGCTGTCCGCTTCGGCGTTGCGAATTGGACTCTGGGTGGCCGGGCGATCAGCTAAATCTTCCGCAGAATAGATGGCGGCGACGCCGGGTTGCGACCTGGCCGCCGCCATGACGGCCTGCATCGCCGCAAGGTCATGTTTCAACTTTTCGTATACTCCGGGGGCAAAGTACACCGTGCTCTCGGCCATTCGGGCGATGGCAGGTTTGGGAAAATCGAAGCCTGCCAAGGCCTTCTCGATCTTGTCCTGAAGTTCCGGCACCACCAGGACGCCTGAGTCGACACCCGTCCGGGCCATGTCCTCTGGTATGGGCACGACGCCGTGGTCGGCACTGAGCGCAACCACGTATTTGCCGCGGCCTACCTTTGTATCGAGATACCCGAAAAGCTCACCCAGATCGCGGTCCAACCCCACCAGAATCTCTTGGATTTCGCGGCTGCGCGGACCGAATGCATGGCCAACGTAATCAACCGACGAGTAGCTGATGCCGAGCAAGTCGGTGCTGCGGCCCTGACCGAGGCTGAGCGAGTCGACCGAGGTTTCGGCGAGCTGGGTTAGATAGGTGTCTGCGAACGGGCTGCTGGCCCACTGCTCGTAAAATTCTTCGTCGGGTGTGTTCCCGGCGGCTTTGCCGCGAAGCACGTGGGGGAAAGAAAGGTCCCAGCCCTCGGGCGGGAAGGCGCCGAAGGCCTTCGGTTCATAAAAGTAGGAGGCTTCGGGCAAGCTCAGGTTCCAAATCTTGCCGTAATCGGCGCTCATCGGGTGGGCTGTTACGTAGCTTTCCATAAAGGGCTGGTTGGTGTAAGCGTCGGAGGTGATCCAGCTGCCGGAGTCGAACCAGGTGGCGGCGTCGGCTTTGTGGCCGGCCATCGTGATGGCAGTACGTGCTTTCAGGGAAAAAGTGACCACCCGGGTGCCTTGCCCGGACTGGAACCGCAGCTCTTCGGCAAACGCTGGCACTAGCATCCGCCAGGCGCTATCTCCGCCCTTGGCTTTGGCACCGCCGTAGGCCGAGTTCTTAACCTTGGGATCGCTGGTGCAGGTCACCACTTTCTGGGCGTCGCGGTCCCACCAAGAATTGGAGATCATGCCGTGGGTGGTGGGTAAAGCGCCGGTCGAGATGGTGGCGTGTCCGACGCAAGTCTCTGTATTGGCATAAGGATAAGCAGCGTTGCGAAACCAGGCCCCTTCGTCGACCAGCCTACGCAGGCCGCCGGTCCATTGATCGCGAAACTTGTCGACATAGTCGCCGCGCATCTGATCGACCACGATCAGAACCACCAACTTGGGCTTGTCAACGGGTCTGATCTGCGGGCGACGCTGCTGCGCGTTTGTGGGCGTCGAAACGGCGACGATTAGCAAAAGCGCGATGATGGCGCGGGCCAAGAACCGGGTTTTAGCGGGCATCGCTGGTTCCTCTGCGGAAAATTCCCAAGACGGCGGAGTTTACCACGTGAAACGCGGATGTTTCCCCCGTTAGGGATGCATCGACCGTAGCAATGGGTTGGTATGCCGCCATCCTACAGCGCTTAACTCGCGCCCGTGTAACTTGCGGGATGGTCCAAGCAGTGTATTGGGAAGCTTAGAGTCGCCAAAAAATGGTCGTCTTTCCGCCGGTCGGACGGACTTTAAACTTCCATGTACGGACGGTATCCAAAGCGGGTCCGTCGAGAACTTCATCGAGGGATCTAATGATTTTGCTGTCCACAACGTCCACCATTTCCGTTTACAGATATGGAAAGGTAAAGCTGTCCTCGACGCCGTTCAGCCCTGGCCTTTTGAGGATATGGAGGCAAACGGTCTATAAAGGTTCGCAACCATTTTCAAGGCCTTCCCAGTGGGGTCATCAATGGTAGGGTCCGGCTCAATATTCACTGTTACCTTGCCAGTATCCATACCTCTGCCGCCGCCCGGGCAATCTGACAGGTCGTTAGATATTTCTACCTGGGTCGTTGCGGGAGCGTTTGTCGGCGGCCGAAACTGCCATTGCTTGACGGCATCAACCGAGGACTGCCTAAGTTCGGGAGGCCCAGTCAGAATTTTCACGTCGGTCACTTTTCCATCACCGTTAACAGTGACGCACATGACCACCCGCCCTCAACGCTATTTCCATTCGCCTCGGAGCTCACTGCCGCGAAGGTCTTGATAATTTTAAGGCCGGAGTCACTCTTGCAAGCGTCCGGTGAACAAGTCGGGTCTTGCGCTAACAGGACGCCCGCTCCAGTGGCAAGAGGCTAGCTGCGAGGACTGCCCGGATACCAACAGGTCGTGTAATGCGATACCCCCTGCGCCCAGGGTTTCGCCAAGCGGCTAGCGTCCGCCCTTATGACCTTGTGCTAGGATACCGCGGACATGCGCATCGTCGAAAAAGCTCAGTTGATGTCGGCCTCGGAGATCGACCGCACCCTCCAGCGCCTGGCGCACGAAATTGTGGAGAAGAGTGGCGGCACCAAACACTTGGCGCTCATTGGCATACGGCGGCGGGGCGTACCCCTGGCGCAGCGAATCGCCAAGGCCATGCGTGGCATCGACGGCGTGGATGTACCCGTCGGGACCCTGGACATCACTCTGTACCGCGACGATCTCTCAAAAGTGGCCTCGCATGCCGTGTTGCAATCCTCCGACATCGTCTTCGGTGTGGATAACATGGATTTGGTGCTGGTGGACGACGTGCTCTATACCGGGCGCACCATTCGTGCGGCGATGAACGGCTTGTTCGATCTTGGGCGGCCCAAGCGCGTCTCGCTGTGCGTACTGATCGATCGTGGGCACCGTGAAATGCCCATCGAGTCGCAGTTCACCGGGCGTGTAGTGCAGACCAGCCCGACCGAAATCATTGAAGTGCGCTTGCGCGAAATCGATAGCGAAGAGCGGGTCGTGTTAGTGGACCGGATCGACTGAATGCGGACCACCGGCTGAGTTGGTCGAGCAACCGAGAGAGAATGTGACCCATCGTTTTCGCGACCTGCTGGCGTTGGAACCGCTTAACGCGGACGAACTGATATTTCTTCTGGACCAGAGCAAACCCTTCCAAGAAATCCAACGGCATCCCCTTAAAAAACTGGCTACCCTGCGTGGAAAAACCGTCGCGCTGGCGTTTTTCGAAAATTCTACGCGTACCCGCCTCAGTTTCGGCACCGCGGCGTCCCGGCTAGGAGCCGACACCATGAATTTGCAGGCGGAAGCCTCCAGCCTGAAGAAAGGCGAGTCTTTGTTGGACACCGTGCACACCCTGGACGCCATGAAGCCCGACTGCCTGGTGATACGCCACGAGGCCTCCGGAGCGGCGGAATTTGTCGCGCGGCATCTTGATATTCCAGTGATCAACGCCGGCGATGGCACCCATGAGCATCCATCTCAAGGATTGCTGGATGCGTTGACCATTCGCGATCGCAAAGGAACCATCGAAAATCTCAACGTAACCATTTTAGGAGACATTCAACACAGCCGGGTGGCGCGCTCCAATCTCCAGTTGCTGGGAAAATTCGGTTGCCGCTTCACACTCTGCGGCCCGGCGATGTGGGTGCCCCGCGAACTGGAGAAGATCGGCCCTGCAAATACTCCCATTCGCAGAGTGTTTCGCGTGGAAGAAGCGCTGCAGGACGCCGACGTGGTTCTGGTTCTTCGAGTACAAGCCGAGCGTCTCCACGAGCCGTCACTTTCCACCGAGGATTATGTGCTCCTTTATCAGTTGAGCGCAGAAAGAATGCGCCGTGCGAAGCCTGACGCGATCGTGCTGCATCCCGGACCTATGAACCGCGGGATCGAGATCACCCCGGAAGTTGCCGACGGCGAACAGTCATGTGTGCTCGAACAAGTGACCAACGGCATCGCGGTACGCATGGCGTTGTTATTCCTCCTGGCCAGCGGCGGTTTGGAACATGACCCGCACCCTGCTTCTGAAGTGCACCAGCAAAGAAATCGTCGCGCCACCGATGTAAAGGACTCTTCCAATGCTGCTCGTTAAGAGTGGGCGCCTGCTGGATCCGGCGTCAAAAACCGACGCGGTGATGGACGTTTTGTTGGACAACGACAAAATTGTCGAAGTCGCGGCGGCAGGAAAACTGAATGGTGGGCGCGATGCGGAGATTTTCGACGCTGCGGGATTGATCGTGACACCAGGTTTCATCGATCTTCACGCCCATCTGCGCGAGCCTGGCCAGGAAAACTCGGAAACCATCGAGACCGGAACCCAAGCGGCGGCGCGCGGAGGATTTACGGCCATCTGCTGTATGCCAAATACGCGGCCGGTAAACGACTGCGCCAGTGTGACCCGCTTTATTCTCGATCGCGCCAAGACCGCGGCCACGGTACGGGTCTGGCCCATCGGCGCGGCTTCGGTTGGAAGCCAAGGCGAAGGCATCGCTGAAATTGCTGCGATGCAGGCCGCGGGAATTGTCGCGGTCAGCGACGACGGAAAACCCATCGCCACCGCCAAGCTGGCCCGCAGCGTGATGGAATATTGCCGCTCGCTGGATTTGCCGGTGATTGAGCACGCCGAGGACGTGTCGCTGGCAGCCGGCGCGGTGATGCGAGAAGGTGTGACCTCAACTCGCCTGGGACTCGCAGGCATGCCCGCCGCCGCGGAATCGGTTTGCGTCGCCAGAGATGTGCAATTGGCGGAATTGACCGGGGCACGATTGCACATTGCGCATTTGTCGGCGCGCGCTTCGCTGGAACAAGTGCGCATGGCCAAGCAAAAAAATCTCCGGGTAACCTGCGAGGTTACCCCGCACCACTTCACTTTGATCGACGAAGACGTGCAATACGATTCACGCTACAAAATGAATCCGCCACTGGCAGCCAGCGAAGACCGCGCGGCATTACTTGCGGGATTAGCCGACGGCACCGTCGACGCCATCGCAACCGATCATGCGCCACACGAGTCGGCGCTAAAAGATGTGCAGTTCGATCGCGCGCCATTCGGAATCACCGGATTCGAGACCGCGCTGGGACTCGCGCTGGCGCTGGTCCATCGTGGGACCATTTCGCTTGCGCGAATGGTCGAATTGTTTACCAGCGGGCCGGCCAAAGTGCTCGGGATGGAACGAAAAATTTCCGCCGGAGGACCGGCGGACCTCACCATTTTCTCGGTCGACGAAATTTGGAAGTACGACGTAAACACCTCGGCGAGCAAATCGCGCAATTCGCCCTTCGACGGACAGGAGTTTAAGGGAAAGGTCGCCGCGACGGTGGTGTCGGGACAAATTGTCTACCGATCAAAGCAACACTAGCACTCCGACCAGCCGCACAATTTAGTGCATGCCATGTTGCGGAACCTCGTGAACGCCACGCGCCGGGGGCTCGATGCGCAAACGATAAAAGTGATCGAGCGGCGCGGAACCTTTGCCGGTTGCATAACTCTTCTCAATCGCCTTGGTAACATAAGCTTTCGCGAGCATCGCCGCTTCGCGAAGCGCGCGGCCCGAAGCCAGTTGCGCGGCAATGGCTGCTGCGAACGTACAACCGGTTCCGTGTAGGCTTTCTTCCTTCACGCGATCGCCGCCCAACTGCACAATCTCAATCCCGTCAAAAAGAACGTCGACGGCGCGCTCCATGTGCCCGCCCTTCACGATCACCGCAGCTGCGCCCATCTCCACAATCTTGCGAGCGGCGGCTTCCATGTCGGCAAGATCTTTGATTTTGTTCCCAATAAGAATTTCCGCCTCGGGAACGTTCGGAGTAATCACACTGGAACGTTTTAAGAGTTCGACAATCAGGAATTTCACGCCCGCCGCATCCAGCAATTCCATCCCGCCCGAAGATCTCATCACCGGATCGTGGACGACGTGCGCAAACTTGGTCGCGTCCAGGAATTCCGCCACCACCGCAGCATTCCCACGGTTGCCGAGCATTCCGATTTTTACCGCCGCGATTTCCGAATCTTTCGCAAGCGATTCCAACTGAGCGCGCAACATTGCACTGGGGGTGTTGTGCACATCTTCGACGCCCTGAGTATTCTGCACCGTGAGGGAAGTGATCGCCGCGATGCCATAGCAGCCATGGGCCGCAAATGTTTTCAGATCAGCCGCCGTGCCCGCACCGCACGACGGATCGAATCCTGCGATGGTCAGAAGAATCGGCGGTGTTGCCGAGTGGTTGTTGTGATTGCTCATTAAAGTTGCGACCGTAGCTTCAAATACTTAGGGTGCCAAGGTCCCAAATCCATTTTCAAATGCAGTTCCGGGAACCGACGGCGATGTCCCCCAAGCGAAAATTGCCGGTCACACCCCGGGAACGGGAGCGCACCGGCACCTGCGATGTAAGCGCTTTTCGCAAAGGAGCGCAAGAAAAAGTTTAGTGACTTTGGCGCCAACGCGAGGTGCGAAGGTGCCTGCGATGCTTAGGGAAACAATCCGCGAACCAACGTGGCCTCGGCGACTCGTCCGACCGCCAGAATCATGGCCCCGGCGCGCGGCGGAACGTGATGCCTGCGCATGGTCTCCACCATTTCCATGAACGCCCGCACCATGATTTTCTGGAGCTGCGCGTTTACCTGCTCCAGGTCCCACATTAACCCTTCCTGATTCTGCACCCATTCGAAATAACTGACGGTGACGCCGCCGGCGTTCGCCAGAATGTCGGGCAGCACGGTGATACCGCGACGGGCCAGAATTTCGTCGGCATGTGGAGTGGTAGGGCCGTTGGCTGCCTCGGCAACAATGCGAGCTTTCACCGAATCCGCATTCTGCAAGGTAATCACGTTTTCCAACGCCGCCGGAACCAGGATGTCGCATTTCATTGACAGCAAATCGTCGTTGCTGATCCGCGACGCGCCAGGCATACCCACCACGGTCCCAGACCGTTCCTTATACCGGTAGGCCTTCAAAGGATCAATTCCTCGCGAATTGGTCACCCCACCGCGGGTATCGCTGAGGGCGATAATCTTGGCCTTTTTTTCCGCGAATAGACGCGCCGCTGTCGCACCGGCGTTGCCGAAACCTTGAATGGCAACGGTTGCGCCGCGCAGAGGAATCTTTTTCAGCTTGCAGGCTTCCTCGACGACGCACAACAAACCTCGCGCGGTTGCCTCGCTGCGTCCAGGCGAACCGCCGATCGAAAGTGGCTTGCCGGTAACTACCGCGTGCGCCGAGTGTCCGACGGTCATTGCGTAGGTGTCCATGATCCACGCCATGGTCTGCGCATCGGTGTAAACATCCGGCGCGGGAATATCCAGGAACGGACCGATCACCGGAAGAATTTCACTGGCATAGCGGCGAGTCATGCGTTCCAGTTCGCTCTTGGACATCCGCTTGGGATCGCAAATGATCCCGCCCTTGGCCCCGCCGAAGGGAACATTCACCGCCGCAGTCTTCCAGGTCATCCAGGCCGCGAGAGCTTTCACTTCGTCCACGGTGACATTCGGATGGAAGCGGATCCCGCCTTTTCCGGGACCCCGCGCGACGTTGTGCTGCACCCGAAATCCGGTCAGCACTTTTACCTGGCCGTTATCCATCTTCGTGGGAATGGAAACTTCCATGACCCGCTTTGGCGAACGTAAAATCTGCCGCAGACCGTGATCCAGTTTCAGAAACTCCGCCGCCATATCGAATTGAATCTGGGCAATACGGAATGGATTGAGGTCCTCGCGTGGCGCGATGCGCGGAATCATCGGGGGCATGCTGGGTTTTGCGACCGTGGCCATCGGCTTCGGTCCTTCCTGGACGCTGGGCGTCGGTACTCGAACTGATCTGGTTTCTTGGTGCTCACTGCAAAACCGGGCCGAACGACAAAAGTCGAATGTTGCGATGTGCGCTTGAGCGGCTCGAGAACTTACCTACCCATTCGCCGCGAACTTCCGGGTTTGGCGGATATATGCGTCGCGGCATACAACCGAGCAGAAGTGGAGGTTTTCGGTCCCCTCGCGGAACGGAATGGAAAGCACCTCGGCCACGTGAACACCGCACATCGGATCGCGTACCAGGCGGCGCCCCGATGCCTCGGCTGGGGTGCTCCCATTACCAACCGTTCCTGGTTGCGCCGAGGCGGAGCCTTTGCCAAGCATCCAACCAACCAGCCGCCCTAAGGTGCGAATGCCCCAAGACAAAATCAGAACCCAGACGACAAACCGGATCATTCGGACCATAAAGCCCATACCGCTGTTTACCCACGAACCTTCAACAGATTGCGCTTGCCGTCGATTCTGCCACAACGGTTGAGCGCTACGAATAAGAGTACGTGAAGTGTATGCAAGCAGAAAAGGGCGAGTCAAACAAAAAGGCGTGAATTCAATAAGTTGCGAGGCTTTCGGTCCGACCGAAACGCTGCGCGCCAACCACCCAAGTTGCCCTAAAGGATTACTTTTCAATCATATAAGAACTGCCAAGCGGTCGGGCCATGGTCCTAACCTTTAGACACTTCCGGCGATGGAATCCGATCGACGCCCATATATGGACGCAGTACCTCGGGAATCAGGATGGAGCCGTCGGCCTGCTGGTAGTTCTCCACCACCCCGATCCAGGTGCGCCCAACCGCCAATCCGGAACCGTTGAGGGTGTGAACAAACTCACTCTTGCCGCCGGATTGGGGCTTGAATCGAATCCCGGCGCGGCGCGCCTGAAAGGCCTCGCAATTGGAGCACGACGAAATCTCCCTGAATTCCTTGCCGGAAGGGAGCCAAACCTCGAGGTCGTAAGTCTTTGCCGAAGCAAAGCCCATGTCGCCCGTGCACAGCAGGATCACCCGGTAATGCAAACCCAGTTTCTGCAGCACGGCCTCGGCATTCCGCACCAAAGCTTCATGCTCTTCGTAGCTGGTATCCGGTCGAGCGAACTTGAATAGCTCGACCTTTTGGAACTGATGCTGGCGCAAGATGCCGCGGGTATCTTTCCCGGCGGCTCCGGCTTCCGAGCGAAAACAAGAAGTCCATGCGGTCACCCGAATCGGAAGCTGGCCTTCGGGCAGGGTCTCGTCGCGATGAAGATTGTGCAGCTCGACCTCGGAAGTAGGGGTGAGCCAGAGGTCGGTGTCCTGGACCTTGAATAGATCGGCGGCGAACTTTGGCAGCTGGCCTGCGCCGGTCAGCGATGCGGTGTTGACCAGAAACGGCGGAAGAATTTCCGTGTAGCCATGTTCCCGAGTATGCAAGTCCAGAAAGAAATTGGCCAGCGCACGTTCCAGTCGCGCTCCCCAACCTTTATAAACCGCGAAACGCGCTCCGGTGATTTTTGTGGCCACACCTAGATCGAGAATTCCCGCCCGCTCGCCCAGTTCCCAATGAGGCTTGGGCGCAAAATCGAACTTCGGCGGAACGCCCCAGCGTCGTACTTCCACGTTGTCTGCGGCGCTACGCCCTACCGGCACGCTGGCGTGAGGAATATTGGGTGTGCTCAACAAGAAATCGCGCTGGATGGCATCCAGCTGGGCGATGCGTTCGTCGGCCAGCTTGATTTTTTCCGATACCTGCTTCATCTCCCCCAGCAGCTGGGCGGCGTTCTGCTTTTCTTTCTTGCGCCGCGCAATCTCTTCGCTGGCTTTATTGCGTTGCGCCTTGAGCTGTTCGTTGGCGGTGATGATCTCGCGACGTTCCTTATCGAGCGCACGAAACCCGTCCAGATCTAGCGCGGCTCCGCGATTCGCGGCCATAGCCGCAAACAGGTCGAGATGATCCCTGAAATAATTGAGGTCATGCATGGGCCGGAAAAGAATAGCGTACTCGCGCTCCAGAATGGAATCGACCATTGGTGAAGCCGCCGCTAGGTAGGCGAGACTGGTCGCCCGAAGACAATCAGGGACGTTACTTTAAGAAGTGATGGTCGGCGGTTAGGCCAGCATGGGAAGCGGCAAATAGACTCGGTTCGGGAAGGTGAACCGTTGGTACCATTCGAAATGAATCTCCCAGCCTATCGACCGAACGACCGCTGCGGATCACAATCGCTTCAGTGATCGGAAGTAAGTTCGACTTTGGAGCCACGAGATGATGATCGGCTGGTTGCTCCTGTGCGTGGTTCTGCTGCTTGCGAGCGCAGCGGAATCACCCGTCCCCTGCCGTGTGCGGAAGGACGAAGCACCGAACTAGCTTCAGGTCACCGTACCTCCCATTCCCCAACGCCCCAAGCGGCCGGTCCCCCCACCGGCCGCTTTTTTTTTCCTGAATGTCTCCGGGAATAGCGGATGCCGGCCTTGGCCAGAATTGTAAAAACAGGTGGGAAACAGAACAGGCGCCCTGAGGGGCGCCTGTCTAGAAAACCTAGGACACACGATACGGGAAGCTTAAAATGCCACTTTCGAGATTACGAAAGAGGGGACTGGTGCAAGTCCCCTCCCTCTAGAACTGACCCCCCAAAGCCAAACTCCAGTCGAGGTTGGAGTTCGGCCACCCCGGGAAGCCAATCTTTTAGTGCTGACCTACAGTGCAACCCGTATGCCAGCAACAGATGAATCTGCTCTAATTCTTATCTGTATGATAAATAGTGCTTTATATTTTCCAGGCGGCCGTAACCGCAGGATCGAAACCCGGGAAACTACAATTTCCCACAGGGCGATGATCGTTTACATCCATTCTTTGGGATATGTCTTCGCGAGCCCGCCAACCCTAGAGCCACGGGCTACTGACCAATGGCTGCTCGCAGAGCCTCTGCCAGCGATTGGCTGAATCGCTGGACGTCCGCGTCGTGCTCGGCTTCGACCATGACCCGGGCTAATGGCTCGGTGCCCGAGTACCGCAGCACTACCCGGCCGTTGTCGCCCAGTGCCGACTGTGCTTCGGCCAGAGCGCGCGACACCTCCGGCAGCGATTCCAGCGGTGGCTTAGAGCGTACTTTTACGTTGACGATGGTTTGCGGATAATCCTTCAGGCCGTCGACCAGCGACTCCAGCCGCCCGCACATAGAGACCAACGAAGCAATCTTGATGGCAGTCAGCAATCCGTCGCCCGCCGGAGAATCGTCCAGAAAAATCACGTGGCCGGATTGCTCGCCACCCAGTACGTTCCCGCTGCGCAGCATTTCTTCCAGCACATAACGGTCGCCCACCGCTGCGCGAGCCAGCGTGATACCTTCCCGCGAGAGGATTCGCTCCAGCCCAAGATTGGACATAGAAGTCGCAACCACCCGGTCGCCTTTAAGCTGTTTTTGCGACTTCAGGAAGCGCGCCACCGCCAGTAGCACACCATCCCCATTGACCAGGCGCCCGGATCCGCACACGAACAAGGCGCGGTCCGCGTCGCCGTCAAACGCGACCCCCAATGTCGCGCGCTCTGCCTTCACTCGCTTTTGCACCCCATCCAGATGCAAAGACCCGCAGTTGGCATTTATGTTGCGCCCGTCGGGGTCGACACCGATAGCTACAACCTCGGCACCCAGCGAGCGAAATAGTTCCGGGCCAAGTTTGTAAGCCGCTCCATTGGCACAATCCAGCACCATACGAAGCCCGGGAATCCTGGCCCCGGGGATCACGCGGCTGCGCAAAAACGCCAGATACTCGGCGTCCAGCGTGTCGTCCGCTAGCAAGTCCGGCGCACTGGCCGGAGCAGGTTCGGAGCGATGCCTGAGGATGTCTTCCTCGAGCGCTTCCTCAACTGCGTCCGGAAACTTCATGCCCGCGCTGGAAAAAAGTTTGACGCCATTGTCATGAAACGGATTATGTGAGGCGGAAATCACCACGCCAGCCTGAAGTCCCTTTTGTCGCACCAGGCATGCCACGCCCGGCGTCGTAATGACCCCAGCGAAGGCCACGGATACACCCGCACGGCGCAACCCGGTGGCCAGCAGCCCGGCGATGCGCGGGCCGGATTCTCGAGTGTCCATGCCCATTAGTACCTTCGCGGCGGGATGGTTGCGCCGCAGATAATCGCCAAGGGCTCGGCCGGTCGCATAGAGCGTCGCGTCATCCAGCGGCGGCGTTCCCGGAACGCCGCGCATTCCGTCCGTTCCAAAAAGCGCTTTGGGCATGAGTTTAGAGGACCTTCGGCGAGCTTAACAGGAACGTTAACAGGTGTCGCCCCTCGGCCATCGCCTTGGTTTCACAGCACGAACGTGGATTTCTGGACACATTCAGCCGGATCTCCAGACGGCGATTGCGTCCCGCGAAACTGTGCAGCGCCGCGCCGGATGCAGCTTCGCCGGTCTGTGCTACCGTGTGGAATCACGGAGCGTGCAACGTGTCGGTGCTCGAGTCTGTTCCCACCACCGCAACAGCAACAACGCCGACCACTGTACGCATCAGCGGATCGACCTTCAGTCTGCGGGTGATCGCCGCGTCGATCATTCTGCTTTTCTGTTACTACGCCCAAGGCGTGGTCATCACGCTGTTGCTATCCATTCTGATTGCCTACTTCCTGGACCCGGCCGTCGAGCTCCTCGAGCGCGCTCGCATTCCTCGAACCATCGGCGCGATGGTCATGGTGCTGATCTTGATCGCCTTCCTCGTCGCCATCGGCTACGGCATGGGCACCCGCACCGCTGATTTCGCGGAGAACTGGCCAAAATACAGCAGCGTCCTGAAAAATGCAGCCAGTGCGGTCGAAGGAAAAATCAGCGGGATCGAGGGACGCGTCGAAAATCCGGGCACCCCAGCCAACCCGAACCCGCCTCCGCTCGATTCCGGACTGCTCCATACCATGGTTCTGCGAAGTATCGGTTCGCTCTACGCAGTCTTTCTGGAAATCACCTTCGTGCCCTTCCTGGTATTTTTTATGTTGGCGGGGAAACGCGAAGTCTGGCACGGAACGCTCCAGCTGTTTCCGGTGACCCGGCGCACCCAGGTAAAGGAAACGCTGGAAGACATGCGCGAGGTGCTGCGGGATTATCTCGCCGGAATGACCATTGTGACGCTGATGGTGATCACCCTCAGCAGCCTCTTTTTCTATATGATGGGGCTCGATTATCCCATTCTCACCGGATTGGTTTCCGGCATCCTGAACATGGTGCCGTACATCGGCGCGGTGATGGCCTGGTTGCCCGCGTTCTTGATCGCCCTGGCGAAGTTTCACACGGTCGGTTCATTCTTCCTGATCGCCGGAGTGCTGACCACCATCCACGTGATCGCGGCGAATTTTATTGCTCCGCAATTGGTAGGCAAGCGGGTACGCCTGAACGCTGTAGCCATTACCATTGCGCTTCTGTTTTGGGGCTGGGTGTGGGGCGGAATGGGGCTGCTACTGGCGATACCCATCACCGCAACGCTACGGGTTATCTGCGATCACACCGAGCAGCTTCGTCCCATCGGTCGCTGGCTCAGCGCCTGACGCCTGCCGAGCCGGGGCCTTTTGCTGCGGCGGCGAACTCGCGGATAATCTTCCACGCATCCATCTTCGAGTTGAACCAGGAATGACCCATGAGCTGCCTTGTCCGCATTTCCAAAGCAAAATCGAAGTGTTCCAGAAACACGACCCGATCGGTTGCGGCAATGCTGGTGTTAACGGCGCTATTGCTGCTCGCACCCGCGGGGCATGCGTGGGGTTGCAAAGGGCATCAGACCGTTGCGCTCATCGCCGAGAGCCAGCTGACGCCGGAAGCCAAGCAATTGCTGGTTGGTTTGCTAACCGAGAACCCGGTTGATCCCAACTTGAAGCGCTACTGCGGTAACGCGCTCACCGATCTGTTTGCCGATGCTTCCACCTGGCCGGATGACGCGCGCTATGAACGTAACAACGGTTCGTGGCATTACATCGATATCCCGCGCGGAGAGCGCGACCGAAAATCTCTCGATCAATACTGCGGCGACCAGGGCTGCGTGACCCGCGCCATCACCGAACAGATAGCTATTCTCAAAGATCAAGCCGCGAGTAGGGTAAAACGAACCGAAGCGGTTCGCTACATCATTCATTTGGTCGGCGATCTACACCAGCCCCTGCACGCCATCACCAACGCCGACGAAGGCGGCAACTGCGTTCCATTAAAATACCTGCGCCGCAATCCGCAGGAACATTCCTACCACTATTTGCCGAATCTGCACGCCATTTGGGATAGCGCCATTCTGGAGCGGGATATGGAAGGCGCCGATCCCGCCGAATTCGCAAATCACCTGGAAGAAGTCTTCGGAGCCAAATTGGAAAGCTGGCAGAGCGCCGGCATTGATCTCGCCGATTGGGTCTGGGAAAGCTTCGACGACGCGGAAAAATTTGGGTATGAACCGCTGGTCCCTGCGGTAGCCGTCGAACCGAATATCCCAGTGCATAGTTGCGCCGACGACGATCACATCGGTGCGCGCCTATTGAGCCAGCACATCACCGCGGGTGAAGCGTATCAGCAGCAGGCCGCACCATTGGCAGAGCAGCGCGTGGCCCAAGCCGGCATTCGCCTGGCCATGATCCTGAACGAAGCCGCAAAACCCCCTGCCAAGTAACCCCCGCTCAAGCTTGGTTGCCTTTGCCAAGCGTTTGTCGCGGCGAGTTTAGCTCGCCCTGCTAGGTTTAAAACCGAGTTGGTATAAACCGAAGAAAAGAAGTGGAAAATTCCCATCCGGTTTTCTTTCTCGCTCGCGGGTGTCAATACTCCATAGCATGCAACGCTCTGATCGTCTCGCTCACATCCGGGGCATCTTGAAACAATCGAATCGCCGCGATTCCACTCGCCCCAGCTTGCAGGCACAGTTGCGCGTTTTCCAGCGAAATTCCCCCAATCGCCAGCACCGGGAGGAAAACCTGTTCGCAAACTTGCTGCAGGCGCTCGAGCCCTTGGGGTGCGCCAAAGACCGCTTTGGACGGCGTGGCGAATACCGGCCCAAAAAAAATGTAGTCCGCATCAGCGCTCTCTGCGGCCTTGGCGAATTCCAGTGAATGGCACGAAGCGCCAACCAGGAATTCTCGTTCCCGCGCGACGCGCCTCGCGAGTTTCTTCGCTTCGCGCACCGGCAGTGACGACCCTCCAAGATGCACGCCGCTTAACCCCGTGGTAATCGCCAAATCCACACGGTCGTTTAAGAACACCCGTGTCCGGGCATTAGCGTGTCGCCCCAGCGATGCAGACAGCGCCTGCGGGATCACCGAAGCCAATTGCTTTGCAGATAGATCTTTTTCGCGAATCTGCACCCAGTCGATGCCCTCAGCGATGGCCACCGCAATCTTATCAACCAGCAAGCGCTCTGCGTTCGCCGCCAGCCCGGGCAAACTCTTCCGATCGGTCACGTAACAAAGAATTGGAGTTCGACGATCCGCGCGAGTTTTACTGAGGGCGCACACGAGGGGCGGCGGACGCATTAGCCGGACGCGAATCCGCGGCGGCGCTCATCATATTGATTGCCAGAAAAATATCCAGAATTCCCAGGCCGCTCACCGCTCCTCGCACCGACGGATTCAATAGGATGCGCATCATCGAAGGAAAATGGAACAGGAAGTAATTCTGCTCCCATAGGCCAGTCCACGGGAGATAGAAAAGCATCGCGCCCATGATGCAGCACACCACAACCAAAATCGCGCTGAGGATACGATTCATGATCGAGACCAAGCGCCGGAAGTTGTGGACATCAGAATGTTAGCGCGCGGGCTTCTGAAGGGCGGTGATCCGCTCGCCCACGTCGCGATAATCGATGTTGGCCGCGTACACCTGGAAGAAATTCTTTAATGCGTCTTCCACCTCGCCTGCCATTTCCTGGGCTACGCCCAGATCATACCGCAAGGCCAGCGTGCTTTCGTTGTCTAAGCCGGGGGCTAGCAAAGCGCGCTCGTACCAGATCGCGGCGACAGATGGTTGGTTCTTTTCCATGAACGCCAGACCCAACAGCGTGCAACACTGCATGGCATAGCGGAATTTGCGTCCACGGTCCATGGCCTGAGCTACCTTCTGAAATTCGCTGATCGCTTCTTCCAAAAGACCCATCTCCCGGAATGCGATGCCAAGGTTGTAATGGGTTTCCAGATCCTCGTCCGCGCCCATCTCGCCCAGTTCGGCGCGGAACTCGTCGAACAGTTCGGTCAGCGGACCAGAGGGAACACCAGGTCCAGCGGCCTTCGCGCGATCGGAAGACTCCGCGGGGGCTGCGTGCACATCGGCATCGGAAAAGGCCGGAGTGAAATCTCCTATTCCCATTTCCTGAATCTCACTCGCCAGCTCGCTCAAGAATTGGTCGGTCGCAAATTTTTTGTTCGGACCGGGAACGCCCGAGGCGGGAAGACCTGGAACACCGGAAAGTCCGGCGAACGATTCCAAGACCTGCTCGATTTCGGGTCCTGGCTTAATCTCGACCGGGGGTGTGGTTTCACCCTGACCCTCCATCTCCTGAGCGACGATCGGAGTTTCCGGCGGTCTCTGGTCATGCGCGGGAACTAGCGCCTCAGGATCGAGGACCAGCTCGTAGTCTTGCTCGAGTTCGAATTCCGATTCGGGCTCGGCAGGCACGGCCGGGACTTCGCCGGTCGGCTCGGAGTTCGCCAATTCCGCAGGGACCTCAACGGGAGACTCGGCAACAGCTGGCTCGATTGCTTCGGTGCGAACTTCCGGAATTTCTTCCGCAGAGACGTGGGTCTCAGCAACGGGCTCCGAAACCTCTAGAGCGGGCTCTGGGAGCTGTGCGGGCATCTGTTCCAATATCGCCGCAGGCTCTTCGATAAGTTCCGGAAACGCGAGCGGTGCCACGGGTTCTGCGCCCGGAGCCGCGGAAGTCGGTGTTTCCGCCATCTCGAGTACCGGCTCTTGTTCACCTTCGGTCCCTTGGATGGGAAGTTCGAATTCCGGCGACGCCGACGAGTCCGGCTCACTGGGGACCGCATTTGGCGCTTCAGCCGTACTGAATTCCTCGAGCGACAAAGGCTCGACATGTTCCCCGGGAATTGCGAATTCCGGCGTCGCCTCCGATGTTACGGCCGGCCCATCCCCATGCTCCGCCTCCGAGGCGATCTCCGGGCTGCCATCCTCGGTGGTCTCCTCACTCAGTGCTGCCCATTCATTGGAAAGATCGACCTCGTGTACCTCGGCTGCCTCGACCCGCGCCGCGGGCGCGTGATCTCCGACGGGCTCCGCCTGCGGAACCTCGAGTTCGATGGGAAAGTCCATGGACTGGACCGCGAGCTGTTCAGTTTCGCTTCCGAGCACCGGCTCGGCGATTTCGGCTTCGGCCGCGATTTCCGGCAGAGCGAGCTCCGCTGCAGCGTTCGACACTGCTTCTGTCGAACCGGTCAATTCCTCGTCGGTGAGTCCTGCGGCACGCTGGAAGCGACGTCGCAGCTCGCCAAACCGTTCTGCGCTGCGAGTATCTCCGCGCTCGGAATGAATCAGTGCAAGTTGCGCGGCAAGTTCTGCGGTGCGGCGGTCATCTCCCCCACCTAAAACGAAATCGAGCAGCTTTTCCAGCGTCGGGGTGTGCCGGGGCGCGCGTCGCAAGATGGCTTCGAGCAAGCCAATCGCCTTTTGTGTTAATCCGTAGCTGGCAAACAAATCGACATCGGTGAGCGATTGCGCGATAAATTTCTGGGTGTCGTCATCCAACGGAGGTTCGCCCGAACGCGCCGCTGGCACCGCTACCACTTCTTTTGCGGCGGGAACAAAGTCCGGACGCACTTTCGGTGCCGGGGGCATCGCCAGCTCAGCAGGCGCATGTGCTTCCGGTACAGGAATTCCCGCAGCCGGTGTCTCCAGCAACCCCATCCTGCGCAACACGTCGTCGAGTTTACGTCGCGCCGGGTCGCTCTCTGGCTCGCGCTCTACCAACTGTTCGAACACTTGCTTTGCACGGTCCATCTGATTTGCCGCCACCAGTGCATCGCCCAGATGCGCCAGGGCATCCGGCAAGCGGAACGAATCGCTGGTGCGGCCATAGGTCTCAACCAGCCATTCGAGAGGCTCAAGGCGCCTAGGCATGCGCTCGGCAAGACCATTCAGTAGCCGGGCGATCAACTCGTGCTCCCCGGTATCGATCATCGGGATGCGGGTGTGATCCAGAATCGCCATGGCCCGCTCGCCGTGGTCTGCATCCAGAAGGGCCTCAACCAGTTTTTGCACCAGGCTGAAATTCTTGGGGTCCAGATCGAAAACTCGCAGAGCCAGCTCGGTGGCTTGGTCCCACTTCGATTCCTTCAGATACAGGTCCAACAGCAACTCGGCTTGCTCGCCACCCTTTTCCAGCCCGGCGACGTCCGCAAGAGTTTGCGAAGCTTGAGCAAAATGGCCCAGGGCAGCGTGCATCCGAGCCTTCAGGGTAACGGCCGAGAGGTTACCCGGCTCGATCTTCATGGCCTTTTCGACCAGTCTTTCGCACTCGGCCTGGTCTCCGCGTGCCAGAGCGCGCTGCGCAGCACCGATGTACGCCTCCAGCGCTTCCTTGGCCTGGCCCATAGCCTGATACAGATCGGCCAGCCGAATCTGGATCCTCAGATTGTCGGGCTCCGCCGTCAGCAGTTTCTTCAGCAACGCCACCGCTTCCGGCTGCCGGTTATTCTTCAGGTGAATTTCCGCGAGTTGCAGGAACAGCGGCCGCGCCTCGCTCATCACTCCCTGCTGCACATACAGGTCGGCCAGCTTTTCCAGCGGACGAATTTCTTCTGGAGCCAGCTTGGCAATGCGCTTATAAACCGCAATCGCTTTGGTGAGGAATCCGTCGCCAACGAAGATCTGCGCCAAACGTTCGAAATAATCGATGGCTTGAAAGGTTTCGCCCTGGCGAATGTATAGCTCGCCGACGGTCATCAGCGTGACTTGATCACGAGGCTCGTGCTTCAGAATCTGCTGGTATTCGGCGATCGCCTGGGAAACCTTCCCCTGATTCAGCAGCTTCTGCGCCGATTCGACGAACTTGCTCTTGTTATACGCCATGGGCTAACTCAGACAATGGGGTTCCCGTGCCTGCCAAAGACAGTTCATCCGCCGTGAAACGGAATAGCAGGCGATTCGTAGTGCTTCGTCCACGCTACAGGCGGCGAAAAGGCAAGTCAACGAAGGTGGCGAGCCGTGTGAGCAGCCAGTTATCCCCGTTCTTATCAGGAAACTCTGCGGCGAAACGCCGGCGAACGCCCAAAAGCTCCCACAGCAAGACCCCTTCACCGATCCGCTGGTAGTGATGGAGCCGGAAACCCACGGCAGCAAGCCGCTGCAGGACCGCGCCTGAAGGCAGAAGAACGACCTACCCCGCCGAGCGTCGTCATTTCCACCGGGGCAAGGCAAGGTTTCTTACCATTCGCGCCGCGCGAAGGTTTACCCTGGGCGGAAGGGCCGCTCGCCGTCTGTCCTCCGCCTTTACACCCTCAATCCGCTATCTCCCTCACCTCTTCCGGTAGTAAGGCAATCTGGATCGCGCCGACCGACCAGCACCCCGCGTCGCGCACCGGCCCGAAGGAGTACCGATGCAGCGGCGTTGCACCATGAACCCGGAGCGCTTCCAGATGATCGGCGGTCGCGTAACCCTTATGCCGCGCCAAGCCGTACTGCGGGTAGACCGCGTCCCACTCCTCCATGCGCGCATCCCGGTGGGTCTTCGCCAGGATCGATGCCGCGGCAATGGAGACGCTGCGACAGTCCCCTTTGATCAGCGACTTCTGCTCGATCAACACGTCAAGCTGCATGGCATCGATCAGCAGGTAGTCCGGCACGACGGAAAGCTGTTGGAGCGCCGCGGTCATAGCCTGCCGGCTGGCCTGATAAATGTTCCAGGCGTCAATCCGTTGCGCGTCGATTTCCGCCACTGCCCACGCCAGCGCGTGCTCGCGAATGCGCTCGGCCAACTGCGAGCGGCGCTCCGGCGCGATCTGCTTGGAGTCGTCCAGTCCAACGATACGGCGCTTGGGATTGAGGATGACGGCGCCGGCTACTACCGGGCCGAATAACGCGCCGCGGCCAGCTTCATCCAAGCCTGCAACACGCATCCAGCCAAACTTTCGGGCAGCGCGCTCAAAACGCGATGAACACAAACGGGACATTTCTGCGGGATTCTAGCACGTGGCTAGAGAAGGAAACGAGCACTGTATGGAACCACGGGGGCAAAGGTGCACTGTGGCGCGTCTGGTCGCCGATCGGGAAAAAGAAAAGGCGAGCAGGCCACCGCGCTCGCCTTGGTTACCTCACCAATCGCTGGGCTTCCTTACTTCGTTTGCTACTTGGTCTCGCTCCCCGCCACTGCGGCCACCGCCACGGGCATCTCGCGGTCGGCGCGCTTGATCCGGGCAGCCTTGCCGCGGAGATCGCGGAGGTAGTACAGCCGGGCCCGGCGCACTTTGCCCTTACCAACCACCTCGATGGAGCTGATGCTGGGGGAATGCAACGGGAAAATTCTCTCGATGCCCACGCCGAAGCTCACCCGACGCACCGTGAAGGTCGCTCCCGAAGCCCGGCCCTTCTTGGAGATCACTACCCCCTCGAATGCCTGTAGGCGCTCCTTTTCCTTCTCGCCCTCGCCTTCTTTCAGGCGGACATTTACTCGAACCGTGTCTCCCGGACGAAATTCCGGCAGGTCTTTGCGCAGTTGCGCTTCATGGAGTTTGGCGATGATCGGATTCATGTGTGCATTCCCTGCAGACCCGCTCAAGCGGTGCCAGCACGCTAAGGACAAACGTTCATTATAGACAAACGGTCACATTTTGCCTAGGAATTTTGCATCCCGTGCTTTGTCGGGCCCGGTACCGCGGCTTCATTTCATTTGGAGAGACGTATTTTGGAGTAGCCGTTGGCAAGTTGCCGAGAGCTACCACTCAGAAAGTAAGGGACGCGCGCTACAGCGTTTGCCTCGCAGCCACCAAATTCGCTTCCAGGGTATTGGTCCCGAGCCCGAGGCGCGACCGGGTGACCCAGCTAACGCAATAAATCCGGACGGTTTCGCCGCGTCTTCTCAATCGCCGCCGCCCGCCGCCACTTCGCCACTGCCGCGTGATTCCCGCCAATTAAGACTTCTGGCACCGCCCAGCCCCGAAACTCCGCAGGCCTCGTGTACTGCGGATAATCCAGCAGCACCCCCCTTAGGTTGTCCTCCGATCGAGATGCCGCAGGCAGCGATGCGGAGCCTAGGCTTCCAACCGGGACTTGCCCACCGGATTGCGCGTGCGACCCGTCGGCACGGAACGATTCGTTCTGCGTCGACGCTTCATTCCCCAGCGCACCGGGCAGCAATCGAGTCACCGCGTCAATGACTAGCGCGGCCGCCAACTCGCCGCCGCTCAATACCAAATCGCCAATCGAGGTCTCCTCCGTCGCCAGATGTTCGGCCACCCGCTCATCCACCCCTTCATACCGTCCGCACAAAAACACAATGCGCCGCAATTCCGCAAAACGCCGCGCCGTGTCCTGCCGGAACATTTTTCCTGCTGCAGACAGCAGCACGATGGCGATGCCCGAATCCACCGCCTTGCCCTCACCTGCGTTTCCCATCGGCTGACCAAGCAGCGCTTCCACCGCCTCGAACAACGGCTCAGGTTTCAATACCATTCCTTCGCCGCCCCCAAAAGGCCGATCGTCCACAGTTCGGTGGCGATCCTTGGTAAATTCCCGTAAATCTTGAATACCAATGTCGACGATTCCGGCCTCGCGCGCTTTCCTGACAATCCCGTGATCGAGCGGACCTGCAAAGAACTGCGGAAATATCGTTACCAGATCAAATCGCATCGGCATTATTCCGGTCGATTCAAGTCGCGCAGGCCGTCTGGCAGCACCACTTCAATTCGGTGGTTCGCAACATCGATACGCGTGCAGATATCTTCCGCAAGCGGAACCAGAAGTTCGCCTCCCGCCGTCGAAACCTCCAGCACCGGCGTACCTGCAACATTTTCACCGGGAAACTGCACATCGGAAACGGCGCCAAGGGGTGTTTCCGGCGAGGACTTCTCGAAGACTGCGCAGCCCACCAGGTCGGAGACAAAATATTGCCCGGCAGGCAAGGTGACACGCTGCCCGATAGGCAGAAGAATCTCCATCCCGCGGAATTTCTCGGCATCGGCAATGGAAGCAACATTACCAAAATGAAACACCGCTTGCCCCGCGTGGTTCTTGCTCAGCCAACAGGACTGCACCGCGACCGCGCGGGGCGCAGCCGCGGAATTTGGCACGGCGAGAAACACTTCGCGAAGCTGGGTCAGTCGCTCGGGAAAATCGGTCAACAGCTCGGCCGCAACTTCACCTTTATTGCCGCGGGCTCGCAGCACCCGCGCGACGATCACCCACTGTGGAGATTGCTTTTCAGACTTTGCGTTTTGCAAGGTTGCGTTTTGCGAGGCTGAATCATACTGCTTAAGCGCGACAGCCAGATGCCGGAAGGTTAATCTTCAAGAATTTCGAGCGTGAAGCGTTTATGAGCCTTGGTGCCCGCCGCACTCAGCAGTGTTCGCACCGCTTTTGCCGTGCGCCCCTGCCGGCCAATCACTTTGCCAAGATCTTGAGAATTTACGCGCAACTCCAGGATGGTTCCCTGAGAGCCTGCGATGGAGCGCACCTCCACACCTTCGGGGTGGTCCACCAGAGTCTTGGCGATAAACTCCACCAAGTCCTTCATGGCCGCACCCGAAAAGAGCGGAGCTGCGGGTCGCAAACTTGAGTGACGTCTTGCACTGGAATGGAAACGCCCTGAAACGCCGGACCCGGGAAGGCCCAGCGATCTACGCGAGCAGCTTTTCTCGCTGAATGAAGCTGCGTACCGTGTCGCTTGGCTGTGCGCCCACGCCCAACCAATGCTTGATGCGCTCGGCATTCAACTTAAGCTCCGCGGGCTTCTTTAGCGGGTCATAGGTGCCCACTGCTTCCACAACGCGCCCGTTGCGCGGTCGGGTCTTTTCGATCACCACGACGCGATAAAACGGCTTCTTCTTCTTGCCAAACCTTGACAGACGAATCATTAACACTGACGCGAATCCTCCGACCTTCCATTCTACGGGTTCTAGGACCTCTCGGCAATAACAACCATGGTCGCTCCTCGACGCCGCTCGACGGGTTCTAAGAGACTCGCCCGGATTCCCTACCGGAACTCAGCTCGCGCTTGATCTGGAAGGTTATTTCCTATCTAACCCGTGAAGCGCGCCGATACCGGTGCTAGCGCGTACAGCAGCGGAGCCAAAGAAAGCGCTAAGACGCTCAACAACCCACCTATGGTGGTTCGCAGATTCATATCCCTCTGCTTACGTCTCAGGCATTCAGGCGATTTCATGCCCTGGGCGCCAAGGTTGGATGCCATGGGCGGGGTTATGGCTCTTGGGTAAAAAAAGATAAAAACCAGCCGCCCTCATTTTCTTCCGGGGTTGCGGCGTTCTTAGGCTAGTCGATTCAGTCCGTTGAAAGCCGCAGTCTTGTAGCATTCCGCCAAGGTGGGATAGTTGAAGACGGTATTTTTGAAATAGCTGACTTTGCCTTTTAGCAGGAATACCGCCTGGCCGATGTGCAGCAACTCTGCGGCATCTTCGCCAAAAATGTGCACGCCCAGCAACTCCAGAGTCTCGCGATGGAAAAGCAGCTTCAACCGACCTTCGGTATGACCGCTGATCTGTCCGCGAGCGATCTCCCGGTAGTACGCCACGCCTACTTCGTAAGGAACATCGGAATCGGTCAGTTGCTCTTCCGTCTTGCCGATGAAGGAAATCTGGGGAATGGTGTAAATCCCGTAGGGGTAACCTGCCGGATCGGTGGTCACATCCAGACCGAAAGCACGCCCCGCGGCGATGCGTCCCTGCTCCATAGAAACCGATGCCAGGCTGGGAAATCCGATCACATCTCCGACCGCAAATATATGCGGTTGCGAAGTCCGGAAATCATTGTCCACTTTGATTCGTCCGCGGTCGTCAGCTTGCAATCCTGCTGCTTCGAGATTCAGTGCATCTATATTGCCTGAGCGGCCCACTGCGTACAGCAACGCGTCGGCGATAATGCGCTTCTTGCTGACTAGGTTCGCGGCCACCTTGCCGTCCGGAAGCTCTTCCACGCTCTCTACTTCTTCGCTCAGACGCATGGTCGCGCGACGATCGCGCATGTGGTAGCTGAGCGCTTCCACCATCTCCGAATCGGCAAACTCCAAGAGTCGAGGGCGCTTTTCCACGATAATCACCCGAACGCCCAGCGTGGCGAACATGCAAGCGTATTCCACTCCGACCACCCCGCCGCCAACCACGATCATGGTCCGCGGGACCTGCGGCATGGTCAGAATCTGATCGCTGGTAATAATGTTGCGGCCGTTGATGGGCACCTTGGGATTCATGGCCGGCTTGGTGCCCGTGGCGATCACGATGTACTGGGACTCGAATTGGCCGAAGCCGTTGCCGTTGTTGTTTTCAACGCGGATATGATGCGGATCGGTGAAGCTGGCCATTCCGTGGATGAGTTCCACGTTGTTGCGCTTGAGCTGATCCTGAATCACCGAAACTTCGTTTTCGATCACTCGCTGAACCCGGAAATTCAGGTCCGCCATGGTGATCTGGTCTTTCCCGTGATAGTTTGCGCCGTAAAAATTTTGATCGTAAAAACCGGAAAGGTGCAGCACCGCTTCGCGCATGGTTTTGCTGGGAATGGTGCCGGTATTGATGCATACCCCGCCGACGCCCTGTTTCTCGATCATGGCCACGCGTTTGCCGGCCTTCGCGGCTTGAATTGCGCAGCGTTGTCCCCCCGGGCCGGAACCAATCACGATCAGTTCAAACGGCTGCATTGGCGGATTCCTGAGCGTCCGGTTCGTCTGGCAGGTCTGTGGGCACGGATTTCGCGTCTTCGGAAGTATAAACGACGAGCGGGGAGGATACCGCAGGAGTGCGCGGAGAAGCAATATGGCCTGAAGCAACCTGCATAAGGTGATCCTGGACTGAAAAGCCGTGGCCATTGCGGATACTTCGCGGGCGAGAGTAGGTTCCATCCGCAGACAAAATGCGGGCCTTGCGGGTGTCCGCAAGATACGAGCCGAGGATCTCGGTGTACACCCGTTCGCGAAGCTGAGGGTGCTTCAAAGGGAACAAAACTTCCACGCGTTCGTACAAGTTCCGCTGCATCCAGTCCGCACTACCCAGGAAAAATTCCGGTTTCCCACCGTTCTCAAAGTAGAAGATGCGGCTGTGCTCCAGGAATCTGCCGACAATACTGCGCACCCGAATATGGCTGCTAAGCCCTCGAATCCCCGGCACCAGTGCACACTGCCCGCGCACGATCAGATCGATTTCCACACCAGCTCGCGAGGCCCGGTATAACCCTTCAATAATCGGGGGATCGACCACCGCGTTCATCTTGATGATCATGCGTGCGGGCCGTCCGCGGCGAGCGTGACGGGCTTCCCGGTCAATCAACGCGATGCAACCTTTCGCCAGATCGACGGGGGCCACCATCAGCGGTTTGTAATGGGCTTGTTCGGAATACGCGGTGAGGTAGTTGAAGACGTCGTGGACCGCGGAAGTGATCGCGTCGTCGGCGGTGAGCAGGCTTAGATCACTATAAAAACGCGCCGTGGATGGATTGTAATTACCGGTGCCGAGATGTGCGTACCGGCGAATTTTTCCATCGGGATCGTTACGCACCACCAGCGACAGCTTCGCGTGAGTCTTTAGTCCCACCAACCCGTGAAAAACCTGCACCCCAGCTTCTTCAAAACTCCGTGCCCAGCGAATGTTGGTTGCTTCATCGAAACTCGCTTTCAGTTCCACTACCACCGTGACTTCTTTTTTCCCCGCCGCTTCCAGCAAGGCCTGCGCAATGGGAGAGTCAGAATTGGTGCGATAAAGAGTTTGCTTCATGGACAGCACCCGGGGATCGCGAGCGGCGGTGCGAATGAAGTGGACCACGCCGTCGTACGATTCGTAGGGATGATGCAGCAGCACGTCGCGGCGCCGCAGTTCGTCAAACAGGGAATCCGCGTCGTGCCCTAGGCGCACTTGGCGAGGCACGTAGGGCGGATATTTTAGATCGGGGCGCGGGGTCTCTTCGTAAAAATGGAACAACCGCTGCAAATTGACCGGACCTTTGACCCGAAACACCAGCGAGTCGTCTAACTCGAACGTGGAAACCAGGCTTTCGACAATCTCGGGATGCGCTCCGGCTTCGATCTCCAAGCGAACCGCGTCACCTTTGCGCCGCTGGGCCACCTGCGAATCGACACTGTCCAGCAGCGTGCGCGATTCTTCTTCCTCGAGGTATAAATTGCTGTTTCGCGTGACCCGAAACGCGGTAGACGCCAGAATTTCGAAGCCGCGATATAGTTTAGCGATGTGCGCCGAAATAATTTCCTGCAGAAAAACATAGTCGGTGCCGCCGCTGGGGCTGGGCACTTGCAGCAATCGCGGAAGCGCCCGCGGCACCGTAACCACTCCAAAGAATGGCTTGCTGTTTCCGCCACGCCGCCGCCGCAACAACAGCGCAATGCACAACGCTTTGTTGAGCACGTGGGGAAACGGGTGAGAGGGATCGACGGTCACCGGGGTGAGCATCGGATAAACCCGCCGGTCGTAAAAGGTTTTCGCGGCCTTCGCTGCTTGGGGATCGAGTTCGCTGCTGGTGAGCACTCGAATCGATTGCTTGGCCAGCGCGGGGAGCAGCTCTTCATTCCAGCATTTGTACTGGTCCCGCACCAGCAGATGCATAGCGGCGCCAACTTTCGCCAATTCCTGCTCGGCGGTAAGCCCATCGGGGCTGATTTCGCGCGACCCGTGCTCGATGCGCTGTAGAAAACTGGAGACGCGAATCTCCACAAATTCGTCGAGATTGTTGGCGGTGATGGCCAAAAACTTGACGCGCTCCAGCAGCGGATTGCCCAAGTCGCGCGCTTCTTCCAAAACGCGCCGATTAAATTCCAGCCACTCGACATGGCGGTTCAAGTAATAACGCGGATCGTTCAAGGCCATCGGTTTCATAGCAACCCTTCGAGACTAAAGAGAGATAGCCTACCGCGGTTACGCCAAGATGAACACAGTCGTGGCTGGGCGTGGCTGGGCGCATGCTCGAGTGACGGCCGCAGCCGTGATTATGTCTGTGGTTGCCGGATTTGCCTCGCCAGGATCACGGCGCTCGTTGTGCCAGCCCGCCCTCGGCAGCATGCCCTGACCTTGCGGTTGAGGTCGAAGCGAGTGATATGCTGGTCGGCCGTGATGCCGACGTGATGCCCATGTGGCCAGCAATTCCCTGGAGGATCCGCGCGGCTCTGATAGTGGTTGCATGCTTGTTCGTCTTGGTCCGGAATCAGCTCGAGGGCGCAGTGACTGATGACCTGAACGGACGATTAGCATCAGAGATCGATGGAATCTTTGCGCCCCTGGCCGGGCCGAACACCCCAGGCGTTGCAGTGCTGGTGCGGCGCGCGGGGGAAGGGGTCACCGAGCGCGACGACGCTGGCGAGACCGAGTTTGTGCGCGGCTACGGAGTGCGCGATCTGACCAGTTCCGCTCCGATTGATGCGCGGACGAATTTCCGGTTGGCTTCGTGCACCAAACAGTTCACCGCGATGGCGGTGATGTTGCTCGTTCATGACCGAAAGCTTGGATATGACCAACGATTGACGGAAGTTTTCTCGGACTTTCCGTCGTATGGCAAGACGATTACGATCCGCAACTTGCTCAACCATACTTCGGGATTGCCGGACTACGAAACCTTGATGGAGCAGGAAGAACAGTCCGCTGGAAAAGCATATCAGCCTGATTCGAGTAAGGCCCCAACCAACCAATCCGCTCCAAGCAGTGTCGCAAGCAACCGCAATCGGCGTTGGACGGAACATAACCAGATTCAAGATGCGGAGGTTCTCGCTCTGCTGGAGAAGCAGAACGCTACACTTTTTACTCCCGGAACAAAATGGGCTTACAGCAATTCCGGATATGTATTGCTCGGACTGATCGTTGCCAAAGTTTCCGGCAAAACGTTCGGTGAGTTTCTATACGACCGGATGGTTGCACCGTTGAGAATGGATGAAACACTGGTGTACGAAAAAGGCAAAAACGAAATTGCCAATCGTGCCTATGGCTATTCCAGAGTATCCAACGCCTGGAAACCGGCGGACCAGAGTGCGACTTCAGCAACTTTGGGCGACGGCGGGGTGTACTCTTCGCTGAGCGATCTGGCGAAATGGGACCAAGCGCTGACCAAGCACACCCTGCTGGGCGAAAGCGAAATGCAGGCGGCGGTGACCCCGGTGCTACTCAGCGGCGGTGCGTCCCCGGTGTGGCCTGCGGATTCCGACCGGGTGCAGGGAATGCCGGTTTCATACGGCTTCGGCTGGTTCCTCGATCCTTATCATGGGCGGCAGCGAAGGTGGCATTCCGGAGAATCGATCGGCTTTCGTACCTACATCGAGCGATTCACCGGCGATGCTGCAGGTCGCGGTGCGCTGACAATTATCGTGCTCTGCAATCGAACGGATTTGAATCCCGAAGAGTTGGCGGCCAAGGTCGCTGACGCTGTTTTAGCATCTCACTGACATTTTGTTCTTACCAACCAGGTTGGATCTTCGCTGCTGTTTAAATTCTTGTTCGCGTCAAGAATTCGCTGGTATTTCTCTCCCTTTTCACGCATCAAAGGTCACGGTGCTGATCGTTCTCAACTTCATCCCAAGATCAGGACAGGCCGGCTAGCTTACCTAAACCTTTCATGCGGCTGCGGGCGGCCATGGCCCCGTATTGCTTCATCATTTGGCGCATTTGCAGGTATTGCTTCAGGACCTGGTTGACGTCCTGCACCGTGGTGCCACTGCCCTTGGCAATGCGCTTGCGGCGCTTGCCATCGAGGACATTATGATCGCGACGCTCCTGATTGGTCATCGAGTTGATGATCGCTTCCACTTGCTTTAGCTGGCCTTCATCAACCTTGGCATCCTTCGGAAGATTCGCGAGTGGGCCGACTTTGGGAAGCATGTCGACAAGTTGCTCCAGCGGGCCCATCTTGCGGACCTGGCGAAGCTGATCGCGGAAATCCTCCAGGGTGAAATCTTCTTTCCGAAGTTTGCGCTCGAGTTCGGCAGCGGCTTTTTTGTCGACGGCCATTTCAGCGCGCTCGATGAGGGACATGATGTCGCCCATGCCAAGAACGCGGGAGACGATACGCTCGGGATAAAAGCCTTCCAGGGCATCGTATTTTTCACCCATGCCGACGAATTTGACGGGCGCGCCGGTGACTTTGCCGATGGAAAGTGCGGCACCGCCACGCGCGTCACCATCCAGCTTGGTGAGAATCACGCCGGTGAGGCCCAGGCGTTTGTGGAATTCCCCAGCGGAGCGCACCGCGTCCTGACCGATCATGGAATCGGCGATGAAAAGAATCTCGCTGGGCTGCAACTCCTTTTTGAGGGCGCTGAGCTCGCTCATGAGCTCGTCGTCAATGTGCAGGCGGCCGGCGGTGTCAACCAGAATCACATCGCTGGCGGACAGCTTGGCTTCCTTGATGGCACCGCGCACGATTTCAAGCGGCTTGTCGGTGCCTTTGCCCGGCCAAATCGGAGTACCGACCGCTTTGGCGACTTGCGCAAGCTGTTCGCGGGCAGCGGGACGGTAGACGTCGGTGGAGACGACCAGCGGGCGATGACCGTGGTTGTGGAGCCACTTGGAGAGTTTTCCGGTGGTGGTGGTTTTTCCCGAGCCTTGCAGACCGACGATCATCCAGACCGAAGGAGGGCGGGATGCGAAGAGCGGTTTGGCGTGCTTGCCGAGAAGTTCGGTCAACTCGTCGCGTACCGTCTTGACGATTTGCTGGTCGGGCGAGAGTTGCAGCATGACTTCGCTGCCGATGGACTTCTGGCGAATGTTGGCGAGCAATTCGTCGGCAACGCCAATGTTGACGTCACCTTCAAGCAGGGCTTCGCGAATTTCGGCGAGGGCCGCGTCCAGATGCTCTTCGGTGAGTTTGCCTTGGCCGCGAAGATTCTTGAAGGTGCGCTGCAGCTTTTCTGTGAGATTCTCGAACATGTCTTAGGTGGTGATCTCCATCGTTTCTAGGATAGCAGGAGACCGCGAGTACGGGGCACGGGAACGAGGTGGGTGGTTATCGTTCGCGCCAAGCGCTCTGGGTAAACTCGCGCTGGTGGCCTGGGGTTCCGGTGCGACTTTGCGCATCGGGCGGATCAAGCAAAGGCCGATCCTGGTTCTAAGGGGTTGAGGCGATGGGCGTGGCCGGGAGTTCGTAGAGATAGTTTATATTGAACATACTGCTAACAGCGTCGGGTTTCGGGCGGGGTCTTAGCACCATGATGAGTTCACCTTCCGACCGGCTGAATCCGAAGAACAATTGGCGCTTGGTCGAAGAGCGCAGGAGTTTGCATCGCTTCCTTGGATTCGACGTTCCTGGCATTGATGGATACACGGTGAGGCTTGCCGCCGCAATATGTGCCAGCGTAACCTTCTCTAGTTTGAACAGAGTCTCGAATGTTTAGTGGAGGCCGTGAGCCATGCAGGTTCAAAAGCTAAAACCAGCAAAGTTCTGGGTAGTCGGAGTGCTGACAGGATCGATATGCATGATGGCGGGCGCAGGTTCGGTCATGGCCCAGAACGTGAGCCAGCCGTGGATGAACTCCCGCCTCTCTCCCGAGGAGCGGGCCGACCTGGTTCTGAAGCAGATGACCCTGGAGGAGAAGATCGCGCTGTTGCACGGCAACGGCATGGCCCATGTTCCCCAATGGCAAATGCCCTTGACCGACCTCTCGAACGGCGGAGCAGGATACGTCGAAGGGGTGAAGCGGTTGGGCATCCCCCCATTATTTATTTCCGACGCCGCCTACGGCGTTCGCGATAGCGGGGCGAGTGGCCGCTACGCGACCGCGCTGCCATCCAACCTTGCGGCCGCTTCGAGTTGGGACCCGCAAGGTGCGTGCGAGTACGGCGCGCTCATTGGTCGCGAGTTGCGAGCGCAAGGTTTTAATATGACGCTGGGCGGCGGCGTAAATATCACCCGCGAACCAAGGAACGGGCGAACATTCGAATACGCCGGAGAAGATCCGCTGCTTGCGGGAACCATGGTCGGAACCCTCATGAAGTGTGAGCAGGCGCAGCACGTGGTTGGCGATATGAAGCACTACGCTATAAACGACCAAGAAACAGGTCGAAACATCGTGAACGCGATCATCTCCAAACGGGCCATGCAGGAGAGCGATCTTCTCGCCTTCCATATCGGAATCATGATTGCGAAGCCAGGCGCGGTAATGTGCTCCTATAATCGCATTAACGGCGACTATGCCTGCGAGAACGCCTACACCCTGGACAACGTTCTTAAGAAGGATTGGGGATTTAAGGGTTTTGTCCTCTCCGATTGGGGCGGCACGCACAGCACCGTGAAGGCTTCGGCAGCGGGTCTGGATCAGGAACAACCCATGGCCGATTTCTTTGGACCCGCACTGATGCAAGCCGTAAAAGACAGCAAAGTATCGACCGCCGACATCGATGACCATGCCCGCCGAGTTCTTTATGCAGAGTTCTTTTCCGGCATTGTCGACAATCCTGTGGAGAAAGGCGTCGTGGACGTGACCCGCGGACTGGATGTCGCCCAGCACCTGGAAGAAGAGAGCATTGTACTTCTGAAAAACGAGAAAGCGCTTCTGCCACTGAACCCAGCCAAGATCCGGAGCGTCGCCGTAATTGGAGGCCACGCGGACGTGGGCATGATTTCCGGCGGCGGTTCGGCGCAGGTGGATCCGCCGGGGGGCAATGCGATTGCGCCGCCAGGAAAGGGCGCCACTCACTGGCAGGATCACATATGGTTCCCCACGGCGCCGCTCAAGGCGCTACAGACAAAGCTCCCCAGTGCCAAGATAGAGTTTAATTCCGGTCAGGACCCGACCGCCGCCGCTGCTGTGGCCAAGAGCGCCGATGTTGCCATTGTTTTTGCATACCAATGGCTATCCGAAGGCATGGATTTAGCGACCCTGTCCCTCCCCGACAATCAGGATGCCTTGATCGAACAAGTAGCGGCCGCGAATCCACATACCATCGTTGTGCTTGAGACCGGTACGGCAGTGACCATGCCTTGGATCGGAAAGGTCGGTGGGATAGTGGAAGCGTGGTATGCGGGCAGCAGCGGTCATAAGGCTCTCGCCAACGTGCTGGTCGGAGAGGTGAACCCTAGCGGCAAACTCGCGATGACCTTTCCCAAGAGCGATGCCGATTTGCCGCACCCAGTCATTCCGCCGCTTTCCCCGGAGGATGCCGGCCAGGGTACCGGCGCAGAAAACGGGCGTCCCCATAGCGAATCAAAGTACACGGTGCACTACGACGACGGTGTGAAGGTCGGTTACAAGTGGTACGAGTCCGAGCGCAAGGAGCCGCTATTCCCATTCGGGTTCGGTTTGTCGTACACAACCTACGCCTATTCCAACCTAAAGACTGATAACGCGCAGCGGACCGTAAGCTTTGCCGTGAAGAACACTGGCAAGCGCGCCGGAAGCGAAATCGCGCAGGTGTATGCGACTCTCCCGGAGGCTACCGGTGAGCCATTCAAGCGGCTTGTGGGATGGCAGCGCATCGAACTTGCGCCAGGCGAGTCCAAGACTGTTACCGTGGCTCTTGACTCGCGAGTGCTGTCCATCTTCGACGAGCAGAACAATGTTTGGAGTCTACTGCCCGGCACTTACAAGATCGTTGCCGGTCCATCCTCGGGTGAGACTCCACTGAACGCAACGCTGCAGGTCCAATAGTAATTTCCAGCAGCAGTACTGCTCCAACCGGGGCATCGGTGTCTCGATAAAGGTAAGGCAACCCGCGTACCAAGCAATCGAGGACCGGGTGATACCAATCGGGGGACATGATACCGGGTCGATGGGTGGCCAGCCGAATCGGTTGCTGATGGTGCCAGCGTTCGGTCAACTCGCGAGCGGTGTGTCAAACCAGTTCGCCGACGTCGCATCTCCTGCCCAGCGGACATTGAAAACAGCCGGAGCAAGGGGATCGAGCGACTCGTGAAAACGAGCGCTCTGCTGGCCACTCACCTTCAGCAAATCGATCAGGACAGCTGGACTCAGACGGCCATACACGGTGACACCTTCCCGATTCAGTCGATTCACCACAGCGGTTACCTCCTCGGGTGAACGGGCATCAACGGCTTCCACGTACCAAGAAGCTCGAACCATGGAAAGTTTGCGGAGTTGGGTATCGAGCAGATGCGCCGCGACGTCTCGCACCTTCCACCGCGGCGCGATAGTCTGCGTTCCCCATTCATCCGGGGCGAGCGAACCCAACAGACTTATTAATTCTTCGTCTACTGGACGTAGCAAGTGGGCGCAGAAGATTGGGTCTACACCATTCGATGGGCCGTTCGGGTTCACCTACGGGTCCTGTTCATTTCGCGGCGATTCTCGCGAAACAGTCGGCATTTTGCGCGAACCGGGAATCCGAGTCCAGCAACTATCCTCTTTGATCGCGACTCGCTAAGATGGCCGCCATGGAATATCAATTGAATCGTCGCAGTTTTCTGATTGCTGGCGGGCTCACTGCTCTAGCATCAACGCGGGTAGTGGGTGCGAACGACACCCTGCGCGTCGGAGTGATCGGCGCAGGCGGCCGCATGGGTGACTTGCTCAACGCGGCCGACAAGGTTGGCGGCTACCAGATTGTCGCGGTGAGCGACGTGTACGGACCGCGGCGCGACGCTGTCAAAACACGCTCTGGCGGCACGGCGACTACGCACGCGGATTATCGCGAAGTGCTGCAGCAGCAGATCGACGCCGTGTTTATCGCGGCGCCCGATCACTGGCATGTGCGCATGGCAGTGGATGCGCTGGCAGCGGGCAAAGACATCTATCTGGAAAAGCCGGTCACCCACACCATTGAGCAGAGCGCTGCGCTGATCCATGCGGTACGGTCCGGCAAACAGATTTTACAGAGTGGTATGCAGCAGCGGAGCTGGAGCCACTTTCGCGACGCCGTCGAATTGATTCAGGGCGGTAGCCTAGGGCGAGTTGCGCAAGTCCGGACCTATTGGTGGCAGAACTATCACGTTTTTATGGCCCCCAAGCACATCGACATTCAGGCGCTGGATTGGAAGCAGTGGCTCGGGGCCGCTCCGGATCAAGCGTTCAGTGAAGAAAAGTTTTATCACTGGCGCTGGTTCTGGAATTTTGGTGGCGGCGCGATGACCGATTTGTTCACCCACTGGATTGACGTGGTGCATTGGGCGATGAAGTCGGAGCAGCCGCGAGCGGCGCAGATGCTGGCCGACAAATACATTTTCGAGCAATGGGATTGTCCCGATACCGTGCAGGCGGCGCTCCGTTATCCCGGGTTTGATGTGGGGTACGAGGGCATGATGGGCTCATCGATCGATGACGGCGGGCTGGAGTTTCGCGGTACGGAGGCGACCTTGAAGCTCAACCGGAGCGGGTTTGGCGTCTATCACGAAGGCGTGCCGAGCAAAGACAATCCGGTTCTGAAGGCGGACAGCTTTCGCGATGGCACGATCGATCATATGCAAAATTTCTTCGACTGCGTCAAGACCCGCAAAGAACCTAATGCGCCAGTGGAAGCGGGAGTGGCCGCAGCGCGCGCCGGGCACATCGCCAATCTGGCCTACCGCGGAAGCGGACAGATCGCCTGGCCGCCCAAGAGCGCGGTTTGAGATCTGGTCGTCGGACTCCATGCCCCTAAGCCAGAGTTGCTTAGGTTTATTGGAGGTGGGAGTCGAACCACGCCAGGGTGCGGGTGACGACGTCGCGCTGGTGGCCAGGTAAGGCGAACATGTGGCCTTCGTGTTCGTAGACCACGAATTGGGTTTCGACTCCGAGGGTTCGGAGGGCATGCCAGAATTCGTAGGATTGTGGAGTGGGACATTCGCCGTCGCTATCCCCGACAACGATGAGCGTGGGAGTTTTGGCTTTCTTGACGTAAGTGATGGGTGAGCTTTTGGCGTAGATTTCCGGGTCTTCGTAGACGGATTTGCCGAAGAACGGAATCATCCACTGGTCAATGGAATTTTCGCCGTAGTAACTGAGGTAGTTGGCGATGCCAGCGCCGGCCACGGCGGCTTTGAATCGGTTGGTCTGGGTTACGGCCCACATGGTCATGTAACCGCCGTAACTCCACCCGGTTATGCCCAGGCGGTTAGAGTCGATGGGCGCGACGCGCAAAGCTTCATCTACACCAGCCATGATGTCCTTGAAATCGGCGTAACCAAATTCTTTTACGTTGGCCCGAGTGAAGGATTCACCCTGGCCGAAGCTGCCGCGCGGGTTGGGATACAACACAAAGTAGCCAATGCCAGACAGGCCAGCAGCGAGATCGTGCCGGCCGGGCCAGTGAGAGACCGAGACCCACGATGGGCCGCCGTGAACATTGACGACCATCGGATATTTTTTGGCCGGGTCATAATCGCGAGGATAGAGCAGCCAGCCTTGCACTTCGTGGCCCTCCGATTTCCAATTGATGCTCTTGGCCTGGCCCCAAGCGGGTTGTAGGCTGGCGTTGACGGAGGTGATGGGCGCTGGAGCGATCTGTTCGCCGGAGAGCACCACGACTTCCGGCGCGGTGGCAAAGGATTCGAAAACTCCGGCGATGGTCTTAGCATCTCTTGACGTGGCGAGCGTGAAGATTGAGGAGCCCCCAGCGGTGAAGTAGCCTTCGGCCGACCAGTGCTGCTCGATTTTGCCGGTGTGGGGCTCAACGGTTGAGATGGCAACGTTGCCGCCGACGAAATTGCTGAAGAGAATGCGCGAGCCATCGGCTGGCCATCCCAGCCATGCGGCCGAGGCTTTCATGCCCGGAGTGAGGTCGGTGGGATCGCTGCCATCGCCGCCGATCAACATGATATCGCCACCGTTGAGTCCGGCGTCGCTCATAAGCCCTTCGATGAACGCGATTTGCTTGCCATCGGGAGACCACACCGGATCGGCGATCTGAAGTTTGGGTTTGTAGATGGACTTCATCAAGCCGGTGGCGGCGTCGAGCGTGTAAAGCTCGGCGATCCACCAATTGTTGTCGCCATTGCCGAGCGCGGCGGTGACCGCGAAGTGAGTCCCGTCAGGCGCCCAATCGTATTCATAGACGTAGGTGTCGGCAGGAGAGATCTGACGAACCTTGGCGGAAGCGATGTCGACGACCGCAAGGCGCTGCTCGAAGAAGGCGTCCTTGATTTCGCCGGTGTCGTGGGTTTCCGCTACGAGCGGGCCGGAGGCCCGGGTAGCGTTTTGGGTGAACAGCACGGCTACGTTCTTGCCGTCAGGGGACCACCGCGGGGTGGAGAGAAAGCCGACCACATCGGTGAGCTTTTTGGCGCGCCCGCCTGCGGAACTAACCACGTAGAGTTGGAGCTGATCTTTCTTGGCGGCGTCGGAGAGAAAGGCGATGCTCTTGCCGTCCGGGGACCAGGCCATGCCGCTGTCGGCATGCGGTGTGTTTTTTGTGCCGGCGACCAGACGCTTAGGTTGGGCTCTAGTATTGATGTCCTTTACACCGATCGCGGAATTTCCGGTCGCGGCGCCGCTCTTGTCGTAGAGGGTCTCGACCCAGGCCACGCGGGAGCCGTCGGGGGAGACCGTGACCTGGTCGAAACGGTGAACCGCGAACAGGGTATTAAGGATTGCGTCGATGGGCTTGACGGATTGGGGAGATTCTTCGGCCTGGAGGCGCTTCTCGACGTCTTTCTTGGAGCCGGTGGTTTGCGTGGACGGCGTTGCGGCATCCTTCGAGCTAGCTTCCTGCGCGCGGAGGTTCGGGGAGCACAACCCGAAGAGAGCGGCGGCCAGGATGGGGATGGTGCCAAGGCGCGGGAGCATGAGAATTCCTCTCAGAACGGAATGGAAATCGACGAATCGGGTGTAACAGTAATGCGGGAACGGAATGAGAGCAAGCAGGACCGATGGAGCGGATCCGTTTGCCTTGGGCGCCTTTATCGAGGCGGAGCCGGGGGTTTCGAGGGGGAGCTCCAATTTTGGCCGCTTTACTGTTTAGGTTCGAGGTTCCCGCGAAATTGGGACCTACCTCAATCCAGGGGCAACAGATATCCGGGAGTTCCGCCTAATCTTCCCCCGAAGGCCTGGGCGTCCAACACGGCCATATCCCACGAAGTCCACGAATCGGGCGCGAGCCGTATGGTGACGTCGTCAAAGGAAGCAAACACCGGTTCGATGTGCGGGTCGGACATCGCCGCCGCACTCATATATCGGCTGTGGATGCGCCGGTTGATTGCTTGCGACCCGTCGCCCGAAATTAAATCGACTTTTCCAATTGCACTTACACCCCGCTCGGCCCCGGGTTTTCGCACGTCCACCATCAGAGAACCCTTGGGCCGAGCCGCCACATTGCGAGCTTTTCTACTTTCAGATGATGTGGCAATGAACAGGCAGCCATCTTCGAAGAGATACCAGACCGCCGTCAGGTGGACGGTTCGGTCAGCGTTCTCGGTGCCGAGTGCAGCGATGTATCGTCCTCGCAGAATGGTGTGGAAAGTCGGGTCCAGCTTTTGCGTTGGCATCTTTTCCTCCGGTGCTTCGTCCATTCCAACGAAGCTCATTGTACGCCGGGCGCCGGCGCAGCAGCTGGCCATGCGCGCCCGTCCGATGCCCACGGCCGGTCGAATAATCTCGCGGTGGCCGGTGAGACCAAAGCGGGCGTGGGGCGTCTGTAGGCGCAGAGGAGAACATCATGGACGCTCGCAAAGTACTTACGGGAGTGGCAATTGTTGTTTGGAGCGGAGTCGCGCTGAAGGCAGCCGCGCCGCACGCGGTTTCCCTGGGCCATGCCCTCGAGCGTTCCGGTCACGAGGATGGGCCAGTTGCCACTTGCGCGGACCTGCATACGCGGTTCGGCGGGCGTCGAATGGTTTTCCAGTCGGAGCAACGAACCATCAGCAAAGCGGAAGCAGGCACACTTCGGATTGAGGCCGAGACCAATGGCGGATTGCAAGTAGAAGGCTGGGACCAGGACCACTATGCGGTGACGCTGTGCAAAGCCGCAGAGACCGACAGCGACCTCGCACACATTCATTTGACCTTCCAAAGTGGACAGCTGGGCGTGTCTGGACCGTCTTCCCACGGTGAATGGACCGCCCATCTGCTGGTGAAGGCTCCCAAAGCAGCGTCGCTCGATCTGCAAGTCAACAATGGCCCAGTTGGTTTGTATCACGTGGAGGGGAACGTGAAGGCGCGCGCTAAGAACGGACCGGTCACCATGAGCGGATGTGCTGGCGACCTGGATCTTAGTACGCAAAACGGGCCGGTAACCCTGGAGGGCAATAGCGGAAAGTTGAGGATTGAGGCGCAAAACGGGCCGATGAACATTACCTTGGAAGGAACAGCATGGAGCGGCTCTGGCTTTGAAGCGCATGGGAATAATGGCCCGCTTACCGTGCACATTCCATCGGGCTATCAGTCCGGCGTGCGGGTTGAGTCCGAGGGGAATGGCCCGGTGCAGTGCCGATCCTCGGTCTGCTCTGAGGGGGCTAAGAATTGGGACGATGAGCGTAAGAGCACCGAGTTTGGCAGCGGGCCGACGGTCATCCACCTCTCTACGGTGAACGGCCCTGTTTCGGTTCGCTAACGATCGAGGCCGGGCGGCTACGACCAGACCCTTCAAGTCCATTGAAAATGCTTGCTACACTATGGCCCGCCGGAGCTGAACGAAAAGGAGCGTCCGTCCATGTCCAAACAAGAAGAAGCGGGTCTGATTCTCAAACTGTACGAGCTGCGTCGCGAAGATGTAATGCGCAAGGCGCGCGACTGGTATTTGCGGGATTTTAATCCGCAATCGATGGCCGACTTCAATCAGGAGATGATGGGCCAACACAGCGCTTATCTGCGGATGGTCACATCGTATTGGGGCATGGCGGCGGCCCTGGTTAACGATGGTGCTATCAGCCTGGAACTGTTCAATAACAGCAACGGCGAACATATTGGCGTTTTCGCAAAATTCGAGCCGCTGGTGGGCGAAATACGATCGACCTATGGGCCACAATTCGGGGTGCATTTGGAGAAGCTGATTGACGCCACGCCGAACGGCCGGGCGCGGGTGGCAGCAGCCCGCGAACAAATGAAAGCAATGCGCGCACGTCTGGAACAAAAAGAGGCGAAAAGCGCGAAGAGCTAGCTCTCGCAGCTAACGATGGCATAGCCGCGCGCTGCGCACCGGTCATCGCGAATGGTATCAGCAGGGCTACGCTGCTGGCAGGAACTACAACCAGAGCTTCGAGTCCATTGCTTCCATTCCCAGGGCCGACATCTCGCTGAGGGCATTTTCGACCGCAGCAACTTGTACCGGGCGAATCAAATCTGTCAGAAGCGCTACACGGAATCCTGCTGTTGCGGCGTCGATGGTGGTCGCGCGCACGCAATATTCGGTGGCCACACCGCACACCGCGACTTGCTGCACCCCTAGAGCACCGAGTTGCGCTCCGAGGCCAGTACTTTCAAACCCAGAATACCCCGCGCCGGCGATCGTCTCACCCTTGTGCACCACCAAATCCGCTGCATCCGCAGCCAAGGGCGGCATGAATCGCGCTCCTCTTGAACTGGCTACGCAATGGACCGGCCAAGGTCCCCCTTCTCCGCGAAACGAACTGTGATTCAGCGGATGCCAATCCTGGGTAAGTACGATCTGCACGCCGGCTTGACGCGCTGCCGCCATAAAAGTGTGTAAGGGCTCGGAACAGCGAGAGCGTATCAGCAGCTGCTAGTGCTCCGCCTTCGCAAAAATCTCTTTGTACATCGACAACAATCAGCGCCCGCTTCATCCGGAGTTATCCTGGTGTTTGTTCGGCTGCGCTTCCTCGCTTTTCTAGCGCAGTATAGCTACAGGGCGGCAACCAGCGGTAGGGACCACAAAGTGGTGATGGACGCCGTGATCGCAAACAATCAAGCGGCCCACGTCAAGTGGCCGGAATTGTTGACCATGCGCAATGGGGTCGACTACACTTGAGGATTCGAAATCGGCTGCTGGAGCGGCTGGGCCGCTGGGGAGCTGGATGGAGAGCAGCCGACGTGGGCGGGTGAAATTCTGCGGGCCTGCGCGACGTAGGAAATAAGGGGGGATGGTTTTGCCAAAGAGGACTTATCAACCGCGCAAGCGGAGGCGCGCCAAGACGCATGGCTTCCGAGTACGCATGAAGACGAAAGGCGGACGCAAGGTGTTGGCGGCGCGCCGCAAGAAGGGACGTCATCGGCTCACGCCCGAGTAAAACGGGTCCGATGACATTTCCGCGCGACGCCCGACTGGTGCGGCGCGGAGAGTTTGACGCCGTATACCGTGCCGGGAAGCGTCGCTCGAGTTCCCACTTCACCGTTTTTTTCCGCGCGAATCAAATGTCAGAGAGCCGCTTCGGGTTCAGCATAAAGAAGGCGCTGGGCGGGGCGGTGGTGCGCAATCGAATCCGGCGGCGGATTCGGGAGATCATTCGTTGCCAGCGCCTGGAGATACCCACCGGATGGGACATCGTGATACACCCGAAGCATGCTGCGCTGCGCGCGAAATTTACCACGCTGACGGCGGACTTGCTGCGAGTGCTGAAGAGCGGCCCGACAACTGGGCCCGTGGGCGCCAAGAGTTAGCGGCAAGCCCGGTGCGAACGGTTTCAGTACGCGCGGCGCTTTTCGCGTTGCGTTTCTATAAATCCTACTTGTCCTTATTGTTTGCGGGGAACTGCCGGTTTACTCCGACGTGTTCTGTGTACGCGTGCCAGGCAATCGAGCGATTTGGTGTAGCTCGCGGGGCGTGGCTGAGCGCGAAGCGGTTGCTACGCTGCCAGCCTTTTTCGAGCAAGTACGGTTTCGATCCAATTCCAGAGGTTTGCACCCATACCATGTCGACTCCAAAGACCGCGCACATTGCTGGACGATCTGCGGGAAACGGTGAGGTTGCTTCGTGAGCGATCCGCAGAAGAAGAGCGGCCTCGGGCCGGAGATGCGCATTCTGGTGGCATCGCTGCTGTCCATGGCGGTGATTTTGCTGTGGACTAGATTTTTTGCGCCGAAGCCGACCGTGCTGCCGCAGCAGGCGAATCATGCAAGTGCGATCCCGGCGCCGAGGGCAACCAGCGTAGCTCCGACTGCGGGTAGCGGCGGAAGTGCACTGGGCAAAGCTCAGGCAGCGGTTCCCGCGGTGAAGCTCGCGGCGAAGAGCGAATCGCAAGAGCGGACGCTGGCGGTGGAGAACGATTTATATCGGATCGAATTCTCCAATCACGGTGCGGTGGTGAAGAGCTGGCAGCTGAAGAAGTATCAGGATGATTCGAAACCGCGGCGCATTTTGGACCTAGTGCATCCGGAAGCGGCACAGCAGACCGGTGGCTGGCCGATGGCGGTGGTGCTGAACGATCCGGATCTGGAAGCGGCCGCGAACAACGGGCTGTATCAAGTGTCGTCGCCAGCGGCGAATCTGACTGCGCCCGGAGACGTGGAGTTTTCCTGGAGCGATGGGCACCTGGAGGTGACCAAGAGTTTCCACTTTGATCGCAGCTATGTGGTGCGCGTGGAAACCTCGGCGAAAGTGAATGGCGCGCCGGTGCCGGCGGGGCTGGCGTGGCTGGGAGGATTTGGCGATCTGACGGTGACCAATCCGGTGCCCTCGGAGACAGTTTCTACCTATTACACCGAACACGGCAAGTTGACCGACCTTGCGCACAAGAAACTGGAGGGACTGGACAAGTGGGGCCCGGGAGTCTGGCAGGGCGGGAAAGACTGGACCGGAATCGAAGACCGGTATTTTACGGCGGCATTTCTACCGGCAAACGGGCCGGCGCCGGCGACGCTGGAGACGCGCTACTGGGTGGTGTTTCGAACGGTGCCCCAGCCGGACGGAAAAGAAATACAAGAGCCGGTGGCCCAAGTGGCCACAGCCTCGGCGGCGCAACCCACGGCTTTGCGCATCTATGTAGGCCCGAAAGACTACGACGATTTGAAGAAGATGAATCCGCCGCTGCAGGCGCTGGTGAATTTCGGGTGGTTGGAATTTATCGCCGACCCGCTGTTTCACGGGCTGAAATGGCTGCATAACTACATACCGAACTGGGGCTGGGCGATCGTGGTATTGACGCTGGTCATCAATATGGTGCTGTTTCCACTGCGCATTTCGAGCTATCGGATGTCGATGAAAATGCAGCGGGTGGCGCCGGAGATCAAACAGATCCAGGACAAATACAAAAAATATTCGATGCGGGACCCCCGCAAAGCGGACATGAACAAAGAAGTGATGGCGGTGTACAGCCGCGAAAAGATTAATCCGGTGGGCGGCTGCGTTCCGATGTTTTTGCAGATGCCCATCTGGTTCGGATTAAATACGGTGCTGCGCTACGCGATTGAAATGCGCCATGCGCGGTGGTTCGGCTGGATTACGGATTTGTCGGCCAAGGATCCCTATTACGTCTTGCCAATTGTGATGGGATTGTCGATGTATCTGGTTTCCAAAATTACGCCGATGGCCACCACCGACCCGCAGCAACAGACGATGATGAAGATTATGCCGATCACCATGGCGGGTATTTTCATGATTTCGCCGATTTCGAGTGGATTGGCGGTGTATATTCTGACCAGCAGCGTGGTTGGAATCGCGCAGCAATGGTGGCTGAATCGCTCCCATCCGGCAGCGGCAACAGTTCCAATCAAAGTTGTTAAGGGCAAGAGGGTTTAGTCTGTTTTTGATGAGTGCGAGATTTTTGTGCACCACGATGTGGGATGGTCATATTGATGGCTGATCAACTTATTCACGATGGAAAATTGGACAAACCGGCTGCGGCGGATGCGCTGCGCGAGTTCTTGGAGCAGATTGTGCGAGCAGCGGGCTTTCAGTTGGCGGTGACGGTGCGCACGGCCGTGGCGGACGCGGCGAATGATGCTGAAGTGATCGCGGACATTGACGGCAAGGATAAGGAATTGCTTTTGGAGCGCAGCGCGGAAGTGCTGAGAGCGATGGAGCATCTGGCTTTTCGCGCGCTGCGGCTGGAGCCGGCGTTTCACGAGAAGATTCATGTGGACTGCGGAGGATATCGCGCGCTGCGCTTTGAGGAATTGCGCATGACCGCGCGGGTGGCCGCCGAACGAGTGCAGGCTTCGAGGCAAGCGTTCAAGCTGAATCCGATGTCGTCGCGCGAGCGACGCATCGTGCATCTCACGCTGAAACAGATTCCCGGGATCCGCACCGAGAGCGTCGGCATGGGCGAAGAAAGACAAGTTGTGATTCATCCAGCCGACCACAAGCCGGTTCAGTAGTAAATCTCCCCGCAGCAGCCTTTCCACATAGCCTGCCCCAGTGGTCGGCTTTCCGCTGACCTGGCTGGGTATCCCTGGGTTGCGCTGATTTCTGAATTCCATTTACTACCGCTATTTCAACCAGCCTTGCGACAAGACATTTCCGGATGAGTCGAAGCGAACTTCGTAGGTGAAGGATGCCGGCCGATCCGGCCGGATGTGAGGAAATCGAAGGTCGGAGAAATCGACGATGGATTGGCCGGATTCTTTGTGGAAACGGGTGACCGGAAATCGCGCGAACCAGAAAAATGTTTGTACCTGAGGAAGTTGGTGGGCCTGGGTGATGGACGAGTTCGTCGGGGCGTCGGGATAAAAGCGGTATTCAAGAGGAAACCCGGCAGCAGAAGTTGCAGAAGCACCGGTCGTCGGATTGGAAGGATCGCCGAGATCGACGGGGAGCTCGTAAACACCGCGTGGCGCACGCACCAACGCGTCCCAGCGCCAGAGGGACGGGGGAAATGGAAGAGCGGCGATCGACTGCACCTCAAGATGTTCGACCGTGGCGAAATTCCGCACCCGGGCGAGGGCGGCGCGGTGCGCGAAAAAAGCGCAGACCAGATATAGAAGCGCGGCGACAACGCCGGTACGATTCCACGCTGCACGTCCAACACGAAGCCCAATATTGCGCAGCGCCGGCAGAAGAAATAACCCGGTGAGAATCACGCTGATGCTTAGCAGCGCGCCAATCGAGAAGGGCGCGCCAACCCCTTTGCCAAAAAAGAACACGACGATGGCCCCGAAAACGAAAGCCAACCAGCATCCTAGGGCCCGCGCTTTTAGTTTTTCGGGTTTGCAGTAGATCCACGCCAGGAATTGCGGTACCAGCAAAATAGCCGTGAAAGTGAAATCGACGATGAAGATCAGATCCCACGCCGGGCGCGACCATTGCAATGGCGACCAGATCATCGTCCCGAAGGAAGTGACTAGATCAAGCCCAATGTGGCTGAGAATTCCGACGGCATAAATTCCCGTGAGCGCAGCAAAGCTGGGTGCGTCCCACTTTCGCCATCGACAGAGCCAGCCAGTGAGAGCGGCTAGAGCCAAGGCAAAAAACGGTAGGCACAGCAGCGAATGGGTGACGCTGCGATGCCAGGTCATGATCAGCATTTCGTTCTTGGAGAAAAATTCGCGGAACGTATCGGAATCCGGAAAAATGGCGCCGAGCATGAGCGACCAGGTGAGGACTCGGCCGCGATTCATGGGACGCCCGGCAAACAGCTCGTCGCCGGAGAACAGGCCCTTGCCAAGAAGGGCACCGGCAATCCCATGGGTGACGGTATCCATGGAGGGAGTCTACAGGATAGGGGCCGAGGGCGAAATTCAGCGTACGAAAATGAGCGGCGAGCGCTTGGCGACAACGCTACCAATTTGCCGGGCGGCGACGCCCTGGCGCGTGAGCGCCTGAAGGGCGTGGTCGGCTGCTTCCGGTGCAATGGCGACCAGAAGTCCACCGGAAGTTTGCGGATCGAAGAGTAGGGCGCGGTAGTCGGGCGAAACGCCGGGATCAAATTCGACGCAGTCACCAATAAAGATGCGATTGTTTTTGAGGCCACCGGAGAGATGGCCTTCTCGAGCGGCGTCGAGTGCGCCGGGAAAATAGTCCAGGACGCGATGATCGATTTCGAAGGAGACCTGGGGCCGATCGTGGGACCCGTCGCCGAGTGCCATTTCCCGGGCGTGCCCGAGCAGGCCAAAGCCGGTGACGTCGGTGACCGCGTGTACTGGCCCATGACCGCCGTCGGCTAGATCGAGATCATCGAGGTCCCTTAAGGCCACAGAGGCCGCGGCATTTAGAGTGGTCATGGCGGCGACAGCGGCGGAAAGCGATTCGGGCGCGGCACGGTCGGCTTTGAGTGCGGTCGTGATAACACCGGTGCCGATGGGCTTGGTGAAGAGGAGAAGATCGCCGGGGAGGGCGCCAACGTTACGCCAGACCTTGCGAGGGTCGACGACTCCGGTGACGGCGTAGCCGAACAGCATGTCTTCATTGCGAATCGAGTGGCCGCCAATGACGCTGCAACGGGCCTCGTTCATCTTAGACAGACCGCCACGGATGATTTGTTCGAGGATGTCTGGGTCAGCCTTTTCTGGAAAACCTACTAGCGATAGCGAGGAAACCGGGCGGCCACCCATGGCGTAGATGTCGCTGAGGGCATTGGCGGCGGCGATCTGTCCGAACAGGAAAGGATCATCCACGATGGGTGTGAAGAAATCGACGGTCTGCACTAACCCCAGGTCGTCACGAAGCAGATAGACGCCAGCGTCATCGTTGGTGTCGAAGCCTACTAAAACGTTGGGATCGGTTTGCTTGGGCAGCTTTCGAAGCACCGCGTCGAGCGTGGCGGGATTCAGTTTGGCGGCACATCCGGCCGCCTTGGCCAGGGAAGTTAGCTTGACGGGATCGGACATAGTCTCACCTGTTATCCGATGACAGTATAGCGATGCCCAGGCTCACGTGTGACACGCGCATGATTGCGTACGGACTGGCAAACGTGATCTGATCGCCGGATGCCCTGGGACATTTGGCTGATCTTTCTGGTGCTAGGTGTGATCGTTCCCTGGCGAGGTAGGATTCGCCTGCGCCAGTTGTTGGCCAAGCCGGAAGTGACCTCGGCGGAACGCCTTTCGTTATATCGCTCGACCATCGCTTTTCAATGGTTTGCCGTGGGAGTCGCGGGGTGGCGAGCCTGGGCACGGGGGTATTCGCTGCAGCAACTCGGACTGGTATTCCAGAGGCGCGGACTGCTGGTGGCGGTCGCCGTCCTCGGCGGAGCGATACTGTCGGCGTTGCACTGGGTCAACCTGCGCCGGATGGGGCGCACCAGCTCCAAGGCCCGCGAATTGATCCAGCAAATGGCGGAACGCATCCTGCCGCGATCCAAACCGGAGGTGGCAACCTTTCTGGTGCTGGCGCTGACGGCCGGAGTGTGTGAGGAGTTCTTATACCGAGGTTTTGCGATGGCGGCGTTGTCGAGGGCGGGGCTGCCGACCTGGACGGTGATCTTAACCTCGGCCATTCTGTTTGGCCTAGCTCATCTTTATCAGGGGCGCGGTGGGTTGGTTGGAACCTTGCTGCTCGGAGCCATCTTCGGCGGACTGCGAGCAGCCACCGGTAGTCTGCTTCCGCCCATGGTTTGGCATGCTATGATCGACATCGTCGCCGGCGTCGCGGGGCCGAGATTGTTGCTTGGTCTGGAACTAACCGGCGACAAATCAAATAGTTAGCCACATATCCGTCATGGCCAGTGTCATCCCCACCGCTCCTTCCGCTGAGGTCGTCCGTCGAGCGTTACGAGAATTTAACGTCGCCGTTGATGAGCAGCAAGTGGCCCAGATTCAGCAATATACGAGGCTTTTGCTGGCCTGGAACGACAAGGTAAATCTGACTGCCATTCGAGATCCCCTGGAGATCCTGTATAGGCACTTTTGTGAGTCCATGTTTGGGGCCGTAGCAGCCGACATCGACCATTGTCGGCTCGCCGACGTAGGTTCAGGAGGCGGTTTCCCGGGTCTGCCTATGAACATCTTGCGGCCCAATTTGCAGGTATTTCTGATCGAATGCAACGTTAAGAAAGCTACATTTCTCGCGGAAGTTATACGTGATATTGGACTTAAATCTTCCTCGGTGATTGTGAGTCGATACCAGGAGTTGGGCGAAGAGCTGGCTCCACTCGATACCGTGTGCTCGAGGGCAGTTGGAGAATTTGGGCCATTTCTGGACTGGGCGGCCTCGGACCGAATCGCTGCAAGACGGGCGGTGCTGTGGATTGGCGGTCGAGATATGGACGAGGTGCGGGGGATACCAGGCTGGAAGTGGGATCTACCGATCGCGATTCCGCATTCGCTGCGTAGATTTGTGTTGGTCGGAACCCGAGTTGAGGAAGCAGACGGCGAAGCGGCCGAACAAGCAGCCTAATTTGTTCCACGTGGAACGTTAGTACATAAGCGTAGAGTCGCTTTCTGTGTCAGGCCAGAGTGTTCCACGTGGAACACTGCAGAAGCTCTATGCTATTGACTGTGTTCCACGTGAAACAACTTGCAACTGCGGAAGCGCTTTGCTAAATTTTCGCCCACTGAGGAGATTCCGTGGCAAGAATCATTGCCGTCGCCAATCAGAAGGGCGGCGTCGGGAAAACTACAACTGCTGTCAATCTTGCCGCCTGCCTCGCCGCCGCTGAACAACCCACTCTGTTAATTGATTGTGATTCGCAGGCAAACTCCACATCCGCAATCGGTTTTCCGAAGGATCCATCCCGAAGGACGCTGTATCAAGCGCTGATTCTGGGCGAACACTTCGATCATTTGGTACAGACCTCACAGGTCGAGGGTCTGGATGTATTGCCGGCGGATAAAAACCTAGCCGGCGCTGCCATCGAACTGGTCAACGTCGAGAAACGCGAATACAAAATGCAGGCGCTGCTCGAGGGTCTTCAGGATCGATATCGATATATTATTTTGGACTGCCCTCCCGCACTTGATTTGTTGACCTTGAATGCCCTGGTCGCGGCAAATTCTGTGTTGGTTCCGATTCAGTGCGAATACTTGGCGCTAGAGGGAGTATCGGAACTTCTCGACACGCTCATGCGAATTCGGAGGACGCTCAATCCTACCCTGGAGATTGAGGGCATTTTACTGACCATGTACGACGAGCGCACGACTCTTTCACGACAAGTGGCTTCAGATCTTCGGAGCTTTTTTGGAGCGCAGGTCTTTCAGAGCGTAATACCTAGAAATGTCCGCCTCGCGGAGGCGCCAAGTTTCGGAAAGCCGATCATTTTCTATGATATTCATAGCAAAGGGGCCGAGGGTTACACCCAATTGGCTCAGGAGGTAGTGCTCAATGCAGAGAAACGCGCTGGGTCGGGGGCTCGGAGCGCTCATTCGGGAGCCTGAACCGCAAGTACCGGTTCCACCAAGCATTTCGCCGCAGGGAACCTCCACGAGTGCGATCGGTGCGGCGACGGCGTCTGCGCGAGACACTGCTGGTCCGCTGGAGCTCGATATTGATCTGATCGAACCCAGCCCGTATCAGCCCCGAACTCGATTCAGCGAACAGGCTCTAGATGAATTGGCACGATCGATTCAGTCGAGCGGGATCATTCAGCCGCTGGTGGTGCGCCAACTCGGAGACCGCTACCAACTGATCGCCGGAGAAAGACGGTGGCGCGCCTCGCAACGCGCCGGTTTGTCGCGCGTGTCGGCGATCGTGCGGCAAGTTTCCGATGAACTGGCGCTGGAAATGACGCTGGTCGAGAATATCCAGCGAGAGGACTTGAATCCGATCGAGTCCGCTAGAGCTTATGACCGACTGATGACGGAGTTTCAGCTGACACAGGAAGCGGTGGCAGAGCGCACTGGAAAAGATCGCGCAACGGTGGCCAATGCAATCCGTCTCCTGAAACTGGAGTCGAGCATTCAAGATTGGATTGAGGAAGGTAAATTGACGGCGGGCCACGGCCGGGGACTCCTGGCTGTCGCGGATGCATCACTAAGGATGCGATATGCCAAGCGGGCGGCACGTGGCGGATTAACCGTGCGGCAGATCGAAAGATTGGCCGCTCGCCGAGCGAGTGGCGCGAGTCCTACGGCGGGACCGCACGAGGATGCCAATATTCGCGCGGCGCTCGAGGAATTGCAGCGGCATCTGGGAACGAAAGTATTCCTCCGGCAGAAAACAAAATCGCGTCCCGGACATCTTATGCTGGAATATTACGACGAAGGGCAGTTGATGGGGATTTACGACCGGCTGATGAGATAAATTTTCCCCTGCAGGTGCGGCGAGACGATGTCATTCGAATCCCGGTGGCCATTCGTTCAGTCATCTGTTTCGACAATGCGTCCCGGGCGGTTCATTGACTTGCCATCCACCAAGGTTAGAGTAGAAGAACAGGGATTGCGAGGTTCCGATGGCTTGGAAGTGGCCCGGTACGCCGAAGAGTGGAAGCAGTGAAGAATGGACTGGCTTTATCGACCAGGGCGTAACACTGGAAGGCACCCTGCAACTGAAGGGCACGTTCCGGATCGACGGAAATGTGAAGGGTAATATCATTTCGGAGAATACATTGGTTCTTGGCGAAAGCGCCAGAGTCGAAGGACAGATTGAAGGCAATCGCGTGGTGATTGCAGGGCGATTTGACGGGGTGATTTTTGCACGTGGCCGCGTGGAGATTGAAGCAAAGGGCGTCCTGACCGGCGAAGTACATGCTCCGTGCATGGTGATCGATCCGGGCGGGATCTTTGACGGACGATGCCATATGCTGGCCTCGTCAGATACTTCGGTGCCGATGCCAACGGGTGTGACGATTCCGATTCGAGCTGTGGGTTCTGCGTAGTTGATGCACTGGTAAGATTCCTTCCTGTAAAATCCCTCTTTCCAATGAATTCAGCTTCGCCTTAGCTGCCGCGGTTGACAGGTCCGCCAGCCGCGATTATCGTTTCAGGCATGAGAGTGCTGGTGATAGGTGGCGGAGGCCGCGAGCACGCGCTGGTCTGGAAGCTGAAGCAGAGCCCGCTGGTGGAGAAGATTTGGTGTGCCCCGGGAAATGGCGGGATTGAGGCGGATGCGGAATGCATTCCGGTGGACGTGGGGGACCTGGCAGCACTGGTTGGCGTGGCGGAACGGCTTAGGCCGGATCTGACCGTGGTGGGACCGGAGCTGCCGCTGGTGAATGGAATCGCCGATCGGTTCACGGAGCGGGGATGGGCGATCGTGGCGCCGTCCCGGCAGGCAGCGCGACTCGAGGGTAGCAAGATGTTTGCAAAGGCGTTCCTCGAGCGGCACGGGATTCCGACCGCGAAGCAGTACGGGGCATACGGAAGTTTCGAGTTGGCGCGAGCGGCGCTGGACAAGGTGGAATGGCCGGTGGTGATCAAGGCGGACGGGCTGTGCGCCGGGAAAGGCGTGTTGGTCGCGGGTGATCGGGCCGAGGCCGAGGAATTCCTGAAACAACTGATGGAGCGCGGTGAGCAGGGCGAAGGCGGTCAACGGGTTTTGCTCGAAGAGGCACTGGAAGGCGAAGAGCTGTCGTTTATTATATTGGCAGACGGTGCGAGGTATGTCTCGGCCGTTCCGACGCGAGATCATAAGCGGGCCCTGGACGGGAATTTGGGACCCAACACCGGAGGCATGGGGGCGTATTCGTCGGATGACTTGCTGCCGCCTGGGCTTAGGGAGACGGTGCTGGCTACTGTCGTCGAGCCGACAATTTCCGGACTGAACAAGGACGGTATTGCGTACAAGGGCTTTCTTTACTTCGGCTTAATGCTCACGGAGGCAGGAGCAAAGGTGCTCGAATTTAATTGCAGGTTGGGGGACCCGGAAGCCCAGGCGATAATCGCACGAATCGATTTCGATCTAGCTGAGATCCTGCGAGACCTCGCCGAGGGCAAGTTGGACCCGAGCAAGCTGAGGTGGAAACCGGGTGGCAGCGTTTGCGTGGTGCTTACTTCCCAAGGGTACCCCGGTAAGATACAGACCGGTAAGAAGATAACTGGCCTAACCCATGCAGGAGACAATAAGGGTGTGGTGGTTTTTCACGCCGGCTCCCGAAGGGTTGGTGATGATATGGTGACCAGCGGCGGTCGCGTACTTGGAGTGACTGCTACCGGAGAGTCAGTGGTTGCGTCCGTACGGTTGGCGTATCAAGCCGTGGGCCAAATTCACTTTGATGGAATGCAATACCGGCGTGATATTGCCGGGTCGGCGAGCCAGGTGTCCGCGGTTGGGGATTGAACATGGCCCAAGTTGTTCATTTGTTTCGAGCTCCGAGGCGGCGACTGCCAATGCAAGAGCTAACCGCGGTCCGAGCGCTCGAAAACACAGGATTTGAGGGGTGTACGCATGCGCGTCGTGGCGGCAAGCGCCAAGTGCTGCTGGTGGACCTCGAGACCCTGGAAGCGATGAACCTAGACCCGGGGGTTATACGCGAAAACATCACGACGCACGGGATTAACTTGAATGGCTTGTCGATGGGGCAAAAACTTCAGGTGGGCAGAGCGAAGCTGGAAGTGAGCGCGGTGTGCGCACCGTGTGACCAACTGGAGAGCATTCGGCCGGGATTACGCCGGGAAATACGCGGACGGCGAGGAATGCTTTGTCGCGTGATTGAGGGCGGCGAGATTCGATCGGGCGACGCGATCGAGATGGTTTCATAGAGCGATCCAGCTGATCTTTCAGGAGCGTCTCCTGCCGCCGCAACTCCAATCCTCGCGGGAAAGGCTGGCAATGAGGAGCGCCTCTAGGCGATGGAATCCGCCGAGCCAGCCATCCTTTTCGCTAGTTAGTCGTTGGGACGACGGCGCAGCGAGGGAGCCTCGGGCGCCCGGTCTTTGTCGTCTTTTGCTTTTTTGGTTCCATCGACGGGTTCTACCGGAGGGACCACCCAGCTCACACCGTGCTCATATTCCATGGTGCCTAGGAAGAAGGGCTGCTTGGCGGCGATGAGCGGGAGCATAGCACGAAGAAAATCAGTGGCATCGAGGTCCACAACTTTCTGGGCTTGGCCGCGATCGAGCAGGTCCCAAACTTTTGTAAAGCGAGGATCGGCAGAGCGGAGCGCCGCGACTTGCGGATCGCCGGAATGGATCATGGCCATGACCGAGGGATCTTTGGTGATCGGGTACCGGGCTTCGACCATGACCCGGGGGGCGTGCTTTTCCGGCGGATAGAGCTGCTCAAAACGGGGACGCAGAATGCGGGTCTGCAAATAGTCACCGCGAGCGCTGACTTGCTCTTGCTGGGCGCGGTATTCGATGGTCCACACTTCGGGCTCGCGGTCAACGGGAGTGAAGCCGATCAGCACGATTTCAAACAGTGGCTCGTCGGTGGCGATGTCGATTTTGTGATGGAGCTGTGAAACCAGAGGACGCAGCTGTTCCAGGAAAGAAACGCCGATGGCTTCAAGGTCGGGCTCGGGTTCGTCGGGCGCGCGATAGCCGCGAGTTTCGCGGCCGCCAATGCGGTGAAAACTTTGGTCGAGGCGAACGGGATTCGGGTCCGCGGGAAGGCGCCATTCGGAGGCGCCAAGCAAGATGGCGACGTGATCGGAATCGACCTCGAGAACCCGGGGAGGGATGGAACCGGCCTCGATAGGATGTTGAATTGCAGCAAAGATGATGAAGCCATCTCGTGCCACGTGGACGATGACCCGACCGCCCGCAAGGTTGGCGACAATTTCTTCTTCCTCGCGACTTTGCGACTGGAGCGAAGCGGTGGCACCGAGGCAAGCGCTTAACAGCATAGCAAGCAACAGGGAAAAGGAGCGCAGCACTGACCAGCGGGAGCAGCCCGAGCGATTCATCGTGAATCCAGTCTAAAACTTTTTGCCTTGCAGGTCACATAGGGCCAGCATCGCAGCGGCTCACGGTTAGCTTGAAGTTCCAGTAGAATAGACGGCAGAGTGGCGGGATGGTGGACATAGATGGGCTTGCGGAAACTAAAAAATATCAAGCACGGCGGCAAGACGCTGACGGAGATTCTGGAGTCGCACCAGCGATTCTTTCGCGGTCAGGAGGGCGGGGTGCGCGCCGATCTAACCGGCGCAGACATCTCTCATGCGGATCTCCGAGAGATCAACTTGAGCGGCGCGATTCTGCGAAATACGAATTTCGAGCAGAGTGATCTGCGCAAGGCGAAGCTGCCGGGGGCGGACCTTTCCGGAGCCAAGCTGGGAAAGGCGGATTTGCGGAATGCCGATCTAACCGAAGCGATTTTGCCAGGGGCGGATCTGAGCGAGGCCCAAGCCAGTGGAATCGAGTTTTTTCGCTGCGATTTGTCGAATGTGAATTTTCAGAACGCGAAACTTCGCAATGTAAATTTGAGATTAGCGAATGTCCATGGAGCGAAGTTCAGCGGCGCAGACATGGGTGTAGCGATTTTGCGGGAGACCGACTTGACCGGCGCCGATCTTTCCGGAGTGGATTTGACGACGACGCTAATGCCCAAGGGATACGCGGGCGCGCAGGCGAAGATAAAGGGCGCGTAGGAATTCGTTTGGGCTGGGAAAAAATGCGGTCCGAAGATAGGGCGCCTTGGCGATTCGCGACGAGCTCGGGCGCGAGGAAAGCCTGAGAAGACCTATCACCCGCGCGCAGGTTGGCGAGGAAATCTCAAGGACGGTGTGATAGCCTCTCGCTTCAGAAGTAGTTCCTTCCCGACGTTGCATGGCAACTATCGCTTCACAACTCGATCGCTCCGAGACACGTGAACGGG